>JACCDT010919376.1_pt1 | contig 43031 bp, 36 predicted proteins | sample 7446291 | NCBI WGS metagenome assembly JACCDT01 (sample SAMN15323446, study PRJNA562643) | freshwater metagenome | isolation source: river surface water | place: USA:Blue River Watershed | collected 2017-08-17
AAAGAGGAGACCGCGTGCCACATGGAGCTCCCCTTTCAGATTAACTATCAGCGCCCTCATGGATGGGAACCTCTCTCCCATAATTTTCTAGAACTGGGCCAAATTTCAGAAGCAGTCTTTGAAGCGCTATCGGGTCAGGATATTCCGGAGTCAAGTGCCGAGGGGATAGCCTCTTCTCTCGATATCTCAGACTGCCAAGCCGCGGACAAAATCCAAGTCCATGTTGATATTCGTCATCCCTACGTCGGAGATCTCAAAATCGAACTGACCACACCAACGGGCGATAACTTTTTGCTGCGAGACAGATCAGGCGGAGCCTCAGATGATATCAACGAGACCTATACCCTCAATCGTCGTATGGATGATGTCCGAGGAGCCTGGTCCTTGCGCGTGATGGATATTGCTCCAGTGGACACGGGAACCCTCAATAAGTGGGGCTTAAGCTTTAAGAGCCACATTTGTCGCTGACTTCAATTCGTGTTATGAATCCTCCCTTATGGGAAAGGGCACCAAAAAGCTTTTCGCGTTCGCGTTTGGACTTTTCACTTTAGCGACTTCGGCATCAGCAAGCAGCCCGTGCGGAAGAACGCTTGAGCTTCTCAGTACGGCCCAAGGATTTCAGCTCACTGTCCAAGCCAAGGGCCTACGAATGCTGCACGATCCCCAGGCTGAAGCCGCTGCTAGCCCTGAACTTTTTAATCAAGCGGTTGCCCACCTCCAAAATTTGAACGCGCAAGTTTCTCGATTGATCCACGAAGCCCCCGCTTTAACAGAAGCAGAAGCCCAAGATCTTTTTTACCATCTCTTTGATCGCGTGATCTACAGCGATACTTTTGGATCTAATCTGTATTGGGTCACAAAGGTCAGAGCCGATGCGGTTGATCTTAAAGCACTCGATGAAAACATAGAACTTCTCGTGATTGCCCTTAAGGATCGATTGGTCGCTCTCCATACTGAAGGTGAAGATGTGTTTAAGGAGCTCACCACCGATTTTGCAATTCGAGAATTTAGTCATGCGCATCTTGCCGATCGAATCACGGCGATTGAGAACCTCGTGCTCCTCGCTAAGCAACGTCGAGCTCTGAGCGAAAAGGAAAGATTCTTTAGTCCCGCCTTTCGATGGGATGCCGAACGAAAAGCGAAGAAACTTAAGATCGCCAGCCTCAAAACTCTTTGGCACGAAGAGAGCCTGACACCTTTGGTCCCGCCATCCCCGACGACTTCACAGCCCCCCCCAAAGGCAAGTCCCTCGAGCACTAATGGAACTTCTAAAGTTGAACTCCCCAAGGCCTCGCTTCTTGAGCTCGAAGGAATTACCGAATCCGATGTCAAAACAGATGACAGCCGTCGAGGACCTATCAATTCGGGAAACGTCTCTCGCGATGGACGCAAACTCCCCGAACATATGCAGAAAGCCGAAGACAGAAAGGCGGCCAAAAACGCTGATCAGCTCAATCGAATGAATGCGATGCGGGCTAATCAAGGATTTAAGCCCATTACCAAAGTCTTCGAAAACAAGCCCAAACCAAAATACTAGTTTGCCTTAGGCTGAACTCTCCTAAATTCAAGAAGACTGCTTCCCGCAGGCCAACCTATTTGCCACTGAGAAGTTGGTACGTCCAAACTAATGATCCCTTCGCGAGAGTGAACAGTATTTAAAAGATCAATTTTAGTTTGCTTAGACTTTTCCATGCGGAAGAAAAACACCTCCGCTTGATAGGACTCAATTCCACCGGCTTCTTGCTTCGTGGTGAGATCTGGACTCACCCAATAGACCTCGAGAATTTGAGCATTGGTGGGATTGTCTCGCATAAAAACACCCGAAGCACCCTTACGGAGTTCTTCAAATGAAATCTCATGCGTACGGGCCTTTACGATTCGCCCTGAGGTCTCTTGATAGACTCCGGATTCTGCATTCATTTGCAATTTTGCACCACTTGCAGCATCCACAAACTCGCCGCGATAAGCCTCAGGCACAACCTCTCCGCAAGCAGTCAAAAGCCCGAGCACCAATCCGAATGAAACCCAATTCAAAACACGTCTCATTATTGACCTCCCATTTCTTTAAAATCAAATCGATGTACCACCGTTGTTCGTCCATCCTCTTGTACTTCGAGCTCAATGACAGCTCCCTTGTTGGGGCGCTTGGCGAGAATCGGAAAAACAAAACTCAGCGATTGTCCATTCTCAAGAGGGGTGAGGTACTGAGGATTACGTCCCAAAATCGCAAAAGCCTCAGGATCTTCGGCTTCGAGAACACGAATCTGGAGTTGTAATCCTTTAAACAACAGCCGCGAGGAGATATTGCGAATCGTATAGGGAATTCGCGTAACGCCTGAAGACCTCAGACTTTGCGCACTCCCAGACACTGAGATCTTATAGTCATTAACCGTTGGAATCTGCCCCGAAAAATCAAGGAGTCCGACGCGTCGAGCGCTCTCATTGGTCGCCAAAATCACGAGCGGAATTCTCGGATTGATTTCACTCGTTCGTCCAATCACTGCAAACTCTACGATTGTTGTGGCTCCCACGGCGAGGCTATTGACGACGACTTCGCGCTTGAGAATTTCGATTTTATCGGAGTTCGTCAGAATTTCGAGCGTGAGAGGTCCCGATGCTCCTTGAGGACTTTGATTGCGAACTTTAACTTTGAGAACTGTTCGCATTCCCTCGGTCAACTTTGGTGCCTCCGCAAAACTCAAGGCCAAATGAAACTGAGGAGTGATCTGAACAACCGATTCACCGCTTTCTTGCCCTCGGTATCGTGCAGTCACTTTGAGCGAGACAGCTTTGTCTACCAAGGACTCAGGCAAAACAAACTCAAGAGCTTCAGACACTTGAGTTAGGCTCTTTGGATTGAGCCCTCGCACAAGAACAGAAGAAGCCTCTGTGATCGACACTCCCGTAGCGTTCACGCTAGCGACTTCAAGCACAAGGTCACGAGAATCGATTGCGGTTCTCGAAAAATTTCGCAAATCGACTTTGAGTCGCAAGGGTTCACCGGGCTCAAAAAGTCCATTTTGGATTGTTTCTGTGACAGCGGCGCTCAGTAATCGAACAGGGCGAGACTCAAAATCCGAAGCCTCGTCTGACTGGCCCCGATCATATTGCTGAGCCGCGTAAACAGGGTAGACGTCTTGAAATTTTTCATCATCTCCACGATCAAACCCCCGCTTGTAAAGCACGTTCACCCGATCGCGGTAGGCGAGAGAGCGAGCGGATTCATAATGCTGCTGATAATAGGAATCATACTGACGAGAATACATTTCGTCCGACTCGTCACGAAAGTTTTCATCATAGGCGATTCGAAAACTTCGATCATACGCTCGCCGATACGCCGAAGAATATCCCTCGTCGTAGCCACGCGATGAGCCCGATTCAAAATATTTTCGATAACTCAATTTCATCGCTTCTTTACAACCGCGATCAGTGCCTTGCTTAAACGCTCGATCATAAGCCGCGGGATACAATTGATCGTAAGTATTTTTGAAGCCACTGTTGTATCCTTCGGTATATCCAGAGCGATAGGCCTCGGTTTCTTTGCTTGTTCCAAAGCTTCGACGAGGATTGCAATATCGGCAGTCTGAGCCAGGTGCTTGCGACAAAAAGGACATCATTTCATTTTGAAAACCTCGTCGTGACGGAGCTGTCACAACCAAAGGAGCCTTCTGCGCAAAACTATCTCGGTTTTCAATAGCCTCTGCAAACTGTGCTTCGCGATAGTCTTTGCGTCCCCGAGCATAATCCACCCGGCGAGCGGTTTCTTGAGCGCGGACATCGCCTGCCTCTAATCCGTCGCCATATCCGCGATCTTCCGCATCGGACGAATTGGCTTCTTCGATTCCTCGAGCACGCCCGCGAGGGGAGGCTTCGCGATCAGCATCTCGATTAGCTCGTTGATCACCGTCTGCACGCCCAGCACGAATTCCTTGTTCTTCACCGTCGTCTTCGCCTCTGCGAAATCCCTCTCGCTCTCCAACGCGCTCTCCCTCACGATATCCCTCGGCGTAACCCGCATCTTCAGCGGATCGCCTTTCGCGATCAAAGCACTCATTGTAACCTTGAGACTGACCTCGTTCTGATCCCAGTCGTTCGCCGTCTAGCGGAGCGCGTTCTTGGCCCTCGCGCTGACCATCGGGTCGTCCATCATCGCGACCGGATTGACGAGCTCTTTGAATTTGCTCTGGAGTCGGCTCTACGACAGGCGGATCCTTGGGGGCCTCTTGCGCTCCCATGGGCGACGAAAACGATCCACACATCAAGACCCCTGCAATGAAGAATGCTAAATTTTTACGAAATCTCATCCCCTCTTACCCCCAAAATTCAATATGCGTCAGAAGGAGGTAAAAGGGTAGGAGTTTTTATTCACCTTAGACTTTTGGAGATTGTAGAGACTGAGTTCTGCTTTGGAACAGAGTTTTAAGTCTCTTGCCGTCCCGCAGCAGCACTCAGAATCCTCTTCTTACTCTGTGGCAACGCCGACGCAGCGACCGCTTGCACAGGTGCACGAACCCCCACAAGGACGATTAGCGTCGCAGAGCTTTCCGATGCAAGAGATCTGTCCTGGAGGGGCAACACTTTCATTACAAAAATCCCCCTCATCAGCATCCATCATGGATTTGGGACTATAGTGACAAGACTGAACCACTTTGACGCACCAAAGACCGCTATCGTAATTGGTAAAGTATTCGCATTCGGCTCGACTCATGCTCGAGAGTTCGCATCCCACCTTGAGGGGACAATCATCGCTCCAAATCGCAAGCTCTCGCTGACACTGTCTGCGAGCTTCGTCGATATGAGTGGGATCTGGATAGCAGACAGGCGATCCCTCCACTGTCTCGGATCCACAAAATTGATCAATCTGAGCGTGCAAATGATCGACTCCCAGGAAGCTCAGCGCTCCCAGCAGCGACAACCGAATAAAAATTTTCACAAAAGACCCCCTCTAAATATGCACGCGCCCCTCATAGGATATCCGAGACTGAGATTTCTGGAAGTAGATCCTTAAAATATAGATAGGATTTCTTAGGGCGTTTCGAGCGGGGACGCGAAGGGCCGTATCTCATCCACAATCGCTACCGCGGCACAATCCGCTTGGAGCTCCTTGTCACGCGCAAAAGGTTTGCCACCCTTCGTCAGATGACGATTTTTTCATATCTTCCCAAAGGACTGCGTTCAAAAATCCCCTGAGAGATCAATTCTGATACGCTCGGCGTTTTTGTCTCGGTCTTTTGCTGTGTTTAAAATATCCAAAACATTAACCTTTGTCAGAGGGCGGGATGTCCCAATCGAGTTGACCAAATCACTCAATGGACTATGGATGAGGAGTCTTACTCGAGTGTTCGTCACTCGAATTGATGCGGGTCGTGCATCTCAACAGAAAAAGGAGAGAAACATGTCACAAGTGATTCGCATTTCGAATTTAGGTTGCTTCGTCGATGAAGAACGTCTGACAGAATTACTCTGCCACTTTGGAAAACTTCTGAATGTTCATCTTGTTCAAGATAGTTTTTCGCACACCTGCATAGGATATGGATTTGCAGAGTTTGAACGCGAGGAAGATGCTTGGGCCTCCATTGACGCCCTCGATGGAACATACATCGATGGGCGCCTCATTCATTTGCAGTGCTCAAGGATCAGTATCCTCAGTGGGGGAGTGCCTCCGCCGCCAAGAGAACTCCTCGAGGCCTAATGACTCAACACCTGCTCAGCCTTTGACAACGCTGCGCTTAAGAGGGCTTTCTCTTTGAGCCATTTGTAGAGTTCTTCGAGCTCAGTGGCGTCCAAGAACCCATCACAGTTTTTGTCGAACTGAGGGATCTTGTCTCCTTTGCTCCCCTTAAAAATCCGATCTCGCAAAATTCCTGAAGCATAGTCACCCCAGCCAAGAAGCTTCTTTAAAAAATCTCGCAACTCTTGTTCACTGATTTTGCCATCGCCATCAGTATCGATCACCTTAGCAAGACTTTCCGAAACACAGCGATCGATTTTGTCGGCATCTCCTGGATAGGCCGCCTCGCACGCTTGCTTGATTTTTCTGTAGAGATCCTTAAATCGTCTAAAAACATAGTCCTTATCGTCTTCAAACAATCCCTGATCCTTTCCGGGAAAGAACTCGGGAGGCATAGCGACGGGAGCAACGCCGTCGTCAGGATTGAGCCAGGGGGCTATGGTCGTGGCTCCATATTTGTTAAAGGTGTCACTCAAGTCGTGAGGGGAGTCTTCGGAAGGGATACAGGCCTCAGGCGCGGGAATCATCATCCCAAGCGTTTTGCCTTGATCCAGCTGCTGAATTCCTGACACCGCTGCGGCATGCACGCCTGTCACAAACAAACTTCCCGCTATGAAACTATAAACACTAAAATTGAGACTTCTGCGCAAATTCCACCTCCAGCTTGAAACCGAGGTGGAATTTTGCAATGTCTATGCCGCAACTAACCAATCAGAAAGAGTGATTATTTTGAGAGTTCAATGCAAAGATTTCACAAATCACAATGGAACTCCTGGCCAACGGGGGGGTGTGCCCCCAGAAGGAATGGTAGACGTCGGGGCTGCACATTCCTTTCCTAAGTAAAGGGCGAGTCCCGCAAAGGGATCGGCCGCTGTAAGTCCTGACTGAGGATTGCAGACATTGGAATACTTTACTTTGTCCAATGCCGAAAACACCAACCGCTTAAATGGACAGATATCGATAGGAGCCACGAACTTTTCTTCAAACGTCGACACCTTTGCGGGTGCAAAGAGAGTGGAACTCTGACCCTCTGAAACAAGGCAGCGATCAAAGACTGTTTGAGTTAAAGTTCCTTCATCAGCTTCGAACTTTGAACACATATCTCCACAATCAATTTTGCAATCCTGGATGCGGGCTGACACTTGATAGACGTCAGCCAATTTGGGGACGGCATAGTAGTAGTGGCATTTGGTGGCACTTCTGTAAATTGTCTCGCCTCGCCAAAACTGATCCACGACGAGATCGACTGGATAATTTCCGTCGTTGATTCCGCTCTGCTTCTCTGCACAAGAAAGGTACTGAGTGTCTGAAACCGAAAACTGAGTCAAAAGGCAGTGAGTCTGAACTTTCTGAAATGCAGAAAAGGTGAAAGGTTCATAGGTGGCGACATAGAGCTTGGAAGCCCCTTCGTACTGGCCACTGGATCTCTCGCCCGTCTCCTCACACTTGATTTTTATCTTTGCAAGAAAGTCCTCATGATGAGATCCCAAGGATTCGGCCGTCAGTGGTGCCTGGAGCGGGACTTCGACGGTCGGAGAAAATGGCACTGCCGTCGGGGGCTGCGAAGGATCTTCGCAAGCCACTTCGTCCACTTCAAATCGTCCCCAAGGACCCCAGTACTCAATCTGGGCGAGAGTTTGATCTACAGCGAAGACCGGACAGAGAGATGTTGAAATCACAAATATCCAAATGATCGAATTTTTTATCATGAGAGGGGCCCTTTCTATTCGGGATTGTTACAACCGTAAGAACAGTTTTTGTACGCAAACACACACCAAAACAAATCGGAGTCCATCGTGGCATCACATTCGATCATTTCGGTAAGGAGACTGCAGCATTGAGGCTGACCCTGTCCGGGGTGAGCAGGGCAGGAGCGCTGGGAGATCTCACGCTTGAGCTGCTGACAGGCCCGATCTGTTTGAGTGATATCAAGACCGCAGATTTGTCGAGACTCCAACTTCACAGGGAGGCAAGCCACTTCTTGTGCCCACAGTGAAAATGAAAAGAAGACCCAGAGCAAACTTAAAACAATTCCGTTAAACGTCCCAAAAAAATTCCTCATCAAACGCCACCTCTCAGTCGCCTATGTTTGGCGATCAAAAGTGACTTCTCAAGAAGCAGTTGGGCACGTATCCAAAATTCGCGCACACCGGAGCGCATCAAAGGATTATTTGTTCCAAACAATTTGTAACAGATTGTTACAAGACTTCTTGTCGTGCGAGGCCATGAGAGATAAATCTGCTGTGTGGGGATGCCTTATTATTTGCAAAAGCTGTCGAATGAATTCCATGAGCGGCAGCGACGAAACTCAGCTTATTCACTGCGTTCATTTGCTCGTCAGTTAGGACTCTCCGCTCCTGTTCTTTCGGAGGTGCTCAGGCAAAAGAGAGGGCTGCCCGAGCGGCAGATGGGCCGTGTCGTCAGCAGCCTAGGCCTCACGCCACAAGAAGCGCAGATATTTAAGACAACTGCCAAGACTTGGCGGGTAGGTCTGCGTGGTCTTGCGGATGTTGAACTCTCGAAGGCTGATTATAAGGTTTTGGATAATGAGCGAGATTTTAGAATTATCGCAGAATGGGAATACTACGCCGTGTTTGAGAGTCTCGAACTCGGGGATTTTTCGCAATCGCCTGCGTGGATTGCTGCAAAACTTGGGATCACAGAGTCTCGTGCGAAGGTTGTACTCGAGAGTCTGATCAGTGCGGGGCTCATTGCACGAACGCCTAGCGGAAAGCTCGTAAAAACCGCCAAAGAGCTCGACACGCCTCAGGATGTGCAATCGACCGCACTTCGTCGATCGCATCGCGAGTCTCTCGAACTCGCATCAAGTAAGATGGAGACGGTTCCGATCGCCAAGAGATTTTTTTCATCGAGTACGATTGCGATTGATCGCGAGAATATTCCTCAAGCAAAGGAATTGATTCGCGAGTTTCGCCAGAAACTCGCGAAGTTGCTGGCAGGAAATCCTTCCAACGAGGTCTACCAGTTTTGTGTTCAATTGTTTCCACTCACTGTTCCTGCAAATCAAAAGAAAGGAAAGTCGTCATGAATATGAGATTATTTCTCAAATCCATTATTATCTTCACCGTGTTGAGCCGAGCAGAGACTCTTGAGGCCAGTCACAAGGACAATGGTGGAAGCTTAACGGCGATGCAGAAGGCGAGAGCTTTGTCGCGAGATGAACTGACGATCTACCTCTCAACGAATTCTGCGTTAACTCGCAGAATCTTGGAGGGTTTGGTTCTTTATGTTTCGCCAGATGCTATTCTTGATCCCGGTGTTAAAGCCACCGTCCTCAAAATGAGAGGCGAGGATCCGAGTCGGCTTTTTGATGATGTTCGGTATTCGAATTATAATCTCGATCCTCAAGCCTTTCGTTCGGCGTGCGGTGATTCGGGTTCAAAGGACATGTGCACCGAAAATTCAAAGCCGGGTGCGACAATTTATTTTAATGTGGATCAGCTCGTGCAAAGGCATGTTTCTCTCGCCGAGCTTATCGGCCTCATCATGCATGAACATTCAAGGCACTTTGCCTGCCAAATGGACAATGAGCATCACTTAGCAAATTTTTATATGGAAAAGTTTTTGCGCAACGAGCAAGTAGGCAAGATTTTTACACTCACAGACGGATTGAGGTTCAAGACGGGTAATGAGGGGAGTGAGCGTTACTACCTGTATGCGACTCGGGTAGATGCGTCTAGTTCATTAAAGAAAGTGCAAGCGTCATCGTTTTGTGTCCAGCAGGGGTTTCGAGAGGCTGATTCTTTTGAGTTACTGTCCTACCGTCCACCCGAGATCTCTGGCAGCTGGAACTTTTACTTCACTGCGAGCAGACAAACGAACGCAGACTCTTCGTCCACGATTTATTTTGCGAAGATCGTCTGTATCGGTACTCGATTGGATCAATGAGCCTGAGTATCCAGTGCACCTGCCATCACAGAGCGACACGCTTGTGACGCCGTCCAATCGTAGGAACTTTGTGGATTCACGCTCCTGGAGCCGTTGATGACGATCTCCGTAATTCCCGTGGGGCCTTTGACGGACACAGCGAAAGGCAGGCACTGCTCAAAGATCTCATCTCTCGTATTGCCGGATAGCGCGTAGGGAGCCCCCTCCACGGTTCCTTGAGAAAAATATCTTTCTTGAGGGTCAAAAATATTGGCGATCACGATGGCTTTGGCAGTATCTGCATTCCAACGAATTCGCTGCCCTTTCGTGGGAGAAAACTTTTCAGTTCCGATCGTCACATTCTGCACATTACGCAATTCAAAAAATCCTCTACTCCAAAATCGCTCGACTCTCTTTTGCATCTCAACCTTAGAGTTTCCCACAACGTCAAAAGGAATAGCTTCAAAATGGCCCGAGACTCTCAAACGCTGGGGCTTATGGGGTGCGGAATTGAGCGCTGCCAGTGCGCAAACATCGTTAAAATCCCAAAAGAAACTGTCAATCGAGGGATCCACTATCGGATAGCTCACGCCTCTCACCTTAATATTTGAAAATGAATATACCTCGTAATAATGAAGTCTATTCTTACAGTTGAGCCAAAGGTCTTTGACGCTCGCTCCTTCAAAGTGCAGGCCGATCTCTCCAACTGAGCCCGAAAAAATCCATTGTTCAGACTCAACATCACTCGGTGGGCAAATGGTCGGATCGACGATGTCATTCGCAAACAAAGCATTTGAATTGAAAACAGTAATCGCAAGAACGATGAGCAAAAATTTATTCTTCATTCTCAAGAAAATAGCGGCAACAAAAACCAATGCAATCCTGAAGTGCTCTGCGCACTCAGTATGCAGCTAATGTTTGGGACATCGTGAGAAGTCAGCGAAGAAAGTTCTTTTGATTCCATGTTTCAGGATGGGGGAGACACTATCAAGTTTAGCGAACACTCTTGAGACCTGCTGAGCAGATTTTAGCGCTCGACAGCAGGGCTTTGTTCCCCGTCTGCCTTCGAGCCTGTGCCGGCAAAAACAGCTCGCTGATATCTTGTGGGTCTAGCCAGCCTCCGCGCTTCCAGTTTCTCGCCGGACCCTCACTTTTGGCAAAGGCCGTGCTCAGTTCATTTCGACTTCTCGGCGCTATTTCAGGAATTGTTCCCGAATACGCTTCATATCCCGCCCTGCGAGCAGATTCTTTGACGATTGAAAAAGGAACTTCAATTCGGTTCACTTCCAAACGGCTTCGTACGTTGGTGCTGGACATCGTACTTTGTGAAAGTGCAAAAAGTGAATCAAAACTCCCGGACGCCCAAACTTCAAGAGCGGGATAGGCTCTTTCTGATTGACCTCTGAAACCTAAGCCAAAAATTTTGTGACCCATCGGCTTAAACCCGAGATCTCGAAGCTGCCTGTAGGCGGTCGCTACAACAAAGTCTCTAATGGTTCCTAAATCTGGATTGTATTCCGCTTCAGGCACCTTTATTGAAATTTGAAAGAAGCCCGCAGATTTGGGCTCCAAAAGGGGTCCATAAAGAAGAATCTGCTTCAGGTAGGGCCCCAACAGCGACGTTGTCTTGTTACTATTGAGAATAGTAGTTGTGGCTTCTATATATTTTTCAACAGCGTCTAATCGATCCACAGGCAAGCTATCCGGCAACAATCGTGTCCAAACCGCACGTCTATCTTGAGCCGTGGGGGCATATCTAAAAATGCCATCGCCGCGTTCTCCAAAAACTTCAGCATGTTCTGGAAACGTATCGACAAGGTCAATATGGAAAACAGATTCGTTCATTCTCGCCCCATTGGGTCTTTTCCGAGCTAATGCATTGATTGCTTTGTCGGAGGCGGCAGCGACAACGACGACTGAGTCGAAGCCCGGTTCAAAGACTTTGATGGACAGCGGGTCAAATCCAAGATTCTCGACCCTTTCGAGCGCAGCATTCATGGCAGATCTTTTGAGAGCGCCATTTGTACTATGGCCTGACTTTGGAATTCGCACTTCCACTTCAACGAGGGTAGTTACGGTAGGATCATCAATCCGACTCGAAATATGTCCCCATCCGTTGTTCTCCCCAATTTGGCGCCGAAATTCGGGGCCCCAGAGGTAGACTGAGAAATTTGGCTTATCTGTCAACTCACGAAGTAAGGGAGCAGCCGTACTGAGGCGTTCTGGCGGACGTACTTCGGAAAAAGCGTGAGAGACAGAAAGGCCTAACAGAACCAGTATTGTCGTAGTCATTTTGTTCATTCTTACTCCGATTTCGCACCCGACTTAGCAGGTATAGAATCAAATTTCCAATTTTTCGCTGTCAGATTTTATATTCTCAAGTGAAAGAGATTTCTCTTTAAGTGTGCACTCAGCGCGCTCTGGGAATGACAAGCTTATGAAGCAATATTCGAGAACAGTTTTTGCGTAAGAAGCTGCGAAGCTTTACTCAAGCCGATGCTGGAAACTCTTTTAGATTTTTAACGGACGAAGGCCTTGCATTTAAATGATGTTGAAAACTATCCCTGTAGCGTCGGTGACTCGCCACAATTTCGTCTATATTACAGGCTAAGTTTACATAATAAACATTATCGGCCCGATAGATGAGAGGCCCTTAAATAAAGAGCCCCCGAACCACTGATCAAGGCGATCAATCATTCGAGGGCTTCCTCCCCACAAAATTTATTGAGGATCAAAAACTGGGACGCGAAGGAAATGTCGAAAACGGAATATAAAATCCGCCCGACTTGAGCGCAGAGACATCATAGAGGTCTCGAGTATCGGCCGCACTCAAACTGCTGTATCCGCTCGGATAGAGCTCTGTGTAATCATTCGAAAACTCAAGAGCCGCACTTGTCTGTGAATGCTTTGAGTTAAATGTAAATGAATCGGTTGAAGGATCTGGAACCGTACACGAATTGTGAGGTGCATACTTAATATCTTCGCTCGTCATTTCCCAGACATCATTGGTGGCATCATAGGTCATCAATTGACGCTGAACATAATCAGAAGGTGAGTAAGGCGTACTGATGTAGCCTCCAGGGCCCGCCCAATTGCAAACCATACCTTGGATTTTTCCGAGATCGGTCTCTTCTGTGTCTGCGGTATAGAATTTTTTTCCAAAACCAAAGTAGCCTGCACCTGTTTTGGTAGTGCCGTCCGAAGAGATGGTGGCATTGAAGATTCGAGACAATCCGTCCCCCTCGCCTGCCTGCCACGCATACACATAAGAACCTACAAGGTAGGTACTCGCCGTGGTACGTGGATCAAAACTAAAGAGCACATAGTTGTAGTCATTGCCCCATCCATCGGTGTTCGTTCCTGCCTCATAGTCATCAGCCATTCCAATTTGGAGAGTCGTCGTATTCACCGGCGTAGAATTGCCGCAAAATTCCGCTGTCTCATATTCTTCGACAACCTGACTTTCTGAATTTTTATTGATGATCAAATGACCCGCATAAGTCAGACCTCCCGAACTTGGGCAATTGCCATAGGTCGTCGGCGCTGAATCATAAAAAGCATAGGAAATGAGAGCATCAAATCCTGCTGTGGTGTCGACATGCTTGGTCGTCACAGTAAATTCATAAGTCTTTCCTGCGTCATGGTCATAGAGTTCTCCTGTGACTGAATAAGTAAGAACAAGGTCACCGTCGCTATTGTTGGATCCACTGATGGATGCAGTCTCCACAGTGAGAGCATCACTCGAACCCGCTGTTCCAAATCCCATCGCCGTCAATCCTGCCGTATCCAGAGTCACTGTCTCACCATCTCCTGGCAACGCCGCAGATGTGCGAGCAAAACAATTGAGAGTGGCCCCAATCAAATTGGCGTAATGCGCATCGCTTCCAAATCGATCCAGCAATTTATTGATTTGCCCCGCTGTGCACGCTTCGGTGGTTGAGTTGTCAGTTGTTGAATTCCAAAATCCCAAATCTCCTGTAGGCAACTGGCCGTCACTCGTATCATCAAAAGGATGATTCACGTAGTCTACCTTGGGACCGTAGCACGTTGCATATTTGTCACCACGATTGAGATCGATCGCGAATGAACAAGCATCAATAGTTGTCGCCGTGAGCAAATCTCTTAATTGATCAACTCGGCCTGCTCGCGTGGATTCGAATACACGAACGCCTTTGACGACAATACTTTCAGACGCTGTAGCCGAAAATGGTGACGCCAAAACCATATCCGAAGAATATCCACTTTCCGAACTGGAAGATGACGAAGAACAGCTCACTGTGATCAGAGTAACGAGACCTAATGTAAATGCGTGTTTCACAAATCCCTCCAAGGGGACATTGTGGCACGCCCAAAAGCAAATCTTCTAAAGAAAAAGTGACGAAAAAATAATGCAAAGCGCCGTTTTGGATAATTTACAGACTAAAGTCTGACTCTCCATAACTTCAAGCGGAGCGCTTGCGAGATTTTTTGCGAGACAAAGGAATCTGGCTGCGCGGCAAGGAGCTCACAATTCGTACGCCAGAGCCAATGCCCAAATAGTCTTCGAGATACTCTCGCTCTTGTCGCAAAATTCGCTCCAGCAAATCTTTTTTGACGAGCTTATAGAGTTCGCAAATCTTTTTGAGAGCCGGCAAAGGCGGCGAACATAGTCCGCGCTCAAAATTGGAAACGAACTGAGGAGATGAATATCCGAGTGCACGCGCGACTTCGCTCTGACTTAAGCCTGCGACTTCGCGTCTTTCCTTCAGATAAAAACCAAATTCTTTTTGTAAATGAGATCGACGTCGAGCCTTTCGGTACATAGATCCTTGAGTTTCTACAAAGGCATTTCCAAAGCCTCAAGGATTTATTTTGACGATTTTAGCGTGCAAGCTCATTTTGTAAAAATGTGTGGACGCTATACTCTCAATCTCTCTCGACTTGAACTCGAAGAGTTTTTGGGGGCTCCTTATGAGGACAGCGATTTTCTTCCTCGCTTTAACATCGCTCCGAGCCAGCGTCTCCCCATCCTCCCCTCTTCCGAAAAGTCCATAAAATCGATTTCCTGGGGTCTAAGGCCTCGATGGCTCAAGGACGAAAAAGCCAAGGGCTGGATCAATGCACGCAGCGAGACTGCGGCTCAAAAGCCCGCGTTTCGCTCGGCCTTTCAGAAAGGACGATGTTTAGTTCCTGCGACGAGTTTTTTTGAATGGGTCGCCATAAACAATAAAAAACATCCTGTGATGATTTCGGTCTCTGCTCAGAACGGTTTTGCCATGGCCGGAATCTACGAAAATGATAGCTTTGCAATCTTGACTTGTGAGGCGAATGAAGTTCTCAAATCTGTGCACGATCGAATGCCGGTGATTCTTGACCCGCAAGATTGGCAAACATGGCTCAGCGGACCTCTCGATGCGGCATCGGCCCTCATGAAGCCCTTTCCACAAACCAAAATAACCTACCGGGAAGTTTCGACACTTGTAAACGCACCCAAAATCGATCGCCTCGAGATCTTGAATCCCGTGCCTGGAGGTCTTCATTGGCCTCATTAAGATCTCGCTGGAAAGATCAGGTCATACTCATCACAGGAGCCTCATCGGGGATCGGAGAGGCGCTGGCCCGAGAAGCTGTCCGTCTGGGAGCCCGAGTGGCTCTCGGCGCTCGACGAATAGAACGTCTCAAAGCGATTCAAAGTGAGCTTGGGTCACAAAAGGTTTTTGTTCACGTCTGCGATGTGACATCAAAGGACTCTCAGTCTCAATTTGTCGCTGCAAGCGTCACCCATTTTGGAAAGATCGATCTTGTGGTGGCTAATGCAGGATTTGGAGTGTCAGGTGATTTCAAAAATCTCCGGCCGGAGGATTTTAGACGACAATTCGAAACCAATGTCTTTGGACTCCTTGATACCTGTCATTTAAGCCTCCCCCACCTTGTCACTACTAAAGGGCGGCTTTGCCTGATTGGATCTGTGATGAGTTATGTCTCTTACGGAGGATCTGCGCCGTACTCCATGAGCAAGTTTGCGGTCAAAGCTCTCGCTGATTCTCTCTATCACGAATACAAACCTCTGGGCGTTTCGGTCACCTTAATTTGCCCAGGGCTCATCGAGAGTGAATTTAGAGAAGTCGACAATCAAGGGCGCCACCATGCAGGCTCTCGAGATCCGCTACCTTCTTGGATTGTCATGCGCAAAAATTTGGCCGCACAAAAAATTTTGAAAGCTTGCCTCGAGCGCACTCGTGAAGTGGTCATCACTCTGCACGGAAAACTCGGCGTCTCCCTTGTGAGACATTGGCCCGGATTGTTTCACTGGCTTGTCGAGCGGCTCAAAATCAAGTCTGGCAAGCAAAAGGCAAAAGCAGCGCAAGCTTCTTCGCTCTCCTAATTTTTATCTTTGCCGCAACTGACTCGCACGCTTGGTACTGGCGACAATGGCTTTGAGAAGTGTCGCACGCAAGCGACCTTCTTCCAAAGCTTGGAGCCCATCAATGGTGCAGCCTGCTGGCGTGGTGACTTGATCTTTAAGTTCGGCGGGATGTTTGCCCGTTTTTTCGAGCATCAGACCAGAGCCAATGAGAGTTCTGATCACTAAAACTCTCGAATCCTCTCGAGAGACCCCGACTTTGACACCGGCTTCGATGAGCGACTCAATGATCGTAAAAATAAAAGCAGGGCCACAGGCACTGAGCGCTGTCACTGCATCGAATGCTGATTCCTCAAGAATGAGAGTCTCCCCAAGAGATTTAAAAATTTCGGTCACAAGGCTCATCGACTCCTGCGACACATGAGAAGACGGAGTGAGTACAGTGACCCCTTCGCCAATGAGCCCGGGAAGATTGGGCATCGCACGAATGATTTTTATCTTGGAACCCGCCCAAGATTTGAGTTGAGCATGCGTGATCGACGCACAGACGGAGACAAGAAGTTGATTCGACTTTAAATGTGGTCGCAGATTTTTGAGAACTTTCTCAGCCTGCTTGGGCTTAACGGCCAGAATGAGGACTTCGGCCCATTGGGCGACTTTGCGATTATCAATATGAACCGGAATTTTGAACTGATTCTGAAGACGGCGAGATTTGTTAAGATTTCTTACGCTCGCACTCAATTCAAATTTGAATGCCTTACTTTTTTTGAGACCTCCCAATATGGCAGTGCCCAATCGCCCCAAACCGAGGATACCCACTTTGAGCGCTGTTCGTCTTGATCTCCCCTTCGCCATTCTTAGGTATGACGGCATAAGGAACAAAAAGGTTTAGGGATTCGTAAATGCACTTGTAGATTGAGGCACTTAGCCCTGCTCCCCCACGGTCCTTAATGCTTTGCGTTATCATATCCATTGAGGACTTTTAAAGAAAAGAGGGGTCTGTGCGGGGATCATCGTTCATTTTTATTCTGAGTTTGAGTCTCACAAGTGCATCTGTGCCAAGTCATGCAGCGGTCGTGGCTAATCAATCCTTGAACGAATCAATTATGACTCGATCCAGTGCCACTCTCACGCTCGACCAGCAAGCCGTTCTTAACCTCCTCGCAAGCGATCAGTATAATCTTGGCCTTTATGTTCCTGCAGGTGCTTACTCACTGAACGCAGAGCACTTTTCACTTGAGCTTTATGAGGCACTGCAAGAGGCGCTAACGACTTCCAAAAGTTCTCAAGTCATTTGTAGCCTCCTCATCTCGACACTAGACTTTTCAACGAGTCCAAAACTCCAAGGGCAAATGCAAAAGGGAAAAACAAGCCAAACTCAAGTCGAAGGACTGGCTAACGGGAGTGCTTCGGCGTCGGGCTATTCTCCCGAAGGGGCTTCAAATACGCCCTGTCAGACACTTGCGACTCAAATGCCCTCAGAAACAGAAGCGATGAAGTATCTCGCCGTCTCCATTGCACTCCATAATGAGAATCTCTCGAGCCAAGGAAAGCCGCTCATTTTTGACATCCTCATGAAGGTCGCAAATATTCATTACAGCGCAGAAAGCAAGACAGCGCTCAAACCCCTTTTCAATCTAGCCTCCATGCCTGCCTGTACCAAAAACTTTGCACTCAAATCTACGGACCTCAGTATCAATGGTCGACGCCTCCTCGATCCCGCACTGGCACTCATTCGAGAACTTCAGGCCGATCAAAACTTTTTTGCAGCGGATCGTGCAACATGTCTCTCAATACTAAACTCCACGAATTCTCAAGAATTGCAGAGTTCCTATATCAAAATGGAAAATGCGGCTCCCGTGGGCTGGCCTGTATTACCGACAACTCGTCCCCCTCTGAACATCACGTATTGCCATACTCTGGAAAACTTTTTTGGGCTGCCCTGCACCGACGCTGCTGGTATCAACTACAGCTCCAATGCGAGCGCCATGAACTTGGCATCAGGTACTGCGTTCTCGCAAATCACAAAATTTCTAAAGAATTTCTTTCCTGTAACTTTTCTCCCAACGGGTAAGCAAGCGGCTTTCAGAACAACTCCCGGAGGGACTCAAATCATTGTGAGGAATCAACTCTGGCCGAACATTACGAGCATGCCCTACACCGGCCAGTACATCAATTCGGGCTCTAACAATACAATCGTGTTTTCCACGGTGCCGAGTCAAGTGATGCAGAGCCTTGTCTCAGCGGGGATGCCTGGAGCCACAGGATTTGGAAGTGAGGCTTTTTATACATCTGCACACACCACTGTGATCCATGAATTGATCACAGTTCTCCTTCAACGTTTGGCGGCTCAAGGACAATTCCTTGGGGATGCTTCGTTTATGTCGACGGTGACAGGCAGCCTCGCAACCGTCACCCATGCCTCTGCATTCTGGGCCGAAGGCGTCCCTATGTTTATGCAGCTGCTGATGGAGGGCTGGGATCCCGCGGGGGATAATTCAAAATTTGTTTTGCACTCTGCTCCCACAAAGCCATTGCACTTTATGGGAATGGATATCACCGCACTCAATCAAGCGATGAACAGAGCCCTCAATTTTGGTGGTCAATCGGCTTCATTCAAGAATGCCTATGGACAGGGCTATCCTGTCCACACAAGCCTCGGATACAAATCCGCAAATCCTACAACTGCAACACTCACTCCCCTCCCCGCGAGTACAACAAGTCTCTCGTGGCCACCCCAGTATAATTCGAGCAACCCTCCTTACGGCCCTCAGTTTAATGCGGCTCAGTTGGCGCTCAATATTCTTACCCGCATGGCCATGATGATTGGAGTGACCAACACACTGAAGATTGCATACCACGCCATGAGTCTGACCGATCTCAATCTCAGACCTTTCACCATGACTCAGATTGCAAATACATTTGTCGATGCTGCGCAGGCAGTCTGCTCTAGTTGCGTGCGCCCCGTCAAAATCGCATTTTTGTCTCATGGTGTTTATTCCACTGTTGGATTGGCGCCTTCCGAGTACACATGGACCGCTGCGGCGAATGCTGTTGGACTCAATTTTACGCCTCAGGCGACGTTGAGAGGGACCACAGCTTCGAGTCTGTTTACGTCTCTTCCTACATCTAACAATGTGAATCCAAATTGTGCGATCAATGTATTCAACGCGTTTCCGGATCGTGTGACAGGAGGCGCTGCGCTCTACAATATTGTGAGCTTTAGGAATCCATCAGAAATGAATGATTTTTATAGTTTTGATTTTAGAGCCACCGGCACGGTCTCCACAGGGATCCCCAATATGGATGGCCCGCTGCTCGCGCGTTTGCCTGGCGGATTTCCTCTGACGGGCACATCGATTATCCTGCCTGGCCAAGCCAACAACTCTTATGATTTTGCCTTCTATCGAAAACTCAGTTGCCCCAACCCAGCCGAAGCCAATATGAGCCAGTGGAATGTGGAGAGTTTGGGATTTGCATTTAATCTAAAGGCCAATGGAATTGCTCTCAAACTCACACGAAATTCTGAGACAACCTCATCCATCAATGTGACTGGCGAGATCATTGATCCTTTGAATACCGTTTATGGTCAGGGGCCATTCACTTACTCTACTCAAATCGTGTTTCAGGGAGGAACATCAACGACCCTGACGGGATCGAGCTTTACTCTCACTTTGCCCAAGAATTCATATCTCTCGATGACTGCCTCGCGAACATCTGGACCTTCAACGGCCACTGTCATTGAGACAGCCAGCAACGAAATTGGCGTGAGAGATTTTGCCGTCGACGGCGGTCTTGGACTGAATGTCACCATCCCACCCGTTAAGGCTCATCCGCTCCGTGGTGGTATGGCTTATCTCAATTCACTTCAACTGGGTGGAGGTTCTAGCGGCATGGGAATGCCTGATAAAGTAAATCCCATCCCTAATGAGGACCCAAATGCGCCGGAGTCCCCCAATAAGCCAGCCGGTGATCAAGGTGAGTCCAGCTTTCAAGAGGGCAGCCCAAAATATAATCTTGCAGAACCTTAAATCTATGCTCGGCTGACAAGGTACGCTTTCACGGGCTCCGCCTTGTGTTTGACTACGATCTCTATTTCTTGAAATTCAAATCGAGAATCTCTATTGAGACACTCTTTGACAGTGGCCCCACAAAGAACTCGACCTTCCGGACAAGCCGCCTCCAATCGCTGAGTAAAATTCACAGCCTCCCCCAAAAGAGTATAGTTAAAATGCTTTTGACTACCTGTATTGCCAATCATCATGGATCCAAAATTGATTCCAATTCGAGCTCTGAGCGTTAGTTTGCCTTCAAATTTGTGATTGAGCAGTCGCTCTTGAATTCGTAAGGCCGCATTCACAGCCGAGGGCACGACTTTCTGAGAACCTCCCCCATTACCCTGCTCCTCATCTCCAAAGCACGCGAGCATTCCATCCCCTGTTTTTTTATCAATGAATCCGCCCTCTTCAAAAATAATCGGATCGATCAAGGTGTAAAATTCTCTCATTACATCAAAGGCGCGCTCAGGAGAGAGACTCTCGATGAGTTTGGAAAATCCACTGATATCCAAGAGGAGTGCGGCCAAGTCTTTGCGTTGACCCGAGAGCTGCAACTTTTCTTCGCCGCTCAAGAGACGATTCAAACGATGAGGGCTTACATATCCTTGAAGCGCTCTCTCGATGAGAGAGCGCTGTGCAAACTCACGCGCCGAACGCTCCCCAAACGCAACGATCGAAAAGCAAATCAAAAACAAAGCAAGAGGGATGGGATCTGTCCTCCACTGCATTCCTACTGTCGCTGCTGCATCAATCCCCCATAAAGCAAAATTGAGGACAAAGAGAAACCCCAGAAAATGCTTTGAACTCATCCCGCGCATCGCCCACACAATAAGTCCCACACACAAAATCAAAAACAACATCTCCCCCCATATCAATGCGATGGGTCGAGTAAGAAACGTGCCGGCCTGAAGGCTTTGAATACCCGTCGCGGTAATGGTCCCCCACGATTCAAAAAGACTTCGGGGTGTAGGATAAATTCGATAAGGATCATAGACATCAATCAGCAAAACTTGGGAGTGTTTGATTTCACTCACAGATCGGATTCGCTCAAAACCTTGAACCCGACTAAAGAGTGGAAAGAGTATCCGAGGAAGCTTCGAATACTCTCCTGACGAACACAAAACTTCTTGATCATTGGACGAAAGCTGAGGGCCCACGCACAAATGAGCCTGAGCCGCAAATGTCAAAACGCCAGATGGAATCCAGTGCTGTGCTCCACGACTCATCAGATCCAAAAAATTGACGGAGCGACTCTGAGTTTCGAGGCTCAAGTAGTTCGTCCCCAAGAGCGCTTCTGCGCCTCCAAAATACGAAGCATCCGACGGAACAAGATAAAACGAATTGGGAATCACTGATTCGCGCTCGCCCTTGACCTTAGAAGCCAATGATTTTTCGAGCTCAAGCGTTGAAGGCATCCCAGCCAAAAATCGAACCGGTCGAATAAACCGAGGGTTCTCGAGGAGTTCACTCAATATTTTGTCCTCTCGAATCAACTGCGGATCAATGCTGGTGAGGATATAGCCCGGATATTTTCTGACTGCTGAAACGAGTTCCCTTTTTTTGAAATCACTCAAGTAAAACTGCGCAGAATGAGGCTCAAAGAGATCGAGCACTTGAATGCGCTTGGGATCGATGGTTCTTGAATTTGTCTGATCCCAAAGACTGGCTTTAAGACGCAGCCAAGATGCATCCCCCAACTGAATCACAGCAGAGCGTGGCCACGAAATGATCCCGAGTTCGGCGAGCTTTCCAAAAAGAACCAGCCCCACAAACAAAAGCCCCAAGGCGATCCAAAGCATTCTAAACACTGGGTTTTTTGGATTTGTCCAGTCAGGCATTTTTGCCCGCCCCCCCGACAGTCTTTGTCGATTTTAAGACCTCTTAAACACTTAAGGCCTTGAAATCACATGTTAACTTTCGGGAACACCCCTTGCAAACTCTATCTTTCGAGTGGAGGTAGGGAGCTATGGGGCGTAGTAGGCTTTTCCTTAGACATTTCAATCATGGGTTTACTCTCACCGAGCTGATGATCGCGACATCGATTGTCGGAATCTTATCGAGCGTCGCTGTGCCAGGATTCACTCGATACTTTTACGAAGCAAAACTTTCTGAAGCGGCGACTCACGCCGGAGCGATCCGTCGAGGCCAAGCCGAAAACTACAATATGATGCAACGATTTGCGTCCAAGTTTTCTGCAGATCCTTCCGCAGTTAACGTCGGAGAAGATCCTTCCATCAATTATCGAGTCCTCAATGGTCGCTTTGATATCATTGTCGGCTCCGGAGCCATTGCAGATCCCACTGCCTACTCTATGTGGATGATCGAAGAGCGCGAACGGATTTCACAGAATCTGGCCGTCGAAAACAATATTGTAGGGGGAGAGTTTGGGCCTAAAGCGAGAGACGTCTCTCAGGCTGCGAGTCAGGATGACTTCGTGTTTGCAGTCGTTGGGGATCTTGACGGAGACAATCATGTGGCCATGGTCGCAGGCACCCGAAACATTCCTCTGGCACTTCTTTGCGACGACATCAACGATCAAGTCGTGGCGGGAGCCCAAACCGCGATCGAAAATTCTCTCTTGATGGCCACACAGTCCGCTGGAGGAAGCTCGATCGTTCCCAGTTGTGATGGATCCGAAGAGGGAGAAGGAGGAAACTTCGCGCCTCCTTGATCATCAATTAGCTTGATTTCTTTTTGGCAGAAGTTGTCCTTTGATCCGCCTTCAAAAATTCCAAAACAAGTTCCTTATTTTTGAGACGAACCACGATTTCGGTTCCGTCTTCAACGTCTCCAGAGATCAACGCGCGTCCAATTCGAGTATCGATTTCTCTTTGTAAATATCTCTTCAGCGGTCGAGCGCCATACACTGGATCGTAACCCGATTCGGCGACAAACTTCAGCGCCTCTGGACTCAAACTCAAAGTGATTCGGCGATCGGCCAAACGGGACTGAATTCCTTGCACAAGAAGACCGACGATTTTTTCGATTTCTTCAAGAGTGAGCGGCTTAAACAAAACAATATCATCCACACGATTCAAAAACTCTGGTCTAAAATGCGAGCGCAGCTCTCTCATCACGCTTTCACGCGCCTGTTCCTTGATCTCACCTTTTTCGGTGACTCCTTCGAGGAGATGAGGCGATCCAATATTGGATGTCATAATGATCACGGTGTTTTTAAAATCCACCATTCGTCCTTGCGAATCCGTGAGCCGTCCGTCATCCAAAATCTGAAGCATGACATTAAAGACATCGGCATGAGCCTTTTCGATCTCATCAAAGAGCACAACACTATAGGGTCGGCGGCGCACAGCTTCTGTCAGCTGCCCTCCTTCGTCATATCCAACATATCCCGGAGGAGCTCCAATCAATCGAGAGACGGTATGCTTTTCCATATACTCGCTCATATCGATGCGAATCATGTTTTCTTCGCTATCAAAAAGACTCTCGGCGAGCGCTCGAGCGAGCTCTGTCTTACCCACTCCTGTCGGGCCCAAGAATATAAAGGATCCAATCGGTCTCTTGGGATCCTTGATCCCGGCACGCGCTCTAATCACAGCATCCGCCACAAGTTCTACGGCTTCGTTTTGGCCGATCACTCTCTCGTGCAAGATCTGATCGAGCTTCAGCAGTTTTTGCTTCTCGCCCTCTAAAAGACGCGTCACAGGTATACCCGTCCATTTGCTGACAATGTCCGAAATCTCCGCCTCAGTGACCTCTTCTCTCAAAAGCTTTTTGTCGCCGACTTTGGCTCCCACTCTCTGCTCTTCAGAGAGGAGCTTTTTTTCGAGTTCTGGAAGGCGCCCATGTCTGAGTTCTGCAGCCTTATTGAGATCATAATCTCTCTCGGCTTTTTCGATTCCCAACTTGGTTTGCTCGATTTGTTCCCGGATTTGCTGGAGACCCGAAATTCCCTTTTTTTCGTTTTCCCACTGAAGACGCATTCCTTGCAAAACAGTTTTGAGCTCGGAGACTTCCTTTTGAATATCCTTGAGACGCTCTTGAGAAGCTTTGTCTTTTTCCTTTTTGAGCGCTGCTTCTTCGATCTCTAAACGCATGAGTCTTCGAGAGTTTTCGTCGAGTTCCTGAGGCATCGAATCAATCTCGGTTCGAATCATCGCGCACGCTTCATCGACGAGATCAATCGCCTTGTCGGGCAAAAACCGATCTGAGATATAGCGATGAGAGAGAGTGGCTGCAGAGACAAGAGCGTTGTCTTGAATTTTCACACCGTGATGAATTTCGAAACGCTCTTTGAGGCCTCGCAAAATCGAAATGGCATCTTCAACACTGGGCTCAGTCACCAAAACCGTTTGAAATCTTCTCTCGAGCGCCGGATCCTTCTCGATATGTTTGCGATATTCATCAAGAGTTGTGGCTCCAATACAATGAAGCTCTCCTCGAGCCAACATGGGCTTGAGCATATTGCCCGCATCCATCGAGCCCTCAGCTTTGCCAGCTCCCACAATCGTGTGAAGTTCATCAATAAACATCACCACTCGGCCTTCTGAATTTTTGACTTCTTGTAAGACCGCCTTTAATCGCTCCTCGAACTCCCCTCTGAATTTGGCACCGGCCACGAGTGCACCCATATCGAGTGCATAGACGGTTTTATCTTTGAGCCCTTCGGGCACATCGCCGCGCACGATTCGCTGAGCAAGTCCTTCGACGATCGCGGTTTTTCCGACGCCAGGCTCCCCAATCAAAACAGGATGGTTTTTGGTCTTACGCGAAAGGATCCGAATCACTCGGCGAATCTCTGTATCTCTTCCGATCACAGGATCGAGCTTTCCAGTCTTGGCTTCACGGACCAAATCTCGGCCATATTTGGAGAGAGCCTCGTAAGTGGCTTCGGGATTTGCGGATTGAACTCTCTGATTTCCACGGACTTCGGTCAAAACTTTCAAAAATTTATCGCGACTCAAATGATATTGCTTAAAGAGCTTCCCCAGAGCGGATGTTGTTTCGGATTCGAGCATCGCAAGCACAGGATGCTCCACCGAGATATATTCATCTTTGAGTCGCTTTGCTTCTTCTTCGGACTTCACCAAAATCTGACTCAGTCTTTGAGTCAAAAACACCTTCCCTGGATCAATTCCAGGACCCGACACCTGAGGACGTCTTTTGAGTTCGGCTTCTAGCCCACTCAAAAACGAAAGCACCGGAACTCCCATCTTATGAAAGAGTCTTGCGACCAAGCCTGAGTCTTGCTCCAAAAGCGCATAGAGAAAGTGCTCTACGTCGACCTCAGTGTGCTGATGTAAAATGGCTTTGCTCTGCGCTTGAGTGAGAGCTTCTTGGGTCTTTTCGGTGAGTCGATTGAGGTCCATAGTACTTCTAATTTATGGTCTAAAGGCCAAAGGTCAATGATTGCTCAAATAAAAAAGGGCGGATTTACTGAATAAAATCCGCCCTTTAGAAATATACTTCTGATGCTCAGAATCAATTGGTCTTAAAAATAGGCGCTGTTGCCTGACAAGCTCTCAAGCCCACTTTGATCCACTCCGAGATGACTTCGTAGGAACCCTCTTCCTTTGATTCATAGACAGTGGTGCAATTGAGCCCACTCCAAGAGGAGCGATCCGCAATCAAGCGCTTCACGCAATCAATATTCGTCTGATGCGTACAACCTTCGGTCGCTGCAATCTTGCAGTTTGAATCCCTCGAATGAGCGAAGAGTCCAACACAATCTCCATAGGTATCATAGAGTCTTTCGTCGACCTGAATTTTTACCTGAAAGGTAGGTCGATTCGGAGCTTGTCCATAGATCGTAGAGTAAGCTGTTGAGATTTCATTCAAAGACTGAGTGGCCTCTTTGAGTGCATTCGACACTTGAGTCTGAGACCAACTCGGAACTCGCAAACTCACTTGCTCGCTTCGGCTGAGCAGCGACTCCAGAGGAGCTCTCAAACTTTCAATGCGGCCACTGTACTCCTTGATGTCTTCGGGCTTCGCATCCTTGACGAGTTTCGCCATTTCTACCGTATAAGATTTGAGACGCCCGAGGGCTTCGGTCCAAGAAAGAATGACTTGAGTCACCCGATCTCCTGCCACCTCCGACGAGGAAGCAACTCCGAGCCAACGATTCCCCTCACTCGTCAAACTGGATTCGATATCCTTGCCCACATCATTTGGATTTCGGCAGCTCACTGCCGCCAACAATGTCACAGCAAAAGCTGCCCAATGAATTCGCTTCATGAAAATTCTCCCTTAATTTTGTTTAACCCGTTTCCCTTCAAAAACCCTAGCCAGATACCAGAGCTTTTTAAAGTCAAAATCGCTGGAATGAACCCTTTTTTACGGCATGCCAGGCCCAAAGGCTTGAGACGATAAGAAATCCTAAGACAATGATCGCGCAAAATGTGGGCTCAAGATGTGAAGTTCCCAAAAACCCCCACCTCAAGCCTTCGATCAAATACACCAACGGATTGACATGAGAGATGTTTTGCCAAAACGGACTCAACCCACTGATGGGAAAAAACACGCCTCCCAAATAGATGAGCGGCAAAATAATAAAGCTTGTGACAGCATTGATCTGATCAAAGGTCTTTGCCAAAAACGCCGTCCCAATTCCTATGTTTCCAAAAATTAAACACCCGACAACCAAAAAATAGATCGCCCAAAGGGGAGACTGAGGCAAAACCATATGACCGAGTCTCCACACTGCAAAGACTTCGGCGATGATCAAAATACTCAAAGCCACCGCCACTCCTCGAATCAAAGCTCCCAATGAATAAGCAACCGCAATCCAAAACGAAGAGAGCGGGATCAATCTTACATCCTGAATATCTCCATGAAATTTACTTACCATAATGGACGATGCCGAATTCTGAAGTGCGTTGTTATAAGCTCCCAGTGCCAGAATTCCTGGAATCAAAAATGTTAAATAGTCCACTCCCGGATGAGGAGATAGCACTCCCGATAAACTCACTCCAAATACAAGCAGATAAAGACCTGAGTTAATCAGTGGGCTCAAGATTGTTTGGACGAAGACTTTGTAAAATCTCAAAATCTCTTTCCAAAGAAGGGAGCGAAACGCCAAGACTTCGGCTTTCATGATACTCCCCCTTTGCCAAAAACAATTTGTTTAAAGGCATCTTCGAGTCGAGGCTCTTCGATCTTCAAATCCTTAATATCTTCGATCCGAAGGCTGAGCTCCTGAAACACCTGACTCAGATCACAATCCGCGGGAATTGTTTTTTCGAGCCGATTGCCATTATGCAATTGAATCTGCAAACAGCGCTGCGCAATGGAGCGAGTGAGGCGACGCGTTTCATCGAGAGCTAAGAGCTTGCCCAAATGAATCACGCCAATGCGATGACAGAGGCGCTCGGCCTCCTCAATATAGTGAGTCGTCAAAACAATCGTCACCCCTTCGCGATTGAGTTCGCGGACAAACTCCCAAAGCAATTCTCTGAGCTCGACATCGACACCCGCTGAAGGTTCATCCAAGAGAAGGAGCCGAGGTGAGTGAATCAGCGCTTTGGCAATCATGAGACGGCGCTTCATTCCCCCACTCAATTGAGCCATCTTCTTGTGCCTCACATCCCAAAGTTGCAATCGCTTGAGCAAAAACTCAATTCGCGCCGCAGGATGAGCGACCCCAAAATAGCCGGCATTAAATTTAAGAATTTCTTCGACGCTAAAAAATCCGTAACTCACCGTTTCTTGTGGCACGAGTCCAACACATCGCTTGGCCTCCATCGAACCACTCGCAGCACCAAACAATTTGATCTCTCCGTCAAACTCTGACCAAAGCCCCGTCACCGCCGAAATGATACTCGTCTTGCCCGCACCGTTTGGCCCTAAGAGTCCAAAGATCTCCCCTTCCGCCAAATTCAAATTCAAAGAATCTACGGCGCGATGAATCTTTCCGTTCACTGTGTAGTCAATCACGAGGTCTTTGATCTGAAGAGGAGGCTTCATCAGACAATCGCCCTCAGGATTTTATCACTCAAATCCTCTCCAAATAGGTTTTCGTAAACCCCAAGTCCGGTCGGAGAAGTAATATTAATTTCATTCAACTTGCCATCAATGATATCGGCTCCCGCTAAATCAATATGGATCGCCTGCAAAAATTTTTCGACTTTCCAGATGAGCTTTTGTTCGGCCTTGGTGAGAGCTCGATCCACGGCAGTTCCGCCTCTGGCAATATTCGAAACAATTGAGCCTTTGGCAGGAATGCGCACAAAACTTCCCAGATACTGACCCTGCGAAAAAAACGCCCGTCGATCCCCGACTTCTTCGATGTTTTCGACGAGGGGCTGCATAATTCTAAAATCTTCTAAGCTCTCCCACTTAAAACTTTTGGTCGCCGTAGCATCCAACTTAAAGACTTCGTGTCCTTGATATCCGAGCCAAGGCTTTGTGACATAATTTTGAACCCCCTGCTCGGCCAAAAATCCCTGCGCCAGATCCGAACGCTCAGCCATCAAAATAGGGAGCAGATCATCTTCATTCAAAAACCCTTGATGCAAGCCCTCCCAGGGCAAAAGCTTCTCGTGATAGCGCGTAAGGAGGCTCGGCAAATTAAACATCCGCACCTTTTTTTCGAACGGAGCGAGCATCCAAACTAGTCTCAAGTAAGAATCATCAAATGGCGGATCCTTTCGAATAACAATCAGATCAAAACTCAAAATTTTTTGCAGAGAGGTCTTTTGAATTTGAGGAAGTTCCCCTCTGACGAAAGCGGCGAGCTCTTGCGCTTCGCCTTCGAGCTCATGCCCCTTCCAGATCAAATCCCGACTCGTTGTCCAACTCACCCGCCAATGCGATCGCTGCAATGAGCGTGCAAAATAGAGAGACGTGTCCCACTGAGGTTTTAATGTCTCAAGGTTGTCCCCGATAATAAGAGCGCGCTTCATCCCTGAAAAATCTCCATCCACTTTTGATCTATGAGTTGGTCGCCGCAGGCTTTGACCCAGATTTCTGCTGGGGTCTGACGGGCATTCAACAAATCGCGAGCGGGTTGCAAAAATTCTTGCTCACCAAAACCTCTTTGCTCAAGTCCTTCTTGAGCGAGGTCTACAAGTTTACATAACTCGCTATGCATGAAATCTGATTGAAGGCCTTGGCGAGCGCCTTCTTCCATAAGTTTGGACAATGCTGCTGCCGACGAGATCTTTGAATACCCTTCTTGAAGCGCTCCACGTCTCTTATCGTTGTAGAGGATTCCGACACAAATCGCCGTCGCTGCATATCGGTAAGCAGGCGGAACCTGATCAAAGGATCTCAGCTCAATACAACAGGGCTTGTATCTCACCTCTGTAAAAATTTGTCTCATCGCCGCCAAGGCATTGCCCTTTTGCATTGGCTCAGAAAGGTCGTTGAGACTCGCTCCCTGAACATCCAACACATTTCCTTCGGTATCATAGGCGTACATCAGAGGAACTTGACTCGCCATCTGCGCCCATTTTTTGAGAGAAAAATCACTCTCAAAAACACGATCCAAAAAATTTGATCTCAACGGATCTGTTTGCTTCCAAATTAAATGTCTCTCCGAAAGGACTCCCGTCTTTTTTCCTCGCTTGTAGGGAGAATTAGAAAACAGCGCTGACAAAAAAGGCATCATCTGAAACCCAAGTCTCAGCATCTCGACGCCTTCCCTTTCGTCTGCAAAATCCAAATTGATCTGGAGGCCACACGTGAGTCGCATCATCTCGCGACCCCGCCCTTTGTTTTGCTCAAAATAGCGATTCATCAGGGCATAGCGAGGACTCGGCAAGAGACTTCGATCCTCAAAAACATCGAGCGGATTCATTCCCACTCCGAGCCATGCAAAATTCTTGGCTAACGGGAGACTTTTAATCTCGGCGTCAATCTGCTCTTGAGCTTTGACAATTTCCCTAATATTCGCGCGTGGTGCGAGACTCACTTCAAATTGAGAACCCGGCTCGAGCGAAATCTGATGGAGCTGTCGTGATATCGCCAAAGGATTGGGGCCTACTTGATACTCAACCCGCCAGGCCTTTTGCCCTATCAGGGCCTCAAGAAGGGCTTTAAGGTGCTCCTGATAACCGAGGCGTTTGCCCGTTTGGATATCGACCCCCAGACGCTCGACCTCAAGCCCAATCCAACGATGGGGCGAGCGCTTAAAGTCAGCCAAAAGCTGCTCTATATATATGGAGGGGTTCTTTGCCATCAACTTTAGGCTCCGAAACTAGCAAACAAGGGGTTCCTTTGCTAGGCTTTGCGCGATGTTCGACCCCCAAGAGATTGAAAGACTGATCCGCCAAGGAATTCCTGACTGTCACGTAAAGGTGACGGATTTAACAGGGGCATTTGACCATTTTGAAGTGAGTGTCGAGTCCAAGAGCTTCTTGGGCAAATCCATGATCGATCAGCATCGAATGATTTACGCTACGCTCGGAGATTCTGTCGGCGGGCCGATTCACGCTCTCAAAATAAAGACATCTGTCGGATCATAATCATGAAAGGAACGTTATGAACACTCAACCCCAAGCCACCAGTGCTCACGTCAAGGATCAAGCCGCTCTCAATGCACGCATTCAAAAGCAAATCAGTGAAAATCCCGTCATGCTTTATATGAAAGGCGATCGCACATTTCCGCAGTGTGGATTTTCGGCTCGCGTTGTAGAAATTCTCGAGAAACTCGGCGCTAAATATTCCACACATGATGTTCTTTCTGATCCCGAGCTTCGCTTTGGGATGAAACATTTTTCGAATTGGCCGACATTTCCTCAAGTTTTTGTTCAAGGTCAACTCATCGGCGGCTGCGATATTTTGAGTGGAATGTTTGACAGCGGAGAACTCCAAACTCTTTTGAAAGAAAAGAATCTCATCTAAGTGAAGTCCGTTACCGTTTATACCAAAGAGCGCTGCCCCTACTGCGTGAAGGCCAAGGCCCTCCTCACAAAGAAACAAATTTCGTTTTTGGAAGTGAACCTGGAAGGAAAAATGGACCAGGCCGCAGAGCTCTTTGCACGAACGGGGTTTAGAACTGTTCCTCAAATTTTTATTGGAGATGAATGCATCGGGGGTTGCGACGATCTCTACGCTTTGGATGCGGAAGGAAAGCTCGATGCGCTTTTGCAGTAAGTTCAATTTTTGTCTTCAATTTGCTCTTTTCATCTTTGTATGGACTTCATCCTTAGCCGCTCAGACAACTGAGACTAAAGCAACAACCACCGCCTCGCCGCATTCGCTCACAGCGAGTGTTTTTGCGAGTCAAAAGCTCAACGATGACTTGAGCATTTTGGCGGCAATTCCAAAACCAATTCTCATCTATCGCTATTCGGAAGCTCAAAAGATGGATTTTAATTTGCTGAGTGCGGTTCTGCTCCATCGCGCCGAAGTTCGCCTTCCAGTGACTTCAGAATGGAAGTGGACTGCAGGTGCCGACACCTTTTTGTGGAAAGCAGGAGATGAACCCAACATCAACGGTCAAAGCTTTGATCAGTATGCCTTTAGCGCTCATCGCACAGGTGTTTTTACGGGAATGATGACGAGATTTGGGGAATCTCCTTATCGCTTTGACTTCAATTTAAAATATGAGTTCCACAATCTGCATCCCTATGACAAAGGCGTTGCTCCAGACTTTGTAGCTCCAGAAGATTTTTGGGAACATGGCATTGTCGCCAGTCTCGAATCCGCGGCTCGACCGCCGAGCGAGCTCGTCACCTTTGGAGTGAGACCTACACTGATGGCAGGGACATTTTATCGCCAAGGCAACAGAGCTTGGGGAGTTGGTGGGTTTCAGAGAGATATTGATTACTATGCTGCTGCGATGGCCTCAGTCATGAGTGCGCTGCCGATCTCGCCTCGCTTTGTTTTTGTGATTGATACGCATTTGTCCTGGATCTCTGATGCCGATCGCTTAAATGCGATCAAGGGAGGCGTTTGGAGACGCGACTATATTGGAATGCTGACAGGGGATTTGCGCCTTGATCGAGCGTGGGCCAGCGAGATGGGTCTCAGATACTATCTCAATGATCAGCGCACTTTGGCTCTGAGACCTTTTGGACACTTTATCGCCTACCGGGAAATCCGAATGGATCGACTCTCCGCGGATGCTGCAGGAGGGGCGGGACTTAAGTTGATGGGAAGTGCGGTACAAAAGTTTTTTTGGAATCTCACCTACGGCTTTATCATGGGTGATCGATCAGACAAGGACATGATTCACGAAGTCCGCGGTGAAGCTTCATTCAAGTTCTTCTAGTTTTTTTTGTAGATAGCGCCGATGCCAGGTCCCCGAGGATCTGACACAGCAAAAAATCGTCCCTGGGAGTCACGACCGACCATATTGAGTTGTCCAAACTCCGCAGACTCTTCAACGGCATATCGTTTTGAAAGAGCCGAAATCTGATCGCACGACGGCTCCATAAACACTTTGTCCGGAACCCACTGATGATGAAATCGACAGTCTGAAATTGCCGCTTCAGGACTCTTTCCATCACGCAAGAATCGAGTCAAACCCACATAGACCGAGGTAATAATGCGGCTCCCGCCAGGAGCTCCGATGGCAAGGACCGGTCGATCTTGCTGATCGAGCACAATCGTAGGAGTCATACTACTCAAAGGCCGTTTGCGGGCTCTCACTTCGTTGGCCATTCCGCCAATCAAACCAAAAGAGTTTGGCTGACCAGGTCGAATCGAAAAATCATCCATCTCATTGTTGAGAATGATTCCCGTGCCAGGAACCATCACCGACGCTCCAAAATATGTATTGATCGTCTGAGTCGTGGCTAAAGCATTGCCCTCTGAGTCCATAAACGACAAATGTGTGGTCTCAGGATGCTCCGAACTCCAGGCCTTTATCTCTTTAGAAGGTGTTGGTGCGCGTTTGAGAATTTCTGAGACTCTTGATTGGAGATATTTTCGATTCAAAAGTTCCTTCACTGGAATCCAATGATAGTCGGGATCTCCCAAATGCTGAGCCCGATCCGCATAGACGCGTTTGAAGGACTCGATTTCAAGAATTTTAAGATTGGTCTGACTGTCAGAATCAAAACTTCCTTTTGAGCGAATCAATCCATCCGTGATTTGCAAAAGTTGTAAGAGATGCACTCCTCCTGAGGACGGCGGAGGCATAGTCACGACTCGATAACCTCTCCAAGTTCCCATGAGGGCCTCGCGCTCGCGCACTCGATAGCGTGCAAAGTCTCTCAGAGTCAGGATCCCGCCTTGAGCCTGAATCCAATCCGAAACTTTGCGAGCCGTCTCACCTCGATAAAAGTCATGGCGGCCATCTCTCGCAATGCGCCTCAAGGTCTGGCCCAAATCCTTTTGGAAGAGGACTTCTCCGGTTCTGAGCGGTCTGCCCTTAGGCAAAAAGTGCTTGGCCATCTCGGGATCTCGACTCAAATGCAGTCGTTGTCGAGCAATCACAGCGGCGAGTTCGGGACTCACAGCGAATCCATTCTCTGCCAAGCGAATCGCTGGCCCTAAAGTCTCAGCCCATTTGATTCGGCCGTGGCGCCGATGAAACTCAAAAAGACCGGCTACCAGTCCTGGAACTCCTGTGGCAAGAGGACCATAAACTGAGGCCTTGGCTTCGAGGCGATCCTGAAGCAAATACATTCCGGGCGAAGCCCTATGACCGGCGACTTCTCTAAAATCCCAAGCTTCCGCACCCACTTTGGATCGAAGCGCCTTTGAATTTTTTGACGGAACAAAAACAAGGAAGCCACCGCCTCCGATTCCCGTCGAATGGGGACGCAAAACCGAAATTGCAAAAGACGATGCGACAGCGGCATCGGCGATATTGCCTCCCTTTTTCAAAATTTCTTCTGCCGCTTGAGAAGCGAGCGGCTCAGAGGTCGCGACAGAGAGAAGCTTTTGCGCTCCCTGTTTCTCATATCGAATGGTGGCGGATTTTTTTGGGGCGGCGCAGGAAAGGGCCAAAATGCTGACGGCAACAATGAGCCCCCGTCTCCAAACTCGCGCGTACGCCTCCATCAGGAAAGAGTCTGCCCTCGATTCCCCTCAGGAGGCAAAGGAAAGAGTCGATAAAATGACATGGAATTTATTCAAGAAGATTGCTTTAAAATAGAGGAGCCTATGTATCAACCCTCCGACACTGCGCCACGTCCTAAGAGTTTTTTGCAATTTTTGGATCAGGTATCGCCTGATTACATCGAAGCTCTTGAGGAAATCTACGAAAGTGATCCGGCAAGTCTGAGCCCTGAATGGGGCTTCTTTTTTGAAGCCTTTCGGTTGGGTCAAGGAGAGCGTATTGTTGAGCAGGCGTCTGCGGATTCTACGATCATTGACGAGCTTAAAGTCCTAGAAATGATCTCTGCCTATCGTAAAGCCGCGCATCTTATAGCGGATATCGATCCTCTCGGACTTCGTAAGCCCCCTGTGCCTGTCGCCCTTGAGCTCACTCATTTTAATCTCGATAAAATCCCCGCGGATCGCGTGTTTCAAGCCGCGACGGAACTCGGTTTGAAACCGGCGACCTTGCCTGAAATCGTCAAGCACCTCAAAAATACCTACACACGTAAAGTCGCTGTCGAATACCAGTACATTCGCGACACCAAAATTTATCAGTGGCTCAAAACGCGAATTGACCAAAATGAGAACACATCGCCCTTTACGCGTGAGGATCGCTTGCAGTTCTTGAAGCATCTGACGGACGCCAATACGTTTGAAAACTTTTTGCAGAATAACTATATGGGGCAAAAGCGCTTTTCGATCGAAGGGGCTGAGGCCATTATTCCTGCTCTTAAGCTCTCCATTGAGCGCTGTGCTGACTTTGGTGCCGAAGAGATCATGATCGGAATGGCGCACCGAGGACGATTAAATGTCCTCGTCAACATCATGCAAAAGCCTGTTGAGGAGCTCTTCAAAGAATTTGAAGGGGCAGAGCTCACCGAAGGATTTGAAGCCAGTGGAGATGTCAAATACCACCAGGGATTTTCTTCGGATACCAAATTGAGAAATGGCAAATCTATTCACCTCTCCCTCGCGCCCAATCCGTCGCACTTAGAGTTTGTGAATCCTGTCGTGGAAGGCATGACCCGCGCCAAAATGGAATTGCGCTATCAGGATGATCCCAAACGCATTGTACCCATTTTGATTCATGGAGATGCCGCCGTCATCGGACAGGGAATTGTTCCCGAAACACTCAATCTTTCGGAACTCAAAGGTTACAAAACAGGTGGAACCATCCATCTTGTGATCAATAATCAAATCGGATTTACAACCAATCCCGAAGATTCTCGCTCTTCATTTTATTGCACCGATTGGGGCAAGGCGATTCAGGCTCCGATTTTTCATGTGAATGGAAATGACCCAGAAGCCGTCACTCATGCGATCGAGCTCGCCGCCGAATATCGTATGACGTTTCATAAAGATGCCTTTGTGGATATCGTTTGCTATCGTAAGTACGGCCACAACGAGGGAGATGAGCCTCGATTCACTCAGCCTGCGATCTATGACCTAATCGGCAAAATGAAGAATCCTCTTCAGATTTATCGAGAGCAATGTATTGCGAATGGTGTTTGTACAGAGGCTGAAGCCGATCAGCTTGTTCAAAATTTTAATCAAGCTTTGCTCGATCGTAAGACTCAAGTCCAAAAGCAGCGCAAAGTGATTGAACTCGACACATTGAAGGGCCACTGGAAGGGCTTTTCTCAAGCAAAGGATCAAGACCTTTTGTCTCTGGTTGAAACTCCGATTCAAAAGGCTCATTTTGACAAGATTTTGAAGGCGCTTCATGAGATTCCTAGTGAACTCAAAGCTCTTCCTAAACTCCAAAAGATGTTTGAAACTCGCGCTCAAAAGATTGCCTCTGAGAATGAACTCGACTGGGCTGTCGGCGAAGCTCTTGGATTTGGCTCTTTGCTTTTGGAAAAATTCTGGCTGCGCTTGAGTGGTCAAGATGCAGTTCGAGGCACTTTTAGCCATCGCCATGCGGGCGTCATGAATACCCAGACATTTCAAAGATACTTTCCCTTAAAAAATTTGGCAGCGGATCAGGGCCGATTTGAAGTTTTTGACTCCCCACTTTCTGAGGCAGGGGTCTTAGGTTTTGACTACGGCTATAGTCTGGCGCACCCCAAAGCTCTTGTGATCTGGGAAGCTCAGTTTGGAGATTTCGCTAACGGCGCTCAAGTCATTATTGATCAGTTTATCTCTTCGGCCGAAGCCAAATGGGGTCGCATGAGCGGACTCACCTTGCTTTTGCCTCACGGATATGAAGGCCAAGGCCCAGAACACTCAAGCGCACGGCTGGAAAGATTTTTGCAACTCTGCGCTCAAAACAATATGCAAGTCTGTACGCCCACAACGCCGGCTCAGATATGCCATGTGTTCAGACGACAAATGCATCGCAATTTTAGGAAGCCCCTGATTTTGATGAGCCCTAAATCACTCCTCAGAAATCCCGAGGTGGTTTCGAAGGCAGAAGACTTTTTGAAGGGTGGATTTCAGACTGTGATTTCAGATCCAGTGGCCAAGGCCGAACGCGTCGTCCTTTGTGCGGGTAAAGTTTACTACGATCTCAAAAAGCGTCTGACCGATAAGGGTTTGACCGATAAAGTCGCCCTCGTCCGCATTGAGCAACTTTATCCTTTGGATCTTGAATCTCTCAAACCTCTCCAAGAAAAGTATTCGGGATTGCCGTGGATATGGTGCCAGGAAGAACCCAAGAATATGGGAGCCTGGAGCTTTATGAAGCTAAGATTTTTGGATCGCGAGTGGAAGCTTGAGTATGCCGGCCGGCCTTCGGCGGCTAGTCCCGCAGTGGGCTCTCCTATTTTGCATGCTCGAGAGCTTGAGAGCTTTTTGAGTCAAGCTGTGGGCGCCTAACTCTTTAAACGATACTCACTCCATCGAAACAATCGTATAGGCGACCGTCTGCGATTTTACTTTGATCTCAACTTGATCTCCGAGGCTTTTGGATAGAAGGGCCTCTCCGAGTGGACTCTCCGGAGAGAGACTCATCACTTCACGCTCCTGCTCCACTATTTTGATCCCCCCTTTTTGAGGAGTCATAAAAAACAAAGTGCGCAGGCCTTGCTCGTCTTCGAGTTCGACGAGTGCTGAGATTTGTACGATTGATGTGCGATCAAAAACTTTGAGCTCCATCGACTTCAAAATGGCAAGGCTCTCGACGAGGTCGGCCGCTCGACGAGCCTGCCCATCCGCCAAATACGAGGCCTCTGTACCCCGGGTATCATACTTGTGTTCGGCTTTGGCTTCGGCCTCTGTGGCTGCCTTTCGGGCGGTTTTGGAGGCATTTAAAATGAGCTCCAAATCTTGCTCCAGAACCTCAAGGATGGATTTGAGGATTTTTTGCTTATCCATAAAGTCTCTTTCACTCTGCCAGGATTGACTTGGGCTCTTAAAGCACTTTCTTTCGGGCCCACCCCTCCATTAGAATGAGCCCATGGCAGAACAGGTCAATGTAGTAATCCCCACAATTGGTGAATCGGTTTCGGAAGGAACGATTGGACGCTGGTTTTTTAAAGAGGGGGATGTTGTTCGAAAGGATCAACCTCTCCTCGAAGTCGATAGTGACAAGGCCACTCTCGAGGTCCCTGCCAATGCGTCCGGAAAACTTTTGAAAATTTTGGTTCCCGCGGGCAAAACTGCCTCTGTCGGCACAGCGGTTGCGATCATTGAAGCGAGTGAAGCCGCGGTCGCTTCGGCTGTTGCTTCGAATACACCTTCGACGCCGAGTCCAGCCGCCGCGCCTGTCTCGACTCCAGCCAAAGCCGCTTCTGAACCTGCTGCTCCTGCACCCACTGCGAGTGCTTCACGCATTGTGGACCTCAAGGGCCTGAGCCCAAGCAAGCGAAAGGCGGCTCGAGAAGGAACGTTTAGGCCTGCCACTCAGCCCTCGTCAGGGCTGTTTTCGGATGATTCTGCACGCGAAATACGAAAACCCATGAGTACGCTTCGCAAGCGTATTGCGGAGAGACTTCTCGAGTCTCAGCAAACGACTGCGACGCTGACGACATTCAACGAGATCGACATGACTCGGGCCATGGATCTTCGCAAAAAGCTCAAAGATTCTTTCGAAAAACAAAAGGGTGTGAAGCTCGGCTTTATGTCATTTTTTGCAAAGGCTGTCATTTATGCACTTCAGAAATATCCGGATGTGAATTCGCGAATCGAAGGCGAGGATATTGTTTCTCCGGAGTTTGTGAACTTAGGAATTGCCGTAAGCACTGAGCGCGGACTTGTGGTGCCTGTGATTCGCGAAGCTCAAGCAATGAGTTTTTCGGAGATCGAAAAAAAGATCGCCGATTTGGCCGATCGAGCCCGTCTTGGAAAGCTTCAGATTTCAGAAATGCAAGGGGGCACTTTTACCCTCACAAACGGAGGAACGTTTGGAAGCCTCCTCTCAACACCCATTGTAAACCCGCCACAAAGTGGGATTTTGGGAATGCATAAAATCGAACAACGCCCGATGGCGATCGAATCCAATGGAAAATTTGAAGTGGCCGTTCGCCCGATGATGTATGTAGCCCTCAGCTATGATCATCGCCTCATTGACGGAGCGACATCGGTGGGATTCTTGGTCAAAGTGAAAGAGTATCTCGAGCAAATCGTCACCGAAGCCGAAATTCAGTAAAATTTTTTTGTAATTCGTGCGCACTTCTATCGCACTCCATTGTTTAAAGTGAATTTTGATTTTTTTGAGAGTGAATTTTTTATAAAAATCGACTCTTTATGAAAAGTTTTCAGACTTTTTGCTGCTTTGTGTCACTCATCGACCCAACTTGGGTAGAAATTTTTTAGATCAGAGCACTGACAACTTAAGTTTCTCACAATCATCGTGAATTAAATTTTTATTTTGAATGGCACACTCCCTGCTCGCTCTTTGATCTGCGTGGTTTTGATTTCGGTACAAGTGGGGGAAGAAAAATATGAAACTGAACGCAATCGCAATGATCGCGGGGGCAGCACTCGTTAACTTCAGCGGATCATCGCTTGAGTCTGCGGCACTCAATTCAAAAATATCGACTAATCCAACAGCACATACGCCGGTTTGGGATTCGGAGATTGTTACTTCGGATGTTTGTCCGGGCTACAATCCCTTCAGCGCCACAAACCAAATTTATGTGAGCTCAAGTCAGGGCAACGACAACAACTCAGGGCTAAGTCCTCAAGCGCCCGTACGCACTCTCGTCAAAGGCTATGAGCTTTTGGCTCGCGGCGGATGGCTTCTTCTCAAGGCGGGCGACACATTCGAAGGTCCCAACCAATCCCTGAATGGGATTCATGGATCCTTTCAAAAAGAAGGGCTTTCTGCCGAGCAACCCACCGTCATTACCTCTTACGGCAGTGGCGCGATGCCGATTCTCGCGGGAGATCCTCAGTACGGATATGTCTTTTTTATTCGAGGGCAACCGCGTCAGCATATCGCCATCATAGGACTCAATTTTTACAATTTTCGTCGAGATCCCCGGCGGGCTGACTTCAACCCCAATCACCCCGGAAACAATGCGATCAGTATGGATTATGGAGTAAGTCACATCGATATCTGCGGAAACACCATCCAATACTTTTCGGGAGGAATCGTCGCTCAAAGCATTGATACTGTGAACCGAATCCATGACTTGAGAATCCGAAACAATCAAATCTCACGTCAATGGACACGTTCAGGTTCTGGACACGCTCAAGGAATGTACATCGACAAAGTCGTTAATCTCACGATTTCGGGAAACACTTTTATCCATAACGGCTGGCTTGATGCCAATATTGTCCCTGGAAGTCATCCGACGATTTACAATCACAATTTTTATCTCAATGGCATTGAAAATCTCACTGTAGAAGAGAATATTTTTGCCTATGGATCGAGCATGTGCGCCAAAAATAGAAGCGATCAAGCAGGGGGATTCAAGAATGTTGTGTACAGAAAAAACATCTGTCTTCGAACTCCTATTGGATTCAGCTTTGGAGGTGTGATCGATCCGGCTGGTGGTTTTCAGTATCAGAATGTCTTGGTCGAGGATAATTTTTATATCGAACGTGGAAACGACCATCCCGGAGCGCAAAGCGTGATGTGGGGAATCAGTGCGATGCAGGTTGAGAATCTTACGCTACGCCGAAACAAACTCTTCAATAACGTAGAATATGACAATGCCAATGCGATTCAGATCACACTGAGTTCATCTCCAGTGACTCTTTCTGAAAATGAAATTTATAATTTCAGAAATCTTGGATTTGATATCCGGGGATCAGGAACCCCTCCACTTGCATCTTCGAACTATATTCAGAGCGCCTCAATGGCGATCACGGACGATCAAATGATGCGAACCGTCGCCCACTATAACTTTTTTGTGGGGGGCTCAAACGATGTTGAAGGATTCATCGAAGAACTTGAGAGGCAATCCTATACCAATTGGCGTCCTGCATACACGGCCGCCAATGTGATTCATTATCTCAACACAGGAACTTTGAGGACTGTGTCTCCCTGACGAGACAAAGGATTCGAGTAAGCGCACTTTGCAACCACTGTGAGTGCGCTTACCGACTCTCCGCTTTTGGTTTGGGCTTAAAAAACTCTCTCAGGCCTTTCAGAATTGTCTCATAGACGGGCTGAAGATGTGCAAAAGCGAGTTTGTCCTTCATTTCATCTGTCTTAGAAAGCTGCTCAATCTCTGCCGAAAGCTCATCGACACCTTGCCCACGAGCATCTATATGTCCATAGCCAAATTGCTCGATCTCTTTGAGGAGATCGAGCATCTGTTGCTTAGCCTTTTCGATTTTGAAGTCTCCTCCGTCCGAAAACGTAAAGACATAGCGATTCCACGCCTGCTTCGGATAATCCGCGGCGAGGATTTCCTGCGTTTTTGTCAGCGCGCTTGTGAGCTCCGTACCTCCATCTTTGTGCCGTGTGTAGAAGTCATGGCGATTCACTTCTTCGGCATCATTGCTATACATCACATAGCGAATCTGAACCTTCTTATAAAAATGTTTCATCACGGCTTCGATGTGTGCCGCAAATTGATCTACAATTTTGATCTCCGCCTCTCCCATAGATCCCGAACCATCTCTCACAAAGACAATGACCGCATTGGTCAGAGGCATTGGCTCGATCTCACGATCAGCAACAATATGTTCATCCGGTGTGCGATGCTTGGTGCCTAAAGCGAGGAGATCTTGAAACTTCATTTTGCGAGGATCTTTGCCCTGGGTCCTTGCAATCGCCCAGCCCTTGGCAAAATCATTCTCAGCGGTTCGGTCTTCCCGCAGATACCCATTGGGCTTTTGAGCGGCGCCAGTGCGAATCTCTTCCCAATCAAAGAGATCTCCCCTTCCGGTGCGTCTCAAATTTCTGAGTTCGAGTTTCTCAGCCAAGCGAGCTCCAAAATCCTGAATAGGAATCCGCTGCTTCCCTTGAGGGCTCTCGCTGTTTGGCCCAGGCTGAGGGGTGCCATCCGGTGAGTCACGACCAGGAGTCCCGTCTTCTTGAGAATCCCCTTCCTGAAACTCTTTACTCTGGCCTTGGCCTTGACCCTCGCCATCCTGAGGCTTTGGTTTATCCCAGATGTCTCCGGCTTGACGATCTCCATGACCGAGCTCGGTATCTTCGTCTCGAATATAGTCCTCATGGATAGGTTCTGGCTTAGTTTCCATTTTGATTTGAAATTCGTCACTTCCAAAATCGACCGGAAGGTTCTGCGCTCGCTGATCGGGGGAGGTTTTTGGAGCCAATGCTTGGCGCAGTCGCGACGCACTTCGATCGTATTCAAAATGAGGAACTTCGGAAATGGCTGATACTTCGAGATACTGATGATCCGAACTAAGCTTAGCGGCTTTTTTACCCGAAAGGATTTCTTCCATCTGAGCAGACACACGCCGGCTCACCATGTCGTAATACTCCGTCACAGCCTCTGAAGCCGTCGGCGCATGCATCATATAGTTGACTACACTTTCATGAGTCAGAGGACTTTCTGGTGAAAACTGAGACGAAGAATCTCCGCGCATTTCGGCGCGCCCTTGAGAATAAGAAATCTGCACATCGCGGCGAAAAGCTTCTAAATATTTTGTCAGCATCGCCGCATGAGTCTTCGCATTTCTAAAGGGAGGCTCGCCCTGAGGAAATTCCACAGTGACGTCGCCTTGAGGGCTCACCGTCACAATCATCGGATAGCGCTGAAGGCTCGGCGCATTTCGATCCCAAAGTCCTGAGGCAAACGTCTCCAGCGATGCCGGTCGACGCATGATTTGCGAGATCACATAGAGCGTTTTGACAGCCGAGGGCTGACTCAGTGGGATTCCCTTAAAGTCTCGATGTTCGAGCTGAAGTCTGCCACTACCTTTAAAATTAAAACTCTTGAGTGCGATTCCAGGAATGAGCCATTCGCGATTGGCTACTTTTTGCGCAATCATCTGAATAATTCGCTGAGGGTCGCGCGTCACGGCAACAAACTTGCGAGGGTCTTCGTGCTCGCGATACAAGAATAGGTTCATCTTTTGAATCCAAGCCTCATCGAGGGCATGTAACAAAAAATCATAATCAGACATGGGAGCAATGAGCGTATGCGCATGCGCTACAAATCGCTTGTCTTGCTCCTTGGGAGTAAGAGTCTTGATGTCATCTCTCTCATTAAATCTCTCCCGAACGCGCCGCCACGCCTCGCGTCCAAGCCAGTAGGGGTTATCTAACTTAGGATAAGCGACACCTGAATTGAGCTGACCAAAATCAAAAAGGTCCGAATGCGAACTAAATTTGTACGGTAAAAGAATCTCTTCTGAAATCGTCGCCCATCCCTCATTGGCTGTCTTGGTCTGAAATGCCGCTCCCGTAAATCGAGTCACTCGCTCATACTTCTTAATGAGCTCTCTTTGCCACTCTGGCGCAGACTCAGGAAGATTTTCGACAAAGGCTTGCAAAACCGAAAGCGTGGGCGAGTTGGGATGCTCCCCCTTTATCTCACGAGCCATGAGCTTTCCTGACTTTGAATCTCGATCGACCTGAGGACGACGATCCAAAATGGGATCTGCAAATCTTGAGGGGTCTTCAAAACTCCCGCGATGAATATCCTGCAAATACTGCGAGGATTGGAGCCACTGATAAAATTTGGCGACTTCT
>JACCDT010649467.1_pt1 | contig 42978 bp, 42 predicted proteins | sample 7446291 | NCBI WGS metagenome assembly JACCDT01 (sample SAMN15323446, study PRJNA562643) | freshwater metagenome | isolation source: river surface water | place: USA:Blue River Watershed | collected 2017-08-17
GACGTGCTGATGCCAGTGATTGGCTTCCTTACCGGCGGGGTCGATTTCTCAAACAAGTACACGGTGCTGGCGGGGGAAGCCCCCGCAGGGGCAACGCTGGCCGCTGCCAAGGCGGCAGGGGCGACCGTGATTGCCTGGGGCAGTTTCATTACCGCCGTTATCAACTTTGTGATTTTGGCTTTCGTGATTTTCCTGATCGTGCGCCAGGCCAACAAGATCGTGCCACCACCCGCCGCCGGACCGAGCGAGGTGGAACTGCTCACCGAAATCCGGGACTCGCTTCGAAAGGGCTGATTGCGGCCAGTTGCCGGAAGATCGGGCGGGGGCTTGCTCCCGCCCTTTTCATTTGGCCTCAGGCTCCCTATATCCGTTTTGCCGGGTTCGCCCGGCTATGGCGATAAACTGCGGCGTGCAATAGGCGCAGCGGACCCGGGGGCGGTACCCGGCGGCTCCACCATTGTCTCCTTCCCTCTCGGGAGGGGGCCTGCTCCGGCAGGGACAATGACGGGGCCGAACTAGGATCGACGTGTGTTGAAAAGCGCTGTTTTTGCCCGGGCTGAGTAACCCGTTCAAGGCTCAAAACTCACAAGTGCCAACGATAACGAAGCACTTGCTCTTGCTGCGTAATTCTAGGGCCTAGCGGCCTGAAGTTACACTACCAAGAACGGGGTTCGGGGCGTACCTTGCAACAGAAACGCCCCACTATTCCCCTCAGTGTACCGGGAATTGGGCGAGATCCCTCTCAAGTTTCACGCAGTCGAGGATTTTTGCACCGGCCATGAACACGGTGCCAGTGCAGGCCAGGAACAGCAGCAAGCCGCCAATGCCTGGAAAACGCGCCAGATAGATCGAACCCCGCTCCACCGCGCCGAGCGCGAGCGCGTAGATGATCAGGTAGGCCTCAAGCGAGGTTTTGATCACGAACAACTGGCCGATCTTACGAAGCATGGTCTTGCGCACCGCCTCAACAGGTATGGGAATGCCCTCCATGCCAAAGCAGGACAATCGCGCAAGGGACTGGTTAACTGCCTGTCCCATTGTTAGCCACATGGACTTTAACCGAACTCAGCAAAATCAAGCGCTGCCAGCAATGCCTGGCGCGCAGCGATGATGCGCATTGCAAGTGCCGGATCGCCGATTTGGGCGGCGCCAATTGATGCCGGCCAATGTTCGGTGACGACAGCTTCGATCCTAGCGATCTTCTTCTCGTCGAGCAGAAAGCGCTGATCGATCGTCGCTGGATCGGCGACAACCCGCAGCCGCAAGCAGGCTGGTCCTCCACCATTGGCCATCGATTGCCGGACGTCGACCGGCATGACCCGACGGATCGGGCCGTTGCTCGCAAGCATCCCGTCCAACCAGGCCCGGACCTTGGGGTGCTCCCAGGCTTCGAGCGGGATCACCAGGCCCATCTCGCCCGAGGGCAGGGTAAGGAGCTGGGCGTTGAACAGGTAGCTCTTGATCGCATCGGCCAGGCTGACCGCTGCGGCCGGCACGATCACGATCTCCGCCTCCGGCAGCAGATCGCGGATCGCGCCATAGGTGCCCTCAGGATCGGCGAAAGCCAGTTCATGCGTGAAGAGCACCCGCTCATTCGCGACGGCGACGACGTCGTTGTGGAATGCCCCGGCTGCGATCGCTTCGGGGTTCTGCTCTACGAACAAGGTCCGCGCCGGATCTAGGCCGTGGAGCCGGGCGACCGCGCGGCTGGCCTGTTCATGCTGGCGCGCGGGGAATGGCCCGCCGCTTTTGCCGTAAACGAAGATTTCGATCCCCGGATCGCCATGACTGGCGCTCATCCGCATGTGATTGGCCGCGCCCTCGTCGCCGAAGCAGGCGGGCACGGCATCGTGGACGGCGAAGTGCTCTGGATTAGCAAAGGCCAGGCGCAACTGCTTCACCGTATCAGGCCATTCCTGGCTGCGGTGCGGCATGGTGACAAGGTTCGCGGCGGTCAGGTGACAGCGTCCATCGGCCGTATCAGGGGCAGGCGAGACTGTCGCGGCATTGGCCGTCCACATCGCGCTGGCCGACCAGGCGGCGGCCAGCAGGCGGCGGTCCTCGCTGCCGTTTGCGCCAATTGCCGAGAGAAAGGCGCCGTTGGGCCGGGGCAGGGGCAGCAGGAAGCCCTGAACCAACCCCAATGCCAGGTTGTGGCGCATCTTGCTGAGCCCTTGCAGCGCTGCCGCGCGCGGAAAGCTTGTGTCACCTGCGTTGTTGGCAGAGGCGATGTTGCCAAGGCTGAGCCCGGCATAGTTGTGGCTTGGCCCGATGATCCCGTCAAAGTTGATCTCAACCAGGCTCATGGCTCAGCCCCGCGCGACGTGAGTGACGGTCATGCCCGGTTCTACGCCCAGCAGCGCCGCGCAGGCGGGATCCAACGCAATCCCGCCTTCGCGCGGATCGACCCAGCCATAGGCGGTGCGGAAATCGGCCAATTTGCCGATCGAGACCAGACGCTTCTCGCCTGACTTGTTATCGCCGAGGTTCCCGTCAAGCGCGACAACGGCTTCGTCCTTTGCCTCGCGGATTGAGCGGATCTGGTCAGTCCGTACGGTCATGGTCGGGCCGCCATCAAAGATGTCGATGTAGCTTTCCCAGGCGAAGCCTTCTTCCTCCAGCATCCGCATTGCGGCGCGGCCGGAAGGGTGGGGCACGCCGATCACCGCCTTGGCCGCTTCGGACAGCATGGCGATGTAAACCGGATGCTTGGGCATAAGATCGGCGATGAACTGGTTGCCATGCTTGGCGTTGAACTCGTCCGCATCCTGAAAATTCATACCAAAGAAGCGCCCGGCAACCCCATCCCAGAACGGCGATCCCCCGGCCTCGTCGATCACCCCGCGCAGTTCGGCCAGGCAGCGGTCGGCAAAGCGCTGGCGGTGGTTGCGGATGAACAGATAGCGGCTGCGGGCAATCAGCATGCCGAGGCCGCCGGCCCGCTCACCGGGGTGCAGGAACAGGCCGCCGACTTCACTTACGCCCTCAAGATCGGTCGATAAGTTAAGGATATCAGCACGAAAAGTTCGCCCCAGCTCTTCGCTGTGCTGGGTCAGCGCACCAATCCGGTAGGAATAGAACGGCCACTTCAATCCGACGGCGGAGAAGATCTGACAGGTGCCGCGCACTTCACCGGTGGCGGTGTTTTCCAGCACGAAAACGAACAGGTCATCGCCCACTTCATCCGCGGTGCGGGAAAAGGCGGCAGCGCCACGCTCCAACTTGGCGGTCAGCGCCTTGCGATCGGGTGGCAGGTTGGTGAAGCCGCCACCGGTCCGCTTGGCCATCTCGTAGAGGTGCTGCAGGTCATCGGCTTTGGCTGCGCGGATCACGAAGGTCACAAGGTTTCTCCGGTAGCAAGTCGGTGCAGAACAAGGGCGGAAAGCTTGGCGCGTTCGGCCAGGCTTGGGACAATCAGGAACTCATCCGGCGAATGGATCGCGCCGCCGCGCACGCCCATCGTGTCCACCACGGGCACACCGCAGGCGGCGATGTTGTTGCCATCGCAGACCCCGCCAGAGCTTTGCCAGCGGATCGTTTGGCCCAGCGCCGCGCCGCAATCCCGCACCAGTTCGAACAGGCGCTCGGCTGGCGGATCGAGCGGCTTGGGCGGGCGGCTGATCCCGCCATGGCGATGGATCGCCACCCCATGTTCGGCCGCAACGGCCGCGATCAGCTGCTGGACCTGTTGTTCGAACCACTCCGCCAGCTGGGTATTCATCGGGCGGATGTTGAAACGCAGCACGGCATGATCGGGCACGACATTGTTGGCGCTGCCGCCATCAATCTTTGCGGGATTGATGCTGAGGCCCTCCCGTTCGAGCGCCTTGAGGCCCAGCGCGAGTGCGGCCGCCGCGACAATGGCATTGCGCCCATCCTGCGGATTTCGTCCGGCGTGGGCGGACTTGCCTGTCACGATCAGGCTGTAATTCCCGCTGCCGCCGCGCGCGCCAGCCAAGGTTCCATCAGGCAAGGCTGAGGGTTCGTAAGTCAGGGCGGCAATCTTGCCCGCCGCCAGTTCGGCAATCAGGGGGGCGGAGGAAAGGCTGCCGGTTTCCTCGTCTGAATTGAGCAGCACATCATAGCCCACGCCCGCTGCGGCGGGGCTGCCTTCAAAGGCCTTGAGCGCGGCGAGGATGACCGCGATCCCGCCCTTCATATCAGCCACGCCGGGGCCGTTCAGGGTTTCGTCGTCCAGCCAGCGGGGGGCTTGAAAGGCGTGGTCGGGCGGGAAGACCGTGTCCATGTGCCCGGTCAACAGGAACCGGCGGTTGGCTTTGGGGCGGACGCGCAGCACCATGTGTTGGCCATAGGCAACCTCCAGCCCGCGCCCATCGGGTGCCACTGCTTCAACCTTCGCGGGGGCGACCAAGGCAACCTCGCCCGGCAGGGCCGCGAATGCATCGGCCAATATCGCAACATATTGCGCCAGCCCGGACAAGTTGCCCGTGCCGGTATTGATGGCGCTCCAGGCCAGCACCTGATCCAGCATCGGCGCGGCATCGACGCTGGCGATCAGCGCGGCTTCGGCGGAGGTAAGTTGTTGCATGTGTTACCACCACTAGCCGAGGCGAGAGGGGGTTCCAACCCCTGTCCGGCAAGACCCGTTGCCATCCCTTCGCACATGCGGCATAGGCTGGGAAATTCCTCCCCGGGATCGTTGATGTAACACGCGCCAGCAGATCATCGTGCTGCGCGCTCCATGTTGTGTGAGGTACAATGAGCGATCGGGTTGAGAAGTCGGGCCTGCAAGTGGATGCGGCACTGGCCGCCTTTATCGAGAACGAGGTCGTAAACCCGCTGGGTCACGATCTGGGCCAGTTCTGGACCGGCTTTGCGGCGCTGGTGGAGCGCTTCGTTCCGGTAAACCGCGCGCTGCTGGCCAAGCGGGAAGACCTGCAAGCCCGGATTGATGCCTGGCACAAGGCGCGCGCTGGCCAGCCGATCGACGCTTCCGAGTATCAGGCCTTCCTGCGCGAGATTGGCTACCTTGTGCCGGAGCCTGCGCCTTTTTCAGTCACCACGCAGAACGTCGATCCTGAAATCGCCACCATGGCAGGCCCGCAGCTGGTTGTGCCGGTGCTCAATGCCCGGTTCCTACTCAACGCAGCCAATGCCCGGTGGGGCAGCCTCTATGACGCCTATTACGGCACCGATGCACTCGATGCCCCGCCCGCCCGCTCGGGTGGCTATGACGAAGCGCGCGGCGGAGCGGTGATCGTTGCGGTTCGCAAGTTCCTCGATTCCGCCATCCCCGGTTGGGAAGCAGCGCTCGCGGGCGGGTCCAGCGAACACCTGATCGCGACCAAGCCGGGTGGCTACCTGTTCCGCCACAACGGTCTGCACATCGAAGTGGTGGTTGATCGCGATCACCCGGTCGGCAAGACCGATCCGCTCGGCATTGCCGATGTTTTGCTGGAATCGGCGCTGACCACGATCTGTGACCTGGAGGATTCGATCGCGGCGGTCGATGCCGAGGACAAGCTGAATGCCTATCGCAACTGGCTGGGCGTGATTCGCGGCGATCTGGCCGAAACCTTTGAGAAGGGCGGGCGCACGATGACCCGCAGGCTCAATGGTGACCGCACCTGGGGTGATCTGATCCTGCCCGGGCGCAGCCTGCTGTTCGTGCGCAATGTCGGCCACCTGATGACCAACCCGGCGATCCTGCTGGCCGATGGCAGCGAGATTCCGGAAGGGATCATGGACGCGGTCATCACCGGCGCGATTGGCGCGCATGACCGGGCCGGGCTGTGCAAGTACGGCAATGGCCGCCACGGCAGCATCTACATCGTCAAGCCCAAGCAGCATGGCCCTGAGGAGTGCGCCTTCACCAACGACCTGTTCGATGCGGTCGAAGATCTGCTCGGCCTGCCGCGGCACACCGTGAAGGTGGGCGTGATGGACGAGGAGCGCCGCACATCGGCCAACCTTGCCGCCTGCATCCACGCGGTGAAGGACCGGATCGTGTTCATCAACACCGGCTTCCTCGACCGCACCGGGGATGAAATCCATACTTCGATGCGCGCAGGTGCGATGATCCGCAAGGCCGACATGAAGGCCTCGTCCTGGATCGCCGCTTACGAAGCGCGCAACGTCCAGATCGGCCTGTCCTGCGGGCTTTCGGGCAAGGCGCAGATCGGCAAGGGCATGTGGGCCGCGCCCGACCTGATGGGCGAAATGATGGTCCAGAAGATCGGCCACCCGAAGTCAGGCGCCAACACCGCCTGGGTGCCGTCGCCCACCGCCGCGACGCTCCACGCGATGCATTACCACGCGGTCGATGTGTTCGCCGTGCAGCAGGAATTGGCCGACAAGCCCACCCCGGGCCTCGAACCGCTGTTGGCCGTGCCCTTGGCGCAGGGTACCAACTGGTCGGAAGACGAAGTTCGGGCCGAGCTCGACAACAACGCCCAGGGCCTGCTTGGCTATGTCGTGCGCTGGATCGACCAGGGCGTTGGTTGCTCCAAGGTGCCGGACATTAACGACGTGGGCCTGATGGAAGACCGCGCCACCTTGCGTATTTCATCGCAGCACATGGCCAACTGGCTGCTCCATGGCGTCTGCACCAAGGATCAGGTGATGGACAGCCTGCGCCGCATGGCCGCCAAGGTCGATGCCCAGAACGTCGGCGATCCGCTTTACGAGCCGCTGGTGGGGAACGAGGACGCCCCGGCCTTCCGCGCGGCTTGCGATCTGGTGTTCAAGGGTGTCGAACAGCCGAGCGGCTATACCGAGCCGCTGCTTCACCAGTGGCGGCGGGTTAAGAAGGCGGGTTAGGACAGCGCGCGCGCCAGGCCGACGAACTCCGCAACGCTGAGCGTTTCGGCACGGCGTTGCGGATCGATGCCAAGACTTTCCAATGCTTCGAGCGCGCCGGGCAGACCCTTCAGGCTCTGGCGCAGCATCTTGCGGCGCTGGCCGAAGGCGGCTTCGGTCACGCGTTCGAGCATCCGCGCCGAAACACCCTGCGGCATATCGGCAGGTGTGACATGGATCACGGCGCTCATCACCTTGGGTGGCGGAGTGAAAGCGCTGCGGTGAACCTTCATCGCGATCTTGGCGTTGGACCGCCACTGGGCCAGCACGGCAAGGCGGCCATAGGCATCGCTGCCGGCTTCGGCGACGATCCGCTGGGCAACCTCAAGCTGGAACATCAGCGTCAGGCTGGCCCATTGCGGCGGCCAGTCCTGGCCAGACAGCCATCCGGTGAACAGCATGGTGCCCACGTTGTAGGGCAGGTTGGCAACGACGTGGAACGGGCCTTCCATCCCGTGATCGATCTTGGTTGCATCGCCTTCGATCACCCTGAGCTGGCTCGGGAAGGCTTCGCTCAGTTCGGCGAGAGCGGGGAGGCAGCGGCGGTCCATCTCGATCGCGGTAACCTGCGCGCCGGCGCGGAGTAGCGCACGAGTCAGCCCGCCGGGGCCGGGACCGACTTCAAGGACCTGCTGGCCCTTGAGCTTGCCCGGGATCGCGGCAATCCGGTCAAGCAGTTGCTCATCGAACAGGAAGTTCTGGCCAAGCGCCTTGGAAGCGAACAGGCCGTGCCGGTTGATGACATCGCGTAAGGGTGGGAGATTAACTGTCACCCGACCTCCCTAGCCGTTCGTGTCGAGCGAAGTCGAGACACGTTGCGCACAGGTGTCTCGACTTCGCTCGACACGAACGGGTTTTCAGGTTTGGCCGCGGCGAACCGCGATCTCGCCAGCCATGCGGATCGCGGCGATGGTGGCGCCGGGATCGGCCAGCCCCTTGCCGGCAATGCCAAAGGCTGTCCCGTGGTCAGGGCTGGTGCGCACGATGGGCAGGCCGAGTGTGACATTGACGCCCTCGTCGAAGTCCAGCGCCTTCAGCGGGACCAGCGCCTGATCGTGGTACATGCAAAGCGCCGCATCAAAGGTGGCGCGGGATCGGGGTGTGAACAGCGCGTCGGCCGGGTGTGGGCCGGTGGCTTCGATGCCCTCGGCCCGCAAGGCGGCAATGGCCGGGGTGATGACAGCGCCATCCTCATGCCCCATCCGTCCGTCCTCCCCCGCATGCGGATTGAGCGCGGCTATGGCCAGGCGGGGGCGATCAATACCAAAGTCCTGTGCCAATGCGCGGGCGACAATCCGGGCCTTGCGGAGAATCAAGTCAGCGGTGATCAGGGCGGGAACGGCAGACAATGCGACGTGGACCGTAAGCGGTACCGTCCGCAGTGTCGGTCCGGCGAGCATCATCACCGCGTCCTCAGCCGCGATCCCGCAGGCCGCTGCGACGAACTCGGTTTGACCGGGGTGGGCGAAGCCGACCTCTGCCAGCAATGATTTGGCGATCGGCGCGGTGACAATGCCCCAGCAATCGCCGCTACGGGCCAATTCGGTGGCTTCGGTTAGCGAGGCGAGGGCCAGTTCGGCACCTGTGCGGTCAGGAGATCCGGGCCGATAGTCACCATCAGCGCCGGCCAAGACGGGCAGCATGAAGTCAAAACACTCCAGGGCTTCGGCCGGATGGAACACTTCGCGAATTGGCACGGAAAGCCCGCGCATTTGGGCTGCCGCTGCGATCACTTCAGCTCCGCCAGCCACCACGAACGGCGGCAGCAGCTTCGCCTCGCGCGCGGCCCAGGCAGCCGCGATCAGTTCCGGACCAACCCCCGCCGGATCGCCCAGCGATACGACGAGTGCCCCCTCGCTCATCGTGCGATCAGTCGTAATCGATCACGGCGTCACGCCGCAGGTCGCGCAGATAGGCCTGGGCGCGCTTGTTGACGCGCTCATCTTCGATCTGGCCCTGGATCTGCTCGAAGTTCGGTGCGGTTGCGTCCTTCGGATCATCGCGGCCGCACAGCATCAGCACCCGCACCCCGTCCTGGATCGAACCGAATGGAGGGGTGACTTCACCCAAGGTCATTCCCAAAACCATGTTCTGAAGCGGCCCGGGCAGGTCACGGGCCTTTATCTGGTCATTGGTAACCACTTCGGCCCCTTGCTGCTGGGCGATGGCATCAACCGTCCCGCACCCTCGCGCGGAGCGGACCGCTTCAGCAAAACCGCGGGCTTTGGCCGTAGCTTGAGCGTCCGTCGTGCCTGGTGCAAAGCTGATCGAAAGCTGCTTGAGGCTGAGCACGGCGTCGCGCGGATCGGCGGTCAGCACCTGGCGCTTGTCGATCAAAGCGACGATCGAAAAGCCGCCACGGATCTCAATTGGGCCGGCTAGCTGGCCGGCCTGCAGGCCTGTGAGTGCAGCACCGAGCTCTGCCGGCAACTGGCCAAGGCGCACCCAGCCAAGATCGCCGCCAACCGACGCGGTAGACGCCTCGGAGAACTGGCGGGCGTAACCCACAAAGCTGCCACCAGCGCGGAGCTGTTCGACAATGCGGGTGGCATTGGCCAGGACCGCATCGCGGTTCTCCGACGTGGCTGAGAGGAAAATTTCGCCGACACGGTATTCTTCGGTGCCCTTGGCATCCTGCATGCGCTTCAGCACTTCGCGCACCTCATCGTCCGAAACGTTGACGAAGGGCTGGACGTTGCGTCGCAGCAGCCGCTGCCAGGACAGTTCGCCGCGAATTTGGCGTTTGAGCGAGGCCGGTGCGGAACCGATTTTGGCAAGGTAGGCGTCCATTGCCTTGGGGTCTTGGCCAAAGTTCTGACCAGCGATGCGCGTATAGGCCTCGTCAACCTCTGCTTGGTCAATCTCGACCTTCTGTGCCGCAGCTTCCTGGATCTGGAGCGTTTCGTCCATCAGGTTGCGCAGCACTTGAAGCTTTAACCGCTTCAGTTCCTCTGCATCGATCGCGCCGCCGCTGGCAGCTACCAAAAGGGCAACGCGCTGATCGATATCAGTGCCGGTGATGATCTCACCGTTCACAACCACGGTTGCCTTCCGATAATTCGGATCGTTCTTTTCAAAGAAATTTGGATTTTCGGGTAGCGCCAGACCGCTGGAGGAAGAGGTGGCATTCTGCGCCATCGCCCCACCGGCCAGAGCCAGGGCGGCAATGGCAAACGTGTAGCGAAGCGGGCGGCGCGAAATGGACATGCGTGTCACCGTCAGTTCAATCCCCATTACGGCGCGGAAAAAATTTCCCGGCCTACTTGCCGGAGCCATTGCCGCCGGCTGGCTTAACCCAAGCTGATCAGGCTACCACCATTGTCGGGCCGGATAGCGCGTTTGCTTCGCCCCGGCAAATGTCCCGATCACCGAAAACCAAGATTACGCACGGCTAAACTCACCTGGAAGGTGTTGCCGCGGCGCGCATCCCCGGTTGCAACAAAATCGCGGCGCCAGGTCAGCGCAAGATCAAGGCAATCATCCTGATAGGCAACCCCGATCCGGGTGCGCAGCGCCTGGAAGCCATCCGTCGCCAGCACCGGGTCTTCCTTCGCTCCGGTCAGGTTGAAGACACCCGAGCCAAACAGCGACCAGTACCGCGCAAAGGCAACACGCCCGGCGACGCGCAATTCCTCGCGATCCTTTAGGTCTTCAGCGATGGCAGAAATGTCGCGGTTGAGACGGAGGTAGCCCACTTCGGCATAGGTCCGCTCGCTCCCGATCGCAGCGTCGATTTCATTGCGGCGGACCGCGAAGTTATCCTTGTCGAGCCGGAAACGGTGCGTGAAGCGGACGAAGTCCTTGTAGCGCACTTCGGTTCGCCCGACGATGTCCGAAACCCGGTTGGAAAGGCCCGTCCCATCGGGCAGCAGGGTCGGCTTGCTGGTCAGGCGATAGGACTGCCCGATGTTGGTCGAAACGCGCCAACCCGGCTTTTCCCACTGCCAGTCGAACCCATAGGTAAAGCGCACCCCATCTTCGATCCGATCATATCCCGGGAAGCGATTGAGCGCGAATAGGTTTGAATCCTCAAGGTCGATTGCGCGGGCATCCTCGTTCGGGATTGCCAGATTGCGCAGGTTCGGGCTGGCAACCACCTGCAAACGCGGCGTGAGCACTTGCGCGCCCCCAAAAAACGCGCCCAGCAAGGGCCATTTCACATCGACCGCCGCCGTCGTGAGCCCGCGGGTCTGCCAGCCCGGATTGCCGCGGTAGACTGCCGTTGCGGTCAGGCTATTTTCGTCCGAATTGTAAACGTCGCCGCGGGCGAGCGCGGTGAATGTAACCTCCTGGCCAAGGCCGGTAATGCGCCGCAGGTCCCACCGGGCCGAGGCGAAAGCGCGCTGGGTGTCCTGTCCGGTCGTGCGGGTGATGGCGAGCGAGTTGGCCTGGAGCTCAATCTTACCGCCCATCAGCGGATCATTCAGCCGGCGGCGATAGTCGATGACCGGAAGCGCAATCGGCACCTGGCCCTGCGCATCGCCAACCCGCAGGGTCTGCGTCGCCCAGCCAGCAACGGAGAGGTACGAATTGGGATCGATCCGCTCGACCTCAATCATGCTGCGCAGCCGGTCATCCCGGCTGATGTCATAGCGGCGCAGGAAGGTTCGGTCCGAAGCGATGCGGCCCGATGCCGTTATCGACCAGTTCGGTGAAAGCTGGAATTTGCCATTCCCGGCCAGATAACCGCGGAAGTCCCGCTGGCTATCCAGCGGCTCCCCGCCGATTGGGATGCGGGAAGACCGCGTGGCATAGCCGGTGACCTGATAGGCCCCCTTGCTGGTCAACTGGCGGTATTGGCCCGAAATCATCGGCAACGCGGCAGTATAGACATAGCCGGTGAGCGCCAGATCCCGATTGTTGCCAAGCCGCTTGTAATAGGTCTGCGAGAATTCGACGCCATTGGATGCCGAAAGCCGAACATCCGGGATCAGCAGGCCGGAAATCGGTCTTCCGTCGCTCGCCAGCATCAGGCCGGGCAGGGGCAGCAAACGCGCCCCGAACAGCTCAAGCCGAGCCCCCTTGAAGCGGATCAGTTTCTTGGTGTCATCATAAGTCACGCGCTGGGCGGTAATCCGCCAGCTTGGATTGACGGGACAACCCGAGCTATCTTCAACGGCGCAGGCTGAATAGACGGCGTTGGACAGCACAATGGTGCCATCGGGCGCACGCTGGCCATTGGCAGCAGCCAGTCGGCCGCCTTCGCGCAGCGCCAGCAGCATATTCTGCATGGCCCCGGCGCGCAGGTCTTCATCCAGCACCAGCGAATCGGCGAAAAGCTGGTTACCGTCACTGTCGACCAGGCGAATATTGCCACTGGCTTCCACTTCGCCGGTCTTGCGGTTCCAAACCACCTTGTCTGCACGAACCGACTGCTTTTCCCGGCGCATCACGACATTGCCAAACACGGTGACGCTGTCCGAGGCGTCATCATAGCTGATCCCGTCCGCTTCGAAGCCAACGGGCACTTCGGCTGCGGCTTCGCTGGGCAGGGGCGCTGCAGTCTCCTGAGCTTGGGCGGTTCCGGCAATGGTCAGAAAGGCAAGCGCCAACGCGCTGGATTTCCAGCGACCAAGAGCAAAGGCGAGGTGGGGCGGCCGCGGCCGCGCAGGGTGACGCATGGCTTGCCTATCGCACCGCCCGCGCCTAACTGCAATCCACGCTAACCAAGGTCGATCCGCTATCAGGTTCGGCCTGTCGCAGGTCCAGTTTTCCCGGAGCAATCATGCAGATCGAATTCGTTGCCGGCCCGCTTGCCGCAGATATTTCGCCCGTCGCTCGCATTGTCGATCAGGCAGCCTGCCGGCCGATCTTGATCCGGTACTCGTCGAAAGCGCCCGCGCGGCCCGGTTTACGGGCAAGGCCGGCCAGTCTCACGAAGGCTTCCTGAGCCGCGACGGCGCGATTGTACGGGTTGCGCTGGCCGGGGCTGGTGAGCCCGGTGCCAAGGATCGCCCTTCAGCGCTCGAACGGGCGGGCGCGGCGCTGACCGCGAAGTTCCTCACCTCGGGCGAAACAACGCTGACGCTTGATTTCATCGGCACCAAGCTTTCCGCTGCCGATGTGGCTTCGGTTCTGCTGGGTGCGCGCCTGCGCGCCTGGCGGTATGACATCTATCGCACCAAGCTGGCCGATGATCACAAGCCCAGCCTCAAGACGCTGCGCGTCGCTGGTGCCCCCGACGGTTCGGAGGCGGCATGGGCGGTTGAGGCTGCGCTAGCGGAAGGCGTTGAATTCACCCGTGAGCTGGTGACTGAACCGGCCAACGTTCTTTATCCTGCAACCTTCGTGGCCCGCGCCAAGGAACGCCTGGCCGGTACCGGCGTAAACGTCCGCGTTCTGGGCCGTGACGAAATGGCGGCGCTGGGCATGGGAGCCCTGCTGGGCGTGGCGCAAGGCTCGGTGCGCGAACCGCAGCTGCTGGTGATGGAATGGAATGGCGGCCCGGCGGGCGGCAAGCCCATGGCCTTCGTTGGCAAGGGCGTGACCTTCGATACCGGCGGGATCAGCCTCAAGCCGCCGGCTGGCATGGAAGACATGAAGTGGGACATGGGCGGGGCCGGCGCTGTTGCTGGCGCGATGCTGGCGCTGGCCAAGCGCAAGGCCAAGGCCAATATCGTCGGTATCTGCGGATTGGTAGAGAACATGCCCGATGGTAACGCCCAGCGCCCGGGTGACGTTGTGACCACCATGTCGGGCCAGACGGTTGAAGTGATCAACACCGATGCCGAAGGCCGACTGGTGCTGTGCGATGCCATCACCTGGACGCAGAAGGAATTCAGCCCTTCGGCAGTGATCGATCTTGCAACGCTGACCGGCGCGATGATCATCGCGCTCGGCCATGAATTCGGCGGGCTGTTTGCCAACGACGATGATCTCGCCGCGAAGCTGCTTGCAGCGGGCGAGGCGTCGGGTGACAAGCTTTGGCGCCAGCCGATGGGACCGGCCTATGACAAGCTGATTGATAGTCCGATTGCCGACATGAAGAACGTTGGCCCGCGTGAAGGTGGCTCGATCACTGCAGCGCAGTTCATCCAGCGCTATGTCGAGAAGGGCACACCCTGGGCACACCTCGACATCGCCGGCATGGTCTGGGCCAGCAAGCCCGGCCAGACCTGGGACAAGGGCGCAACCGGCTATGGCGTGCGCGTGCTTGACCGCTTCGTGCGCGACCATCTGGAAGGCTGAGCCATGCCGCGGATGCGGCGCAAGGCGGACCTGCCGAGCAAGATCTGCGCCGCCTGCGGTCTCAGCTTTGCCTGGCGCAAGAAGTGGGAGCGCGATTGGGACAACGTGAAGTATTGTTCCGATCGCTGCCGTCGCTCTAAGGGTGCTGCCTGATGCAGGTCGATTTCTACCAGTTAAGCCGTGATCCCGCCGAAGCTGTCGTGCCGCTTTTGGCGCGCAACACGTTGAAGGCGGGGCAGCGCCTGCTGGTGGTTTCAGCCAATGATGACCTGACCGGACGGATCAGCGAGCGGCTTTGGGCGGGGGCAGAGAGCTTCCTGGCCCATGGGCTGTCCGGCGGTCCGCATGATGCGCGCCAGCCCATTCTGCTGGCTGACGCGCCCGAGCCAGGCAATGGTGCACGCTTTATCATCTTGGCCGATGGCACCTGGCAGGATGCCGCCCTGGCTTTTGATCGGGCCTTCCTGTTGTTTGACGGTGCGACAATTGATGATGCCCGGGCAACCTGGCGCGCCCTTGATGGGCGTGACGGCATAGAGCGCCGTTATTGGCGTCAGGAAGAGAACGGAAAGTGGGTTCAAGCTGCTTGAAATGCAGGCATAAACCCCTGCACCTTGCGGCGCAGCATTTTCCCGGCTAGGGGCGCGCCATCTCTCCCACATAACAAAATCGCAAGGACGAACATCATGGCGGTTACCCGCACCTTTTCGATCATCAAGCCCGACGCGACCCGCCGCAACCTGACTGGCGCCGTCACCAAGATGCTGGAAGAAGCCGGCCTGCGCGTTGTCGCTTCGAAGCGCATCCACATGACCCGCGAACAGGCCGAAGGCTTTTACGCGGTGCACAAGGAACGCCCCTTCTTCGGCGAACTGTGCGATTTCATGATGAGTGAGCCGGTTGTCGTCCAGGTGCTGGAAGGCGAAGATGCCGTTGCCCGCAACCGCGAAGTGATGGGCGCCACCAACCCGGCTGACGCTGCCGAAGGCACCATCCGCAAGACCCATGCCCTGTCGATCGGTGAAAACACCGTCCACGGTTCGGACTCGGAAGAAAATGCCGCGATCGAAATCGCGTTCTTCTTCAAGCCGGAAGAAATCGTCGGCTAAGCCTTGGCTTATCGGATTGAAAAGGGCCGTCGGAGCAATCCGGCGGCCCTTTTTCTATGGTACTTTGATGCAGAGCAAGGCGGGACAATTGCCGCGGCGTAGCTCTCAACGCGGTACCCCGCGAAAGCGGGGACCCATCACCCGAGTTCGCCGATGCCGCCCCCTTCGCCAACAATGGGAGATGGGTTCCCGCTTTGTTGACAAAGCAACATCTTTGATTCCGCTGGAATGACGGACTGTGTTAGCCTGTGTCTAAAGGAGAGGATGGCATGAAGGGCATGGGCGGTGACGGGGGCGAGGATTGCCCTTTCCAGTTCAATTTCGATCCCACCACCTTCAAGGTTGGCGATACGGTGAGCTACCGGGTCAGCACGATGGAGGATTGGCCCTTCGTGGGCACCTTGCTGGAAGTGCATGAAGGTTTCGTGGTGATCAGCCCAGGGCCGACTGAGCCCGATGCGCGCTACAAGGCGACGCGCGAAAGTCGGCCGATGGTGGACGGCAGCGAAATCTAGAACGCGTCGGCGGCGTCCATCAGCCCGGTCAGCTTTTTTGGCGCCACGCTGCGCCACGAACGGGCCAGCCACTCACCGATCTCGTCCCAGTCGTTGCGGCCCAGGTCAAGCCGCATGGCAATCCAGCTGTCGCCGAAATAGGCCGGGCGGTAATAGCGTTCGGGATCGTTTTCGATCAGCTGGGCCTGCTCATCGGCGCCGCTGATCTTCACAAGCAGCGCGGTCTTGCCATCACCGTGGTGATCTTGGCTGACATAGGCGAATTTCTTGCCCTTCACCACGCCGAAACAGGGCATGCCGTGGCTGACCACCTCGTCCGCCTCCGGCAGGGCCAACGCGCGTTCGCGCACCTGTGCAACCAGGTGTTCAGGCGAAGTCTCGCGACTGACTAGCGCGGCCAGGCAGCGTGAATAGAGCTGATGTTCGGCAATCAGCACACGCCCAGCGAGACTATCAGCCGTATCGTCCGGCAGGATCGACACCGGAGTCTGGCCGAGCATGGGGCCGTCATCAAGCTCGGCTGTAACCAGATGGACGGTGCAGCCGCCGTGGCTGTCACCCGCCGCAATGGCCCGCTCGTGGGTATGCAGGCCGGTGTATTTGGGGAGCAGGCTGGGGTGGATATTGACCATGCGGCCTTCCCAGCCACTGACAAACTCGGGCGTAAGGATCCGCATGTAACCTGCCAGGGCCACATATTGCGCGCCGCTCGCCCGGATCGCCGCATCCATCGCCATGTCGTGATCGAGCCGCGCCATGCCCTTGTGGGGCAGGGCGAAGGTCGGCACACCTTCGGCTGCGGCAAGCTTCAGCCCGCCCGCTTCCGGCTTGTTGGAGGCGACCAGCACGATCTCATAGGGGCAGTCTTCGGCGCGGCTGGCATAGAGCAGCGCCGCCATATTGGTGCCGCTGCCCGAAATCAGGACGGCGACTTTAGCCCTTTCAGGCAAGGTGCACCGCTTCCCAGTCTGCGCGGGCAGACCAGGTTTCAGCCTTGCCTTGCACGGTGCAGCCACGCTCGCCCGGTTCGATTGCGCCGATTACGTGGACGGTTTCGCCTGCGGCCTGCAGGTCTGCAATCAGGTTGGACACATCATCCGCGTTGACCGCCAGAACCATGCCGATCCCGCAGTTGAAGGTCCGGGCCATTTCCTCCGGCTCAATATTGCCTTGCGCCTGAAGGAAAGCCATCAGCCGCGGCTGGGCCCAGGCATCGGCATCGATCCGGGCGTGCAGCCCCTTGGGCAGGACGCGCGGCACGTTCTCCAGCAGCCCGCCACCGGTGATGTGGGCCAGGGCGTGGATCTTGCCGCCGCGGATCAGTGGCAGCAGGCTCTTCACGTAAATCCGGGTCGGCTCGATCAGGTGGTCGATCAGCAGCCGGTCCGCATCGAACAGGGCCGGGCGGTCCAGCTTCCAGCCCTTGTCCGCGGCCAGACGGCGGACCAGCGAATAGCCGTTCGAGTGGACGCCTGAGGAGGCGAGGCCCAGCAGCACGTCACCGGCGGCAACCTTGTCGCCGGTAAGCTGCTCGCCGCGCTCCACCGCGCCAACGCAAAAGCCCGCCAGATCATAGTCGCCTGCGGCATACATCCCCGGCATTTCCGCCGTTTCACCGCCGATCAGGGCGCAGCCGGCCAGCTTGCAGCCTTCGGCAATCCCCGCGACGACGCGTTCAGCCACGCCATTTTCCAGCTTGCCGGTGGCGAAGTAGTCCAGAAAGAACAGCGGTTCGGCGCCTTGCACAATCAGGTCGTTCACGCACATGGCAACCAGGTCTTCGCCGATCCGGTCATGCCGATCGTGGTCAATCGCCAGCTTTACCTTGGTGCCGACGCCATCATTGGCCGCGACCAGCAGCGGGTCCTTGTAACCAGCGGCCTTGGGATCAAAGAAACCACCAAAGCCGCCTAGCTCTGCGTCAGCCCCTGGGCGTGCCGTCGCTTTCGCTAGCGGGCCAATCGCCTTAACCAGCGCATTTCCTGCCGCGATCGAGACGCCGGCCGTTTCGTAAGTGTAGGACTTTTCCGCCATGAAGGCCGCCTAACGCTTTCCGGCTTGGATTTCCATGAGCGATTGGGCAAAAGGCGCACGGTTTTCCCCGATGGCTGTCACAACAACTCTTTCCCCCCTACGCCGCTGGCGTCCCGGCCCGGCCACCGCACTGGTGACGGGACTGGGTGGTGCATTGGTGTTGGCGCTGGCCGTGATCGGGCCTGAGCGCCTGATTGCCCAGATCGAAGGGGATCGCGGGATCGCCCCGGTGGCATCATCATCCGACATCGCGATTAACGGCATTCAGGTTGAAACGACCGGCAATTCGCCCGAGGATGCGCGGCTGAACGGCTGGCGCGAGGCGCAGAAGCTGGCGTGGGCCAAGGCCGGAGGTCCGGCGATGGACGTCGGCGTGATCGAAAGCATGGTCTCCGCGGTGGTGGTGGAACGTGAGCAGATCGGGCCGCGGCGCTACATTGCGACCCTTGGCGTGGTGTTCGATCGGGCCCGCGCCGGGCAGTATATCGGCGGGAAGGGCGGCCCCGGCCGTCAGTCCGCCCCCTTGCTGGTGATCCCAGTCCTGCGTTCTGGTGGGGTGAGCCAGGTGTTCGAAGTACGCGGGTCCTGGCAGGCGGCCTGGGCGGCGTTCAACGCCGGCGGCAGCCCGATCGACTATGTTCGGCCCAGCGGCGCGGGCGGCGATTCGCTGCTGCTGACGGCTGGTCAGCCGCAGCGCCGCAGCCGCGCATGGTGGCGCAACGTGCTTGATCAATTTAATGCCGCGGACGTTATCGTTCCCGAAGCGCGGCTTGAACGCCAATGGCCCGGCGGGCCCGTTCGGGGCACATTCACCGCGCGCTATGGCCCGGATAACAAGTTTCTTGAGACCTTCACGCTGACTGCCAACGATGAGGCGGGTGTACCGGCGATGCTGGCAACGGCGGTGCAGCGGATCGATACGATCTATGCCCGGGCGCTGGCCGAAGGACTGCTTAAGCCTGACGCGACACTCAGCAACAATGGTCAGATGGATGCGGGCCTCTCTGCCTTGGTTGAAGCCGTTCGCCGCGCAGACCAAAGCGCTGCCACCATCAGCGATGCCGATTCAGGATCCGGGGCGGCAACCGGTGCATCAACGGCGCCGCCGCTCGTCCTTTCGACGTTCACCGTCCAGTTCGCCTCGCCCGATGCTTCGGCCGTCGATGCTGCGCTTGCCGCTGTACGCGGTGCGCCCGGCGTGCAGGGCGCCGCGACGACCAGCCTGGCCATGGGCGGCACCTCGGTAATGCGGGTAACCTCTTCGGCCGATATCGGGGCGCTGGCAGATGCGCTGCGCGCGCGCGGCTGGCGCGTGACGGTGGGGGCAAACGCCCTGTCGATCCGGCGCTGATGAGCCAGATCGCGCTGCCGTTGCACGCCGGAAGGGCGGGGCCTGGCCGCATTGTGGTGGGCAATGCCAATGCCACAGTGATCGAAGCCTGCGCGGTTGCGGCCACCTGGCCGTTCCGCACGGCGATCCTTGCTGGTCCCCCCCGCTCCGGCAAATCGCTGATCGCCCGCTGGTTTGCCGATGAAGGCGCCGGTGAAGCAGTCGACGATGCCGACCGGATCGATGAGACCGAGATCTTCCACCGCTGGAACCGCGCGCAGGAAATCGGAACGCCGCTGTTGCTGGTGTGCAGTGCCACGCCCGAAGGCTGGCAGATCGCGCTGCCGGACCTACGCTCTCGCATCGGGGCGGCGCTGCAGCTGGAAATCGGTGCGCCAGATGACGCGATGCTGGCCGAACTGATTTCGGTTCATGCCGAGCAACGCGGCCTTGCCCTTGGCCCGGATGCCGCTGCCTATCTTGTCCCGCGGATTGAACGTACCCACATGGGCGTGGAGCGGGTCGTTGCCGCGATCGACCGGCTTAGTCTTGAACGCAAGGTGCCGCCTGGGCTTGCGGTGTGGCGGGCCGCGCTTGAGGAGGTTCTGGGGCCGGACGAGCCGCGCTTGCTTTGATCCGGTTCCTATGGGACAATTCGCGGCCGATGGGGATTTTTATGCCGGGACGTTTCATCGCCTATCTGGATTCGATCCAGGCCCGTGACCCGGCCGTGCGCTCGCGCTGGGAAATCCTTTTGTATCCCGGTGTCTGGGCATTGGGGTTCCACCGCATCGCCCATGCACTGTTCAACGCGCGGCTCTATTTCCTGGCGCGGCTGGTCAACCATTTCAGCCGCTTTATGACCGCGATCGATATCCACCCTGGCGCGACGATCGGGCGCAATTTCTTTATCGATCACGGCTTTGTCGTGATCGGTGAAACGGCCGAAATTGGCGATAATGTCACCATGTACCAGGGCTCTACCCTCGGGGGCACGAACCCGACCAACGGCCTTGGTGGCAAGCGTCATCCAACCATCGGCGATGGCGTGATCGTTAGTCTAGGTGCCGCCATCCTTGGTCCGATTTATGTTGGCGCGGGTGCGCGCATCGGCGCCAATGCCGTCGTCACCAAGGACGTGCCCGAAGGTGCGACGATGCTGGGCATCCCTGCCAAGCCGACGCCCGTGGAAGTGAAGCCGGCAACCCAGGCCTTTGTGCCCTATGGCACGCCCTGTTCCGAACGGTTCGATCCCGCAACGCAAAAGCTGGAAATCCTTCAGTGCGAGATTGAGACACTGCAAAAGCGGCTCGCCCAGCTGCTTGAAGAGCGCGATGCCAAAGCGGCCAAGGAAAGCTCTGGTCGGCAGCAGGGCGGCGCTGCTTGAGCGCAATCGTAACACCTTTTCCGCTTCAGGCCGCGCGTACTGCGCAAGTTGGGTTTGAGCGGGAAGAGCTTCAGCGGATCCTTGATCTTTATGGCCGTATGGTCGCGGCCGGCCTGTGGCGTGACTATGCGATGGATTTCGGCCGGGACGCGGCCAGCTTCAGCGGATTTCGTCGCGCCGCCGAACGCCCCGAAGCACGGATTGAAAAACGTCCGGCGCTGCGCACCAAGCAGGGCATGTGGACGATTTTTGGCGAGGGTGGGCAGGTGTTGAAGCGCGGGCATGAACTGGCCGGCGTGCTTTTCCCGCTCGAGCGCCGGCTGCTCAAGGTGGTTGAGGGCTAGCTCTGCGGCTAAGTAGTATGGGCGGGGCAGCGATTTTTGCGCCACCCCGCCAGACTTATCGTGTTTCACTCACGCCGTTGCCGGCAGGCGGCCGCGCCACTGGTCAGGCAGCGGGGAGACCACCGCACGGCGGATCGGACCCCAGAATGCCGAGAGCGTCAGCAAGGCCGATCCGATTACCAGTCCAGTCAGTGCAACGTTCAGCTCAACCATACCGAACTGGCGGAACAGCAGGGTCATAGCGGTCAGAACATAGGCCAGCGCCGAGACCAGCAGCGCCCGGCGATCAACCGCCAGGGCGACCAGACCGAGCAGCACATAGATCACCACCACGCCCAGCGCGGCCAGGGCGCTGATGTTCTGGCCCTCGGTCACGCCAAGTGCATGGAACAGTGGATGCGCGATCATCGGTGCGGCCAGCAGGTGGAGCCAGAAAGCCACGTCGCTGCGGCGCGTTTCGCGCGCGCGGTCAGACATGTCCCAGCGCATGGCAATACCGAAGACGATCAGTCCGGCGCCGAACAGCAACCAGAGCAGGACGCTTTCCATGCCGTCGCGCCCGACCATTGGCTGCACGGCGGCCATGATCAAGGCAACAGCCGTGCCTGCCAAAGCAGCGGTGCCCGCCGCAACCGTGATAGGCACCATGAAGCGCCGCCAGTGAAGCAGTGTGGCAAGGCCGGCCAGGGCGGCAATCCCAGCCCCGATCAGCGCCGTCACCTGATCGCTGAAATGGGGGTCGGTTGCCTCGATCAGCTCAATTGGAATGGCGATTACACCGCCCACAAAGGCCAGCAGCAGCACGATCGAGGGTAGGGCCATGCGGCGCTTGCGGGTGAAGAATTCCGCCATCAACCAGGCCGCGCCGGCAACCAGCAAACCACCCGCGCCGGCGGCAATAGCCCCGCCGATTCCGGCGCAGGCCACCAGCAGCAACACGGCCGCAATGGTCACAAAGATATCGTTGAACCCGGTGATGAGCCGGAAGTGTTCCTCATCGGCCACGGGCGCATTGCGCATGCCGTTGGCGTGATCGCGCAGGGCTTGCGCCGCCTCCCGGCTAATGGCGCCGGCGCTGACCGCCGATTGCAGTTCGGCTTCGCTGTACATGGGGCATCCTCCACCTGTTGAGCGGCGGAGGATGCGCCATGTGTGTTAGTGTGTCAATACAGTGTCGAGTTAATCAACCCAGACCACCGATCTTGGCGAGTGCGGCCATTACGACCTGGCTCTGTTCGCCGCCCGACTGAGGGACAATTTCGCCCGTGCGGTCGATGATCTGATCCCAATGCGCCGCGATCCCTTCGGGGGTGCGCTCGTCGGTGGGAAGGGCGACGCCAGGGGTCAGGGTGACATAGGCAGCGTGATAGGCACCAGCACCGGCGCCGCAGATCATGTTGGTCGGCGCATCTTCGCTGACGAGGTACAGCGCCATCGGTGCAACGTTTTCCGGCTTCAGCGCGTTGAACAGCGCTTCCGGCATGCCGAGGTCCTCGGTCATGCGGGTACCGGCAACCGGGGCCAGGGTATTGATGCGCACATTGTACTTGGCGCCTTCCAGCGCCAGCGTCTTGGTAAAGCCAGCGAGACCCAGCTTGGCCGCACCGTAGTTGGCCTGACCGAAGTTGCCGAACAGGCCGGTGCTGCTGGCGGTCATCAGGATGCGACCATAGGCTTGTTCGCGCATCAGGTCCCAAACGGCCTTGGTGCAGTTGGCGCTGCCGTTCAGGTGAACGTCGACCACCAGCTTCCAGTCTTCCATGGTCATCTTGGCGAAGCTCTTGTCGCGCAGGATGCCGGCGTTGTTGATCAGGATGTGCACGCCGCCCCAGGCTTCCTTGGCCTTGGCGACCATTTCTTCCATCTGGGCCAGTTCGGTGACCGAGCCGCCATTCGACATGGCCTCGCCGCCCATCGCCTTGATTTCCTCAACCACCTTCAGTGCGGCATCGGAATGGCCGGTGCCGTCGCGGCTGCCGCCGAGGTCATTGACGACGACTTTTGCGCCGCGCTTGGCAAGTTCAAGCGCATAGGAACGGCCCAGGCCGCCGCCAGCGCCAGTAACGATCGCAACACGGTCCTTGAAAGAAATGGTCATTGGCTTAGCTCCAAGAAAAGGGTGATCCCGCTGGGGAAGCAGCTGTTGCACTGGCACGCATCGCAGCGGCTTTCAACAGTGTAGCAAGGCCGTGTCGCATGCCGTAGCGGCAGAGGTGATGTGACTGTCAAAATAGTGTCATGCAAGCGTCCTAAGACCGTCTGCGAATCGCAACAAATACGTCAGGAAGTACGATGGGGATGAAGACCGGACTTGGAATTTCGGCCGTAGCCGTAGCCGTTTCGCTGGGCTGGGCCAGCCCGGCCTTGGCTGGCGCAAAGGAAGACGCCGCGATGCGCGAAGAACTCGCCGCGATGCGCGCCCAGATGCAGGCCTTGGCCGCCCGGGTCGACAGCCTTGAAGGCCAGCTCGATAGCGCCAAGGCGCGTGCTGATAGCGCCGAGGCCCGCGCTGCCGCGGCGCTTGCTCAGGCTGATGCCGCCAAGGCTGCGGTCCCGCAGGTAACTGTGACGGCCAAGCCGGCAACTGAAGTAACATGGGACGGCGCGCCGAAGCTGGCGACCAAGGATGGTTTCAGCTTCAAGCCGCGCGGCCGGATGCAACTGGACCTAGGTGGCGTTGATGCGCCCGCCGGGATTGCCGGGCAATCGAGCCTTGGCGTCGCATCTGAATTTCGCCGCGTGTACCTTGGTTTTGATGGAACGATCCCGGGTGGTTTCGGCTTTCGCGCCGAAGCCGATCTCGCGAACGGCAATGTGGAACTCACCGACGTATACCTGACCTGGAAGGCGAGCCCGAAGCTTACTGTCACGGTGGGCCAGCACAAGCCGTTCCAGAGCATGGAAGACATGACGTCTGACCTGTTCACCAGCATGATTGAACGCGCGACGTTTAACGGTGCTTTCGGGTTCGAACGCCGGGTTGGCTTGTCGGGCACTTACAGCAACAAGGCGTTGCTGGTTCAGGCCGGGGTGTTCACCGACAATGCCGCCGATCTCAGTGCGGACAGCAATAATAGCTACAGCTTTGACAGCCGCGTGGTCTTCATGCCCAAACTGGGCAAGGGACAGTTGCATCTGGGCGGCTCGCTGCATCTGCGTGATTTCAACGATGCTCAGACATCCACCCGGTATCGCGCGCGGCCCTTTGTGCACACCACCGACCTGCGCCTGGTCAACACCGGCAACATCGCTGCCACGGGCGAAACCGGCTATGGACTGGAAGCGGCCTATATCAATGGACGGTTTCACGCGACGGCTGAAAGCAGCTGGATCACGGCGCGCCGGCCCGGCCTTGCCGATCCCACCTTCAATGGCGGCTTTGCCGAGGTTGGCTATCTGTTGACCGACGATACCACCGCCTACAAGGGGGGCGCATATGATCGTATCCGCCCCAAAAAGGCACTCGGCAAGGGTGGGGTCGGCGCGATCCAACTTAACCTGCGCTATGATTGGCTGGACCTTAACGATGCCGGGATCGTTGGCGGACGCCAGCAGATTGCCGGCCTCGGGCTGGTGTGGATGCCAACCGACTACGTCCGGTTCCTGGCAAGCTATGGCCACATCTGGCTGAGCGATGCCGCACTGCCGGCAGCCGGAGACCGCAGTTATAAGGCGGACAGCCTGGGGCTGCGCGCGCAGTTCGACTTCTAGAGAGTGGCGAGGGCCGGGATCAGGGCGTCGAAGTGGTCAATAACCGCGTCGGCGCCCAGGTCCGCTGGTGGCAGATCGTTGAAACCAAAGCTTACTGCCACGCAGGGCAGGCCGGCTGCGCGGGCAGCTCCGGTGTCGAAGGTGGTATCGCCAACATAGGCCGCCGCGCCGCCGCCCGACTGTGCGACCATGCCATGGAGGGCATCCGGTGCGGGCTTGAGCGGATATCCGCCGCCGCCACCTATGATGCAGGCAAAGCGATCCAGCAGGCCCAGTTCACCCAGCAGTTTGATCGCCAGATGCTGGGGCTTGTTGGTGACCATTGCGATGCTGATGCCGCGATCGTCCAGCGCATCGAGCATGGCTGCGCCGCCGGGATAGAGCGCGGTATGGACGGCGATATTGGCTTCGTAATGGGCCAGCAGGACTTGCCGCAAGGCATCGAAATCAACGCCATCCTGCCCGCCGGTCAGGTCAAGCGCCCGGCGCAGCATCAGGGCTGAGCCACCACCGATCAGGTTGCTCACCGCTTCGTCCGCAACGGTCGGCCGGCCAATGCTGGCCAAGGCATGATTCAGGGCCGCGCCCAGATCACGCGAGGTATCGAGCAGCGTTCCGTCAAGATCGAAGCCCACAGTGGCAAAGCGAAGTGCAGTCATCGCCAGCCCCGTGGCCGAGCCTTCTGGAAACGGCAAGCATTTGGTGGCATGGCAACACCCATGAGCCAGTCATCTGCCGCCGTCCCTTTGGCCGTCATCGTCCTTGCCGCGGGCAAGGGTACCCGCATGAAGAGCGACCTGCACAAGGTGCTCCACCCGATTGCGGGGCATCCGATGCTGCTGCACCTGCTCGGGTCGATCAGCGAAGTGGGTGTTGCCCGGACGGTCATCGTGGCGGGTGACCGGCGCGAACAGATCGAGGCGGCGCTGGCGGGTTCAGGTTCTGAAGTGGTGGTGCAGGAACCTCAGCTTGGCACAGCTCACGCAGCGCTTCAGGCCAAGGCGGCACTCGCGGATTTTTCCGGGCTGGTGCTGGTCTGCTTTGGTGACGTGCCGTTCCTTGCCGGTGCGACTGTAAAGCGGCTGTGTGATGCGCTGGCGGGCGGCGCCAAGGTGGCTGTGCTGGGCTTCCGGCCAGATGATACCGCCGCCTATGGCCGCATTATCGCCGATCACGACGCAACGGTGCGCAAGATGGTTGAGCACAAGGATGCCAGCCACGAAGAGCGGGCGGTAAACCTCTGCAATTCGGGCGTGATCGTCGCGCATAGCGATGACATGTGGCGGCTGCTTGAAGCAGTCGGTAACAACAACGCAGCCGGTGAATATTACCTGCCCGACGTTGCCACCAATGCCATTGCCGAAGGTGCCCGGGTGGTGGTGGTGGAGACCGACGAGGCTGAAGTCATGGGCATAAATAGCCGCGCCGAACTGGCCGAGGCGGAAGCTCGCTGGCAGCAACGCCGCCGCCGCCGGGCTATGGAAGATGGCGCCTCGCTGATCGCGCCTGAAACCGTTTGGTTTGCCTGGGACACAAAGCTTGGCCGTGACGTGCTGGTTGAACCGAACGTGGTCTTTGGGCCCGGAGTGACGATTGCCGACGGCGTCAGGATCCGCGGCTTTTGCCATATCGAGGGGGCAAGCCTGGCGACCGGCGTGGAAGTGGGCCCCTATGCCCGCCTGCGCCCCGGTGCGGTGCTGGAGGAGAAGGCCAAGGTCGGCAACTTCGTCGAGGTCAAGAAGGCGACGATGGGCAAGGGCGCCAAGGCCAACCACTTGTCCTACATCGGTGATGCCGAGGTGGGGGCGGGGGCCAATATCGGCGCGGGCACAATTACCTGCAATTACGATGGCTATTTCAAGTACAAGACCGTGATCGGCGAGCGGGCCTTCATTGGTTCGAACTCTGCGCTGGTTGCGCCGGTCAAGATCGGGGCCGATGCGATCGTGGGTGCGGGCAGTACGGTGACCCGCGACGTGATGGACGGCGAATTGCGGATCGTGCGCGGCGAGCAGCTGGTCAAGCCGGGCTGGGCAGACCGGTTCCATGACGCGATGAAAAAGAAGAAGGCGGAAAAGCAGCGGTGAGCTCTGAACGCCACCTTGCCCAGATCAATGTTGCTCGCTTCCGCGCCGCGAAGGATGATCCCGTCAACGCCGATTTCATGGCCGCGCTTGACCATGTCAACGCGATGGCAGAGGCGAGTGAGGGCTATGTCTGGCGATTGATCGGTGATGGCAATGATGCGACCGATCTGGAGGCGATCCCCGGAGATCCCCGTTTCATTGTCAACATGTCGGTCTGGGACAGCGTTGAGGCGCTCGAACGGTTCGCCTATCGTCAACAGGATCACCGTGCAGTGCTGGCGCGGCGGGCGGAATGGTTTGATCCGATCGAACCTTCGTTCGCGCTTTGGTGGGTCGCGCCGGGGCATCGACCGAGCATCGCTGAAGGTCTCGCGAGCCTGGCCAGACTCGCGGAACAAGGGCCGGATGATAAGGTGTTCACTTTTCGGTATTGGCGCAGTCATCTGCGCCCACTCCCTGCTGCACAGTGATGCTTGCCGCACTCCATATCCTGTTTGCCGGCGCCTGGATCGGCACCGTGCTGGTCGAAGCCGCGTTCGAGCGAACGCTGCTGGGGCAGGGGCGCGAACAGCAACTTATCCTCGCAAGGCTGCACTGGAAGGTCGACAAGCTGATAGAATTGCCGTTGCTGATCGCCGCGGCGGTTAGTGGGGCCAAGCTGATGCGCGACATGCCACTTGACGACCTGCTACGAGCCAAGCTCGCCTGCGCAGCTTTGGCAGTCTTCGCGAACCTTTACTGTATCTGGCTTGTCCGCCTGCGGCTTAGAGTGGCCGAGGCCGGCGCATGGGAGCTGTTTGCGATGATCGACAAGCGTCAACATCAGATCGGCGCACTAGTCTTGCTGGGTTTGCTCGGCGCGGCCGGGCTGGGCATTGCGCATTGACTTGATATCATGATATGATATCATTGATATCAATGACCCGCATTCTCGCCGATATCCCCGAAGACGACCTAGCGAAGCTCGACGCAGTTGCTGCTCGGGATAAGCGCTCGCGCGCTTCGGCGATCCGCGAAGCGGTGAAGATGTACCTCGTCCAGAATGCCAACAACGAGGACTGGATTGAGCGCGGATTCGGTTACTGGGCTGATCGCGCGGATATTGGCGATGGCGTTGAATATCAGCGTGTTATGCGTGAAAATCGCACTCCAATTGAAGACCTTTGACGCGTGTCGGACCCATTCTTTGATACCAACATCGTCATCGACTGGCTGAGCCGCAAACAGCCAGCCAAGGCGGAGCTCATGCGATACAAGCGCCACCGGATAAGCAGGATTGTGTGGACCGAGGTCCTCGCAGGTGAACCGCTTGAAAAGCGTGAGGTCGTGCGTGATCTGATTTCGGCTTTCGAGGTGGTAGAGCTTGATGCTCGCATCGCTTCTGCTGCAGCCGACATTCGCCATCGAACCCGGATGAAGCTGCTTGATGCTTATGTGCTGGCTACCGCGCAGGTAAACGGCGCTATCCTGATTACACGAAATACAACGGATTTTCCGGCGGAGATGCCGGGTATTCGCGTTCCCTATACCCTTTAGAGAAAGCGCCTGAAGCATGTGCGGCATTATCGGCATCGTTGGCAAGGAAGAGGTGGCAGAGCGGCTCGTTGATGGTCTGCGGCGGATGGAATACCGCGGCTATGACTCGTCGGGCGTCTGCACCATGGCCCATGGCCAGCTGATCCGTCGCCGCGCGCCGGGCAAGTTGTTCAACCTGGTCAAGGAACTGGCCCGCGATCCCGCGCCGGGTACCGTTGGCATTGCTCACACCCGCTGGGCGACGCACGGTGCGCCAACTGCCGCCAATGCTCACCCGCATGCCACAGAAGTACTCGCCCTGGTCCACAACGGGATCATCGAAAACTTCAAGCCGCTGCGCGAGGCCTTGATCGCGCGCGGTCGCAAGTTTGAGAGCGAGACCGATACCGAAGTTGTTGCCCACCTGCTGTCCGAAGCGGTTGAGGGTGGAGCCAGCCCTGAAGAAGCGGTCAAGGCCGTACTGCCGCAACTGCGCGGTGCCTTTGCTCTGGCGATCGCCTTCCGCGAGTACCCGGATATGTTGATCGGTGCGCGCCTAGGCTCGCCCCTCGTTGTCGGATTTGGAGATGGCGAGACTTTTCTGGGTTCAGATGCTTTGGCGCTTGCGCCGCTTACGCAGAAGATCACCTATCTCGATGAAGGTGATTGGGTTGTCGTAACCCGCGATGGCGCGCGGATTCATGACAAGGACAACCAGCCTGTCACTCGCGAGATCACGACCTCTGGTGCTTCGGCCGCGGCGATCGAGAAGGGCAATTACCGCCACTTCATGCAGAAGGAGATCTTCGAGCAGCCGACCGTGGTGGCGCAGACGCTCTCCAGTTACGTTCGCCAGGTCGATCAGTCAGTAGCCCTGCCGCAGTTCGATTTCGACCTTTCGACCGTCAACCGGGTAACCATTGTTGCCTGCGGGACCAGCTATTACGCCGGGATGGTCGCCAAGTACTGGTTTGAACAGTTCGCCCGCCTGCCGGTAGACATCGATGTCGCGAGCGAGTTCCGCTATCGCGATCCGGTGCTGGAGCCGGGCGGTCTGGCGCTGTTCATTTCGCAAAGCGGCGAAACTGCCGACACCCTCGCGGCACTGCGCCACTGCAAGGCAGCGGGGCAGACCATTGCCGTGGTGGTCAATGTGCCGACCAGTTCGATGGCGCGCGAAGCGGACCTGCTGTTGCCAACCCACGCCGGACCAGAGATTGGCGTTGCCAGCACTAAGGCCTTCACCTGCCAACTGGCGGTACTTGCTGCACTTGCCGCGCATATGGCGGTAAAGCGTGGGCGGATGACCCGAGCCGAGGAAGCCGAGGTGGTCGATCACCTGTTGCAAGCACCGGCCAGTCTGAATGCCGCCCTGTCGCACGATGCCGATATCGCCGCCATGGCGCACCTGATCGCCCCGGCGCGCGACGTACTCTACCTGGGACGCGGTCCTGATTATCCGCTGGCGCTTGAGGGCGCGCTTAAGCTGAAGGAAATCAGCTATATCCACGCTGAGGGCTATGCCTCGGGTGAAATGAAGCACGGGCCGATCGCGCTGATCGATGAGGCCGTGCCCGTGATCGTCCTGGCGCCTTCGGGACCACTGTTCGAAAAGACCGTCAGCAATATGCAAGAGGTGCGCGCCCGCGGCGGCAAGATCGTCCTGGTGTCTGACCGCAAAGGGCTGGACGAGGCGGGCGAAGGCTGCCTGGCTACGATTGAGATGCCTCAGGTCCATCCGCTGATCGCGCCGCTGGTCTATGCCGTGCCGGTACAACTGCTGGCTTATCACGTCGCCTGCGTGAAAGGGACTGATGTTGACCAGCCGCGCAACCTCGCCAAGTCGGTGACGGTGGAATAGCGCCGACACGCCAAAAGCGCAGGCTGGGTTTACGCGAAGCTAAGGAATTCGGAATATTCGGGGTGGGTGAACTCTACCACATCCCCTGCTTCTGCCCTGCCGCGTGAACTGCCTGTTATGGCCGTATTGGGATTGGCAAATCCCGGCGATGCCGACTGGGCCCGGCTTCGCGGCCTGCAGTATTCAAACCTTGCTCGCGTAACCAAAGCGCGAATCCTTGCTCAGGCCGTGGCCGGGCTGGGTGTGTGCTGGCTATACTTGGGCAATGTCCACATCGCCCTGCTTCTCGGCTGGCTGGGTTTGCTGGGTTCCACCCTTTATCACGGCGCGAAAGTCGACAAGACCCTGAGCGACGCCGACCGCCGACGCATGTCGCGCGACGAGGTTGATCGTCAATCGCGTAGCTCAATCGCCAATGCTTTGGCTTGGGTCGTTCCCACGGCAGCCTTTGCCCCGTTCGGGGCTCCAGACACACATCTTGAGTTATGGGCAATAACGGCGATGCTATTGACCGCATCGGCTGTGTTGCTGCCGGCCGTCCCGCTGGCAAACCTCCTCTTCGCCGGGATTGCTGGCGGGGGTGCGATTGTGAGCCTGCTGTGGGCCGGAAACTTTGAAATAGCCATTGTTACAATCGTTTGGTTGGCGGTGATTGTCGCTGGCTCGGTCGAGAATGCCAGATCTTTTCTGACGGCCCGCATTGCCGAAGCCGGTGTGGCGGAAAAGAACGAGGTGGTGTCGTTGCTTCTGCGCGAATTCGAGGAGGGGGAGGCTGACTGGTTGTGGCAGATCGATCCGTCCCGCAGAGTGCGATCAGTAAGCCCGCGCTTTGCTTTTGCCTTGGGCAAGAGTGCCGACGAGATTGATGGCAAGCCGTTTATCCAGCTGATCGCGGGCCCAGCCTGGGATACCGGACAGTTCCCATCAAGCTTGCATGACCTGGCTGAGCGGCTGAAGCGGCGTGAGAGCTTTTCCAACCTCATCGTGCGCGTCCATATCAATGGTGAGCTTCGCTGGTGGGAGCTTTCGGGCACCCCCAAGTTTGATGACAAGGGCGGGTTCGACGGGTTCCGCGGGGTCGGGTCAGATGTGACCGCGCAGCGCGAAAGCTCCGAGAAGATCGCGCACATGGCCCGATTTGATACGCTGACCAGCCTGCCGAACCGTATGATGGTGACCGAGGCGCTGGGCGAGGCGCTGCGTTATGCTGCGCAGTGGCGCACCAAGTGCGCATTCCTGATGATCGACCTCGACCGGTTTAAGGCGGTCAACGATACCCTTGGTCATCTGGTTGGTGACCAGTTGCTTGCGCGGGTTTCGGAACGGCTCAAGTCGATCATGACCGAAAACGAGCTGTGTGGCCGCCTTGGGGGGGACGAATTTGCGATCGTGGTGCGAGATGCATCAGATCCAACCCGATTGCAGCGCGTGGCCGCTAGCGTCATCCATCAGTTGTCGCAGGCCTATGAGGTTGATCACCACACCCTTTACATTGGGGCTAGCGTCGGTTCGGCGATTGGCCCGGTCGATGGCAACACGGTTGAGACTTTGATGCGCAACGCCGACCTCGCGCTCTACCGTTCAAAGGAAGACGGCGGCGGGCAGCACTTCAATTATGAGCCTTCGCTCCACGCCCATGCCGAAGAGCGCCGCAAACTGGAGTTTTCGCTGCGCCGTGCGCTTGAGAAGAACGAGTTCGCCCTGAACTTTCAGCCAGTGGTCGATGCCAAGGATGAGAGTATTGTCAGCTTTGAGGCCTTGCTGCGCTGGAACAGCGAAGATCACGGATCGGTAAGCCCGGCCAAGTTCATTCCGCTGGCCGAAGACACCCGACTGATCGTGCCGATCGGGGAGTGGGTCTTGCGCGAGGCATGCCGCGAGGCGGCCGTCTGGCCGGGTAATGTCAAGGTGGCGGTCAACGTTTCGGGTGAGCAGTTGCTCGACCCCAGCTTCATTCCCAGCGTCGTTACCGCGCTTTCCAGCACCGGCCTGCCGGCCCAGCGGCTGGAGATCGAGGTGACCGAATCGATCTTTGTGCGCGATTCAAACCTCGCACGTCAGGCGCTGGAGCAGATCATGGCGCTGGGCTGCGGGATCGCGCTTGACGATTTTGGGACCGGCTATTCGTCGCTCGCCTATATCCGCAATCTGCGGTTTTCGACGATCAAGATTGACCGCAGCTTTGTTCAGGGCGCCTCGGCGGGTAACCCTGAAAGTCTGGCCATCATCCGCGCCGTTGTGGCTATGGCTGAAAGCCTTGAAATGTCGACTACGGCCGAAGGCGTTGAAACCGAACGCGAGTTGTCAATTATCCGCGGTCTCGGCTGCCGTAAGATCCAGGGCTATTACTTTGGCCGGCCGATGCTGGCCCTTGAAGCGCGCGGTCTCTTTGGAAGGTCTGATTTGCGCCAGGTCAGCTGAACTCAGGCGCGCACCAGGTTCCGTACGGCACTTTCGAACAACGCACGACCATCGGTGTTGCCTTGCGCTGGCTCGATGACCCGCTCGGGGTGCGGCATCATGCCCAGCACATTGCCAGCTGCATTGAGTACCCCGGCAATATCACGGGCCGAACCGTTGACGCTTTCGGCATAGCGAAAGGCTACGCGGCCTTCGCCTTCAAGCCGGTCCAGCGTTTCAGCGTCGGCAAAATAGTTGCCATCGTGATGGGCCACCGGAATGGAGATTTCCTGGCCCGCGCTATAGCCGGCCGTGAACAAGCTGCCTGCGTTTTCAACCTTCAGCCGGACTTCGCGGCAGACGAAGCGGATGCCCGCATTGCGCATCAATGCGCCGGGCAGCAGGCCTGCTTCGGTCAGCACCTGGAATCCATTGCAGACACCCAGCACGGGCACGCCCTTGCCAGCAGCGGCAATCACCGCCTGCATGATCGGGCTGCGTGCGGCCATCGCGCCGGAACGCAGGTAATCGCCATAGGAAAAACCGCCGGGCAGGGCGATGAAATCAAGGTTGTCGGGCAGGGCGGCGTCGCCATGCCAGACCCGGAAGGGCGCGGTGCCCGATACCTTCTCAAGCGCATCGGCCATGTCCCGGTCACAGTTGGAACCCGGGAAGGTGATCACGGCCGAACGGAAGCTCACGGCTGCACCCGTTCGATGCGGTAATTCTCAATTACCGTGTTGGTCAGCAGCTTGCTGGCCATTTCCTCAAGCTGGGCGTCGGTGACACTGGCATCGACTTCCAGCTCGATCATCTTGCCGGCGCGCACATCCTCCACTCCGTGGATGCCGAGGCCTTCGATGGCATGATGGATAGCCCGGCCTTGTGGGTCGAGCACCCCGTTCTTGAGGCTGACGAATACGCGGACCTTCATCGCGGGGCCTTTCGGACTGGAGGCAGAGGAGTCGCGCGGGCCTATGCCGCCAGAACGCTGCGGGGGCAAGCGTTCTGCAGCGATCATCCCCGGTCGGGGAACAGCGCGCGGGCCGTGAAGTGTGCGGCCATCGCCCCGGCAAGTTGCGCCACGATGAATCCAGGGACGTCAGCAGGGGCGATCCCGGCAAAACTGTCGCTCAGGCTGCGGGCGATGGTGATCGCCGGATTGGCGAAGCTGGTGGAAGACGTGAACCAGTAGCCGGCGGTAATGTACAAGGCGACACTGGCCGGCACGGACTCGGGCCGATGGCGCAAGGTGCCCAGGATCGTTAGCATAAGGCCAAACGTTGCGATGAATTCACCCAGCCACTGGCCGGCCCCCGTCCGCGCCTTTGCCGAGACTTGCAGGATTGGCAGGTCGAACATGGCGTGGGCCAGCCAGACCCCGGCAATTCCGGCACCGACCTGAACCAGCAGCACTGCCGTCGCTTCGAGCCAGCTGCTGTGATTGCGTTGGCGCATGACCAGCGTCACTGCCGGATTGAATTGTGCGCCCGAAATCGGGCCGAGCATGGCGATCAGCACATAAAGGATCGCCCCCGTGGCCAGTGTGTTGCCAAGCAGCGCAACCGCAACGTTTCCGCCAGAAAGCCTGTCGGCCATGATGCCAGAGCCGACAACTGTGGCGAACAGGATCGCGCTGCCGATCGCTTCGGCCAGCAGGCGGCGGGATAGGGGGCTCATGCTGCGCCCTCCATGGCCCCGATCCGTGCCAGCTCGGCCTGCGCTGCCTTGGCATCAAGCGCATCCAGATCGAGTGCGAAGAAAGCTTCGACCCGCATGGTCAGCAACCGCCATGTTTCGACAAAGGCAGCATCGATACTGGCTGCGTCACCATTCACGTCCGCAGGATCGGGCAGCCCCCAGTGCGCGCGCAGCGGGCTGCCGGGAAATACGGGGCAAGCCTCGCCCGCTGCATTGCCGCAAACTGTGATGGCAAGATCGATTATCGGGGCATCCGGCCCGGTAAACTCATTCCAGCTCTTGGAGCGGAAGCTGGCGGGATCAAACCCTTCGCGGGCCAAAAGCCGCAGCGCGCCCGGATGCGGCACGCCTTTGGGCTTGCTTCCCGCGGAATAGGCTTGAAGCCTGCCGGCTCCGTGACGGCGGAACAGCGCTTCGCCCAGAATTGAGCGGGCGGAATTGCCGGTGCAGAGCACCAGAATCGAACGCACCGCAACCATCACGCGCAGACCGGCATCGATGCGGTGAGCGCAGGTTCGCAGGCAGCACCGCCACAGCAGTTGTCAGTAAGATAGGCCATCAATTCACTCATTGCGGCATAGTCGGCAGAATAGATGATCGAACGGCTCTGGCGGCGCTGCGTGACAAGGCCAGCGTGACTAAGCTGGGACAAGTGAAAGCTCATCGACGATGCAGGCAGTCCTAGTGCCTCAGACAAGCCCCCCGCGGCCATGCCCTCGGCTCCAGCCTGGACGAGCAGTCGGTAAGCGGCAAGGCGATGCTCTTGCGCGAGAGCGCCCAAGGCGCGGATCACGATTTCAGCTTGCACCACTTTTCCCCATGATTCGATAAATATCGAAATATGGAAATTGGTGCCCTTGTCAAGCTTTCGGGGCGAGCAATGTCACCCTGCTTCTGGTAATGAATCAAGCACGTAGCCTGCCGATCGGACTGTTCGCAAAGGGTCCGGCGCGCCTTGGGCAACCAGCGCGCGGCGGAGCCGGCCGACCCAGACATCGACGGTCCGCTCATCGCTGACCTCGTCATCCTTGCCGATCCGCTCGATCAGCGCTGCGCGCGAGAATACCTGGTCTGGATGCTCAAGAAAATGGCCCAGCAGGCGCAGTTCGTTGGGGCGCAGGGTCAGCAGCCTGCCGCGAAACCTGGCTTGGTGGGCCGCCCGATCCAGCACCAGATCGCCATGAACCAGACGTCCGCGCGGAACTGCAGGTGCCTGCGGCTTGGTTTCATAAGTCGCGAGCCGTTCGAGCAGGCGTTCGGCATTGAGCGGCCCGACGAGGTAGTCGTCGGCCCCGGCGCGCAGGGCGCGGCGTTTATCATCAGGCTCGGCACTTTCGAGCACCATCGTGATATGGCAGTCACGCGTCGCGCGTGCTTCGCGCAAGGCGCGGACCATCTCAAGACCTGAACGGTCGGGCAGCAGCCAATCGACGAAGCACCAGGTCTGCCCAACGGCAGGGGTATTCGGCATGACCCCGTCAAGCTTCATCACTGTCAGGTCGGGGCGACGTTCCCGCAAGCCCTGCAATAAGGCTGGGCGCGGAGCGGTAATCAGGACGGTGGCATGTGCAGACATGGCAATGCTCAAGCAGAGGAGGACTTAACGACAACCATGCCGCGCTGACATGACGGATTTGTGACGTTTCCTGCGGATTTATGGGTTGTCACACGGGTGTCGTCGGGCCGTCAGATTGTTGACCGGAAAGAGTCGCGGACCTGCCACGGGCGCACCCTAGTGGCGGCAACGAACCGGGGGGCAGGGCTGAGTCGAACAGCCGATCCGATCCTTCCTCAAAGGTTCGCTGCAACTGACGAAGGACACATTTCATGATCCGCCCGCTGACTGGCATCACGACCTCGCTTCTCGCCCTGGCCATTGCCCAGGCCGCTCACGCTGAAACCGCCGTTTACGCCGAAGCTGCCGCCGAAGCATCTGTCGATGGTGATACCACCGGCCTGACCGACATCGTCGTCACCGCCACCAAGCGTGAAACCAACCTTCAGGAAACGCCGATCGCCATCGCGGTGATGGGGAACGAGGAAATCAAGAAGCGCCACGTTCAAAGCCTGATCGATCTGGCCGATGGAGCGATCCCGTCCTTGCGTGTGGCGACTTTCGAGGCGCGTCAGTCGGCGCTTACGGTCGGCCTGCGCGGGATCGTTCCGGGCGATGCCAACCAGCCGGCGCGAGAGCAGGGCGTGGGTGTCTATGTCGATGGCGTCTACCTGGGGCGCCAACATGGCCTGAACACTGGGTTGCTCGACGTTGAGCGCATCGAGGTGCTCAAGGGACCGCAAGGCACCCTGTTTGGCCGCAACACCGAAGGCGGGGCGATCAACATCGTCTCCAAGGCACCAACCGGTGAGTTCGGCGGGCGCGTTTCGGCCGGGTTTGGTAATTTCGGCGCTTATAACGGCGCGTTGCACCTTGATCTGCCGGAGCTTGCCGGCATTGCCTTCAAGCTTGATGGTGGGGTCCAGCACCAGGGGCCAACCACCCGCAATCCGCTGCCCGGGCAGGCCGGCTGGAACCAGTTTCACCGGTATGGTGGCCGCGTTGCCGCCCGCTGGCGTCCGGCCGATGACCTGACGGTTGACCTGGCTTTCGACATCAACCGGGATGAGAATACGCCGTTCTACAGCCAGCTCATCAATTACAATCCGAACGGCTTTAGGGTGGCCACGCTGGCCGAAATTGCAGCCAACAACAATCGCTTGCCAAGCGGGACCATTGCTCCGTTGCCGCCGCTGGTAACAGTCCGTGCCGATCGCACCGAAGCGGCCGATATCGGCGTGCCGCAGCTGCCCAGCATCGGCAAGACCAAGGGCTTTGCCGGTACGGTCAAGTGGAAGATCGCGCCCGAAATCGAACTCCGCTCGATCACGGCGTGGCGCACGGTCAGCGACAGCCAGTGGGACAATTCCGGCGGTGCAAACCGTACGCCGGTGTTCCTACCGAATGGGAACTTCAGCCGCTACTCGCTCGCCAGCTTGGAACAGCGCCAGTTCAGCCAGGAACTGCAGGCGGTTGGTGGCATCGGAACTATCGATTATGTTCTCGGGCTCTATTACTTCAATGAAAGGGCCAGCGATTGGGCGCGCACGCCCAATACCAACCGCTGGAACGCCGATGGCACGGCCTTCACGATCAACGATCCGGCTGCCTACCTTAACGCCGCGGTAGCTCGGGCTTCGACCGCTTATGCCAAAAGCTATGCAGCCTATGGTCAGGCGACCTGGAACGCCACCGATACGCTTAATCTGACGCTGGGTGGACGGTATACGCATGACAAGAAGAACGGCGCTCTGAATACGATTAACGGTGCGCCCAGCAGTCTGACCTTCGATCAGGACAATTCGCGATTTGATCCGCTGGCGGTGATCAATTTCCAGCCGACGCCGGACATCAACGTCTATGCGAAGTATGCCACTGGCTACCGTGCTGGCGGGGCAAGCTCGCGCTCGCTTACCTATCGTGCGTTTGGCCCGGAATCGGTCAAGTCCTATGAAGTGGGGATCAAGTCCGAATTCCTTGATCGCATGGTCCGGTTGAACATCGCTGGCTATCTGATGGACCGCAGCGACAGCCAGGTCGACTTCAACTTCTTCATTCCGCAGGCGAATGGCCAGGTCCGCAACACGCTGGAAACGGTGAACGCGGAAGGAACAACGAAGATCCGGGGCATTGAGGCCGATCTGACTGTGCGGCCGGCAGAGGGCCTGTCGATGGGGGTGTCATACGCCTACACCTATTGGAAGATTCCGCCGGCCCGCAACACGGTGCAGGAAGCACTCAACGCAACGCTGACCCCGCCGGTCACAACCCCTGTCTTCCAGGACGTTTACATCGTTTACACGCCCAAGCACGCCTGGTCGGGTTCGATCGACTATGACCTGCCGCTGGGCAACGATGGCATGGCGTTGAAGTTCCACCTCGATGCAAACTATTCCGGCGCGGCCTATACCTTCGATAATGAGCCGACCCGCAATCAAACGAGCTTCGTCGTCAATGGTCGGATCAGTCTGGCCGATATCCGGATGAGCGATAGCGGGCAGGCCCTCACAATCGCGGCCTGGGCGCGCAACCTGTTGAATGAATCGCACATCTATCGCCGTTCCAACGCCAACGGCTCATTGGTGACCGTTCTGAACAGTAACACCCAGAGCACGGTGCTGGGCGATTATGCCAACTTCAACCCGCCGCGGACCTTCGGGATCGAGGCAACGATCAAGTTCTAAATTTCAGGAATCCTCCCTGACTCGCGGGGCGGCGGACTTTGGTCCACCGCCCCGCTTTTTTTAAGCCAGGCCGTTGCAGATCACGTAGCCGCCGATTGCGATGACCAGGGCGGCAAAGCCCAGTTCCATTGCGCGCTTGCGCGCCGCGAGGCGCTTGCCGAGCGGAATGCCGGTTACTGCGCCGATTATCCCGCCGATCACCATCAGGCCGACCAGCGGCCAGTCAACATAACCGGACAGGGCGTAAGACGTTGCCGTGGTCAGGCCGAGCGCGGTGACCACCACGAGCGAGGTGCCAACTGCCACCCGCAGTGGCATCCGCGTTGCCATGACAAGGCCGGGGACAATCAGGAAGCCGCCGCCAATCCCAAAGAATCCGGCAAGCAGGCCAACAGAAAATCCCGTGGGGATCAGGCGTGGCAGCAGCACCGAGGCTGTACTCCGTTCCAGCCGAACGTCCGGGTTGTCTGCGGTTTTACGCGGGCGGAGCATCGAAAGGCCGACGATCACCATCAAGGCTCCGAACAGGACGAGCAGCCGCTGTCCGTCCATCGCCTTGCCTGCCTCGGCACCCAGCGCTGAACCAAATACCCCGGCAAGTGCAAAGGTGAGCGCGCAGGGCCACTTTACATTGCCGCTGCGAGCATGACCGGCCAGGCTGCTCGCCGCATTGAGCGCCACCGCGACAGCTGCCGTGCCGATCGCTGCGTGGGGTGACGGGACGCCGACCACGTAAACCAGCAACGGCACGGCGAGAATCGATCCCCCACCGCCAACCAGGGCCAGCACCAACCCGATTGCCGACCCGGCAGCAATTGCGGCGAGGATTGTCTCAGGGCCCATTGGCTCAGGCCGCCGCGCGGCGGTTCCAGGGCATTAGGGCCAAGACCTTTGCCATGCCGCACCAGCCGCTCACACCGGCAAAGGTGAGGCCAGCACCAACAAAGCCGCTGAGGCCGATCCACGCCTGGTTGACGGTGAAGGACAGGATCACGCCCGCCAGGACGAGCAGGCCGGCAGTGATTTGAACCTGGCGCATGATCTCCAGCGGCGCCTTGGCATCGGTGATCACGGGCAGGCCGGCTTTGCGCCATCCATCGATCCCACCTTCGAGCAGGTATGCTTGGCATGGGCTTGCTGTCGCCAGCTGGGCGGCATTGGCATCGGTACGCATGCCCGAGCGGCAGTGATAGATGACCGCCGGGGCATCGCCCAGCGCCAACTCATTGCCGAGCGGAATGTTTCGCGATCCTGGGATGCGGCTGCGGGCATGTTCATCGGCCGCGCGGATATCGATCAAGGCTGCACCCTCGGCAATTCGCGCCTGGGCCTCGGCGGGGGTGATCTTGGTTAGGGTCATGGTTCTAGTCCATCTGGCAATAGAGTTGGTGGAGCGTGACGAGCAGCTGTTCGCAGCGCGGGTCGGCGATGCGGTACCAGGCAACCTGAGCCTCGCGTCGGAAGGCAAGCAGGCCTTCCTCGCGCAGCACAGCAAGGTGCTGTGACAGCGCCGACTGCGACAGGCCAACCGCCTGGGCCAGATCGCCCACGCGCATCTCGCCATGTTCGGCCAACTGGCACAGCACCATCAGCCGGCGCTGATTGCCCATGGCCTTGAGCATGGCTGAAACTTCGGCGGCATTGGCGGCAAAGCGCTCAAGGTCGGTAGTGAGGCTGGACATCGCGGCTCCATATATTAGCTATTGCTAAATAAGAATCTGCTAATATATGTCAAGCGCAAAGGAGTCGTCTGATGATCAATTCCCCACATATTCAGGCTTTCTTCGATGAAGCGACCTTCACCGTGACCTATCTGGTCGGCGATCCGGCAACGCAGCAGGCGGCCGTGATTGATCCCGTGCTCGATTTTGATCCTGCTTCCGGCACGGTCTCAACCGCTTCTGCCGAGAGCGTCCTCGCGGCAGCAAATGCGAAGGGCTGGACCATAACCCGCGTGCTTGAAACCCATGCCCATGCCGATCACCTCTCGGCCGCGCCGTTGATCAAGGCCCGGACCGGGGCGCGGATCGGGATCGGTTCCCAGATCGGCGATGTCCAACGGGTCTTCGCTGGAATATTCAACGCACCGGATGTGTCCGGTACCGGGGCAGAGTTCGATGATCTCTTTGCCGATGGCCAGACTTTCTGGATTGGCAAACTGGAAGTCGAAGTGCTCCATACGCCGGGCCATACCCCCGCGTGCATCTCTTACCGGATCGGCGACGCCGTTTTCGTCGGCGATACGCTGTTCATGCCGGACTATGGCACCGCCCGCGCCGACTTTCCCGGCGGCGATGCGGCCGCGCTCTATCGCTCGATCCGCCGGATCCTCTCACTCCCGGCGGAAACACGGTTGTTCATGTGCCATGATTACAAGGCGCCCGGGCGTGCTCATTACGCGTGGGAATCGACCGTTGCCGAAGAGCGGGCCAGAAATGTCCATATCCATGATGGAGTGGAGGAAGCGGATTTTATCAGGATGCGGCAGGATCGCGACAAGGGTCTGGCTGCGCCGCGTCTCTTGCTCCCGTCAGTCCAGGTCAACATTCGCGCAGGGCATTTCCCGCCGGCCGAAGGCAACGCGGTCCACTATCTGAAATTGCCGCTTCAGCTGCCGGAGGGAGCAGACTGGGCTTAGGGATCGATCCCTTCCGGCAGGACCAGTATCTCGAGCCCCTGGTCCGGTTCAAGATATCGCCGGGCCAGCGCGAGGAGGTCTTCCGCAGTAAGCCCGGCAATGATGGCGCGCGACTGGGCGAAGCGATCCAGCTCATCGGACTTTGACTGGGAGCGATTGACCAGCCCCAACCAGCCGGCATTGGTCTTGAGTGCGGCATCAAGATTTTCGAGCAGCGGCGCCCGCGCGCGCTGGACCACGTCGGCGGTGACCGGGGAATTGCGCAGTTCTGTCAGCAGATTGCGGATCGCCGCACGCGTGGCTGCAACTTCCTTCACGTCAACCGAGGCGCGGATATAGAACGTACCGTAACCTGGCCAGGTACGGGGCGTGCTTGCGCCCACGCCGGGGGAATAGGCCTTGCCCAGGGCCTCGCGCAGGGTGTCGGTCAGTTCAACCTGGACCACCCGCTGGAGCAGTTCGAGCGCAATGGCCTGCTTGAGATCTTCACCGTCGCGAGTCGGCCAGTTGTAGGTGAGCAAGGCTTGATCCTTGGCCCCCCTGTGCCGCAGAACGCGCGGAGTGCGATCCTTGGTAAAACTTCGCGCACGCTGTTGGGCATAGGGCAGGAAGGCTGGTTCCCGCGCCGGCAGGGCTCCCAGTGTCTTGCCAACCAATGCAATCGCTTGCGCCTCGTCGAAATCACCGACCAGCGCCAGCTCGATCGCGCCCTTGCCGAGGCGGTCAGCCACGGTGTCCTTGAGCTGGGCGAAGGTCAGCTTGCGATAGTCCTCGACCTTGCCGAGCGAGAAGCGCGGGTCCTGATCCGACAAGATGCCACCAAAAGCGGCCGAAAATGCCGAATCCGGTGTCGCGCCGATGGCCGCGAAGAAGTTGTTGATCGTTTGGCGGAAGAGCACTTCGCCCTCGGGCCGGTATCCTGGATCGATCAATTGTGCCGCCAGCACCTGCAGCTGCAATTCGAGGTCGGCCGGGGTGGTTGTGGCCCCGGCGGCGAAGGTCTCCGCACCAGCGCCCATCCCGGTCCCGACTGTCCGTCCGGCCAGCAGGCTGTCGAGCTCGTCGCGCGAATGCTTGCCAAGGCCGCCTTGGCTGAAAACGCCCATCATCTGCGTCGCTAACGGATTTTCACGCGTCGCCAGCATGTTTCCACCGTCGACCGACAGGCTGACCCAGATCCGATCCTTGGTCAGGTCAGTCCGCTTGAGATTGAGCATGACCCCGTTGGCGAAGCGCACCTGGCGGATGCCATAGCGCGGCTCGGTCACGTCGCTGGCGACCTGTCCGGCGGGGCCAAAAGTGGTGTAGGCAAAGGCGCCTGCGGCCTTGCTTTCCGGCCTCGTCACCTTGGCCTTGGATGCCGCATCCCAGGCATCGCGCAAGGCCTTGGTGCCCCCTTCGGGTTCGCGCCGCCCCTGAAAACGGATCAGCGGCTGTTCCAGCGGGACCAGTTCGCGCTTGAGTGCAGCCAGCACCGCATCGGGGGTAATCTGCGGAATGAATGCTTCGAGCCGTTCGAGCGAGCGGCTGGGCTTGTCGGGCACGATGTCGTTGGTCACCAGTGCAATCACCGCGCCAAGCAGGGTGCCGTGGCTGCGGGTGCTTTCGCTGGCGGCAGCATTGCGCGCCGCACTGCGTGAATTGGCAATCTGTTCGGCCACTTCGGCCTGGCTGAACCCGAATTCCAGTGCGCGGCGATACTCCTCGGTCGCGGCCAGCAGCCCGCGTTTCCAGCCACCGTCAACCGTCTCTACCGCCAGGTTGGTAGAGCGGCCTTCCTGGAACACATCGCTGGTGCTGACACCTGCACCCCGAAACGGGGGATTTGCTTCGCGCGTGCGGCGCAGCAGGCGGCGATTGAGGATGCCATAGCCAACTTGCCGCAGCAGGTTTTCCCGTCGCTGGGCCAGGCTGTCCGGTTCCTCAAGCCATGGTCCGTGGCGGGTTACGGTTATCCGTTCGGACAGAGCCTGATCAATGAACACGTCCTCGCGCGGTTTGGCCTTGGGGTCGAATGGACCGGCGGGGGGCTGGGGTTCGGCCGGGGCACCTTGCCAGCTCCCAAAGCGGGCCTTGATTACGGCCTCCACGGCTTCGACC
>JACCDT011211451.1_pt1 | contig 42860 bp, 103 predicted proteins | sample 7446291 | NCBI WGS metagenome assembly JACCDT01 (sample SAMN15323446, study PRJNA562643) | freshwater metagenome | isolation source: river surface water | place: USA:Blue River Watershed | collected 2017-08-17
AAGACTCCGATTACCTTCCCGTCTCCCATATCCTGAATGATAAGATTGATGGGAATATGCAATGTCGGTTTGCCCAAAAACATTTCAGGAGTTAAACCTAAACCAAATTGATCCATTTTTATCTCCTTTAATAGCCCCGGAGGGATTCGAACCCCCGACCGACAGATTAGAAATCTGTTGCTCTATCCTGCTGAGCTACGAGGCCAACTCGCTACAGAAACTCCACGTTTACGGCTTTGACCATCTTATCTCTGGGACATTCTTCGGTGTCCCCGAACTGGAATTTCGTTCCAATGTAATAGCGTCGAATCTCTTCCTGAGTCCCATTGATTTCGGTCACAAGATGATTGCCGTCTTCAAAAGTAACCTTGATAACATGATCCATTTGTCAATCCTCTTCATTCACAAAAGAGCCAATTGCCCACATAAATCGGATGACTTTTTACATGCACTGATAATTGATGACCCAGATTTGGATCCGCAACTATCGTTTTGATGGCTTGCTCTCCAAATTCATCCCCAACTAAATTCTTCATTCGGGGAAGAATCCGACTCAAACTGGCAAATATTTTCAACGCATCAGTGACATGAAATTGCATATTAACAATTTCACCATCTTTCCCATGAACACTCAGATGAAGTGCGTTATCTTCGGTGTCCTGAAAAAAGTCGTAAATGTAACCGGGAGCAGTCGAAGAGAGTTCAGACATTTATTCCCTCATTCAAAAACGGGATGCTTATGATCCGTATTCGGTGTGCTTATCCTTAAAAAGACCCCGACAAGAGACGAAACGATCTCGCCATCAATAGCGGTTCGTCCCGTGATTAGATTCGGGGTGAAATCGAGATTCATTTTGAAGGCTGGCATGGTTTGGACTTCCATTCAGTATTGGGCCCGGGTGTCCACCTGACTTCAAAGAGAATTTCACAACACCAACATTTTTGTCGAATTCTTTAACAAAAGCGTCCCAATCCTCTTGAGAAACTTTCTCGAAAACTTCAACATGACCTTGCAAACGAATCTCAATCTCACCACGCTCCGCATTGTACAACATTTCAACAATGCGATCCGTATTGATCCGTTTATTCTCGACGCTAATAAACATGGAATCTCCTTAAAACCTAATAGCCATTACGGTGTCTCAAGAAAAGAGGAAACGATTTCCTTTTCCGTCATTTCCTCAAAATGATCAGTAATCTCACGACAAATTTCCACCAATCGACCTGCAAACTCTGCTTCGCTCTTGCTCAACTTTTCATCGTCAGCAATCGCCGATAAACAATCCCTCAAGTCTCGATAGGTGTTTTCAAATCGACAATAAGACATATTCGGCACAGGAAACTCCTTAAAAAACAACCAAGGGAGGCGAAGTTGCCCTCACCCCCCTTGGTGTCTGGAGAGTATTAGAGAGCCATCGCCAGAGCAACTTCAAGAGCCTTATCCTTGAAGTCCGCTCCATCGCCATTACTGACGCTCATCCACCGACGTTCACGAGCCTTATCCTCATCCTTGCTTTGACGGGCAGGCTTATCGTGGTCAACCACTTCCGTCACCGCATTGAACAAAGCCCACCACGTTCCCTTGACTCCCTTGAGTTGCTGGGCAGGACGGTTCCAAGCGTTCTTAACCGCTTGAATCGACCGTTCGTGGTTATTCTTCGCTCGGGTGCTGGCGTCCACAGCAGGAGCCGGGAAAAGCTCAGCCAAGTAAGCCGCACGCTGTTCCTGAGTACAACCAACCAACAGGCTACGAGCCTTTTCGTTGTAACCAGTGAACTTCTTATCCAACTGAGAAATGTATTGCTTCGCAATCTTCAACTTCTCAGCCATGTCTCCCGTATGCCGAATGGTGTAGGTGTCCTTCTTTCCTTCCGCCAACGCCATCCGTTGCATGTTCGCACACTGAACACGCAAGGCAGTCGGAAGAATCGAAATTCCACCATAGCCATGCGACATCGACAACATCAGATACCGCATGTTCAAGTCCTCTCCCGGCACAACCCAGTCATAACTGGGCATACGAGCCAGAAGACAAACCTCTTGACCACCTCGCAAGGCAAAAGCAGCTTCATACTGCATGATACCATCCATCAGAAGACTATCGAGAAACTCGAACGCTTCCACGTTTTGGAGTGGGGTGTATCGACTTCCCACAACAGACAACGTCTTGCGGGTGTCTTGACGAACCAGAGCTTGAAACTCTCCACCCAACGGGGTATTGTCCATCAACTGAACATCCTCTTTCGCCACTTCCCATCCAAGGTGTCCCAACTCAATCGCCTGTCGGGAAATCATTCCACGACTTCCACCTTCATCAAACACCACACCCAGACGATGCCACGCCGGACGGTTAGCATAAACCGCTTCGATGACAGGGCGACCATTGATCATAATCGTTTCGATTTCGTGTCCCATAATTCAATTCTCTCCAGAATTTGTTGAACTTCAGACAGCCAACTCGACTGTCAACACTTCTACCGTGGTGTCTCGTTCTCCCACCCGTTGAGAAGAATCACCAACCACATCACGAATGCACCTATCACATTCTCAAAAAAGTTTCTCGGCACCTTTTCTGCATAAACACTTACCCATTGTACACACAATAGAATAAGTATCGTCAGCAGAAATAACCAGAAATTACGCATCAACTTCCTCAATCTCACGAATTGATGGGATGATTTCCCCATCACAAGGAACGCCGATTTTTTCCAACTCAATCGCCAATTCACGATTTTGGAAAACAGACATTCCCATTTCATCATGAACTTGAATGTATTCCACCGAATTGTCAACCATGTCCCCATCGCCGTTCAACAGCTTAGAAATGGCTTCTGCCTTATTCTCCGCAGAAACTCGGTATTTACAGGAATACACTTCGTATTGTTCAATTTCGTAAACAGGCATTCTTCTCTCCTTACAGTGTATGAACCGTCAACAACCGTTCCACCCGTGGTGTCTTTCGATACTCTTCCATGAATCCCGTATCCCAAACTTGCTGGAATCCCAATGGTTTTACCATCCAAAATTCACCAGCATAGTGAATGACATCCCCAACACTGACACTGGGATGCGGAAGAGGTTGAACTTCATTCTGTCCATAATGAAATACCAAGTCCAACATCTTCATCGTATCGGTGTCTCTGCCGATCTGATCATTTGGAACATTGACTTCCCGAAATTCCCCATCTTCCCCATAAGCCAACATTTCAACTCGGATCTTCATCTTCCAACTCCAATCCCAAATGAACTCGAACCTTATGTAATGCCGCTTGAGCTTCGGCAATTTCTCTATCGAACTTGAAATTACTCTTACCCTTTTCAGCCAACACATGAACAGGAAGAGCTTCATCTTCTGTTAAGATGTGAAGTCGAACCCCGCAATGAACTGGCTCTCCATACAGTGGTGTCCGTGAAAATTGAGTATGACATTCACAACATTCATAAAAGTCGTCGCGGTTAAGACTTACGCTCCTCTTATGACATAGTGGACAATTATGAGAAACCTGCAATCGAACAAGTTTCTCAAGTCTGCCTAATTCACATGATTCAGCATGATTCTGAATATCTTCTTCGCAAATCGAGCAAAGCTGAATCTGGCGTAAACCCATACTCATTCTCATGATATTTCCTTATTGTCCGAAAGGAACTCCATCACCATAAGGACCAACGTGCGGCTTCATGTGTTCACGAATATGATATTCGTAAACTTTGGAAGGGCATTCCTCAATTAAAGGAACTCCATTGCCATAAGGTCCAACATAATCCTTAGGCGGTGTCTGCTTAGATGTTTCGACTTCAACTTCAATCTTGATTTTCATGCTTGAAAAACCTTTTCTCAACAGGAATGAAATTTGGCCAAGAATGTTCGTTCATTTCTTCACGATTTCCCAATTTATCGCGAAAGAAAAAATGTCCAGCAGATGCAGTAAACCCATATTCGTCACCACAAGCATCCTCAATTTTTTCGAGTAGCTTGTCTTTTTCAAATGGTGGTGTCTCATCACTGCTATGAACATGAACTCCTGAAATTCTATTCAGGGCATCCAAAGTCGTCTTATGATTTGCTGCATATCGACGAATATAATACTCACCAACAGCAAACAAGACTTTTGCAGGAAGAATCATTCTCAACTCCTTAAATAACCGTTGTCACCACATCTTCAGGATAAGAAATAATCTCAATCCTGTTCATCGGAAATCTGTTTGGCGATTCAGTGAACCAGTAATCCCGTCCGTTAATAACGTAATGAAAATTACGAATCATTGGATCAGGATTACTGTTGTACCAATGCTTTTCCAAAGCTCGCATGAACGCCAAACCAAACCATCTCTTACGTTCGTTCACTTGACGAACACGCTCCTCTATTGCAAAGTAGGTGTCTCCCAATTCCTGATTCACTGGCAAATCGTCATCATCTACCGATCCCCAACCAATGACAGAAATACCATAATCATTGATGTATCGTCGAACAGCTACTGGACGATTATTGTAATGGCAAATGAAATCGCCAAACCTCTTCACTTGTTCGTGAATATCATTCCAAATATTCGCAAATTCCTTTTTGCGAATTTGAACAGCTTTCCATCGCTTCTCTTCACAATAAGCCAAGTCATCTAACTTAGGATGCCAAAAACGAATTTTTGGACCATCCAAATTGATGTACCATTTCCGAACAGGCTTATCATTCACATAAACCCAACCATCTTCTCGGAAATCCTCATACATCTGAGGATTATTATGAATCATCGAGAGAACGCTAATCCCTTGAGGGATTCGAAATTCAATCATTGTTTTCCCTTCTTTGCAGTTTGAATAAGCATTTGTACGAAATCCAAAGCCTTATGCCCATCCAATCGAAATGATGCCAACATCTTAGGTGTCTCTTTGTCCACATAAGAATGATTTTTACAACTGCATTCCGAAATGGGACGATGCAATGAATGTTTCCACTCCAACGAATTAACGTCGAATGCATAAACATTCAAACTGCTTTGTGCATCATAGGCATTACGAACAATCTTACACTTGAGAATCACGCCGTTAATCTCAACAATCCGCTCGTAATGCCATGATTGTTCCAATTTCCAAAACAATTCATTGTCGAGTTTTGCCATGATGACCTCTATAAAAAAAAGGAGGCGGCATCGGGGCATCCCTTTCAAGAGAAATAGATCTTTACCCCTCAGCCGCCATAATATCGGTGTCTGACGCTGTTAATCTTCAACACCGACAAAAATTGATACCGGAAGGTTCGCAACCCCCGAAGATCGAAACAGCAAAAAGTCCTCCGAAATCCTTCACCATTATCAATTCACTCTATATGAGTGACATATTCTCATTTTTTGAAATGAACTTCTTCCTCTTCCTCATCTTCCTCTTCTTCGTCAGGAGGAACAGTTTCATTCCATTCGGGGATATTTTGTTCATCCACCCAATTAACAATCGCCTCAATCGCTCCGGGATTGTCTTCAAGGAATTCAAAAATATCTCCCAATCGTCCATCATGAAACCCAGTCGGTGTCTTTTGATGAAACTGACCGTAATTGTTCAAACTGTCCTTATACCCCAAATTGCCGCAAAGCAATGCCAAACTCTCAAGTCCACGACGACCCTCAAGAGAATACAACTCGTTCGCCGAAAGAAACTTACTGGCAACATCCATCTTATTCTTCTCCCAAATACAAACCAATGTCATGAAGAATCCTTAGCAAATTCTTCTTTTGCTCTTCGTTGTCCAGATTGGTCTCAGCCAAATCAATCACAACATCAATATCGTCAGGCTGTTGTGCCAAACACAGCAAAGAAAAAGCAATCTCAAACGCCTCTTGCTTATCCATCTTCACTTGGACCTTTTCAGAGGTGTCCAGAGTCAAGACAACTGATCCGTCCTCAAGAGCTTCTGCCGAAACAATTCCCTTATCATCAATCAAGTTACGTCGAAAATCCATTACTTCCCTTTCAAATGAAATTTGACAGCATTCACGCCATCATGACGAGTGTTCTTTAAGGAAAACGAAGATTTCTTAATAAACTCCTGAGGAGTATATTTCCTCCGCTTCCCGCCACGATAACCAATGAAATATGGGAACTGTTTCAAAGTCGGATCAATCTTCCGACCATCATGTTCTATCCAAATATGCTCAGCGGTCCAATAACCACAACAGTGACATTGAACATGACCAAAAACAATCTGGAAATTATCCATTCCGTGAGCCATAGCAATCTTAGTGACCCACATGGCAAACACACCACATGAACCACCACTTGTACAATCCATCAAACCAGCAACCTTATCCACAATGGATTGTAATGTCTTCACGGTGTCTCCTAAGAAATAAGAACAGCTTTTCCCTTCTCAGCCAATTCCGCTTGAAGTGATTGAATCTGATACATCATCCAACCCCAACGATTCTCAACAGGGTGTCCCGTTCCCATCCCTGAAACCACAAACCCACAACCATCTTCAACATGCTCTGGCAACTCTTGCTCTTCACCCAAAATCGCCAGAATCGGAGCCGATGTTAAATCACCACAAATTGCTGCTCCCAGCCAACAAAATTCACTGTTACCAATGAACGATTCGAAAAAATCATACATGAAATTATCACTGTTGAACTCTTCGTTGACGATACTCTCGTTCCGAAGATATTCCTGAGTTTCAGGATCAACAGTGAGAATTAAGTTTGACCCTTCGATAGATGCAGTGATTCCCATCATTCCTCCAATGGTTTAGTAATATTCAACTTTTCCAACAGACTGACCATTGGTGTCCAATACCTTTGTTGGCTCAAATCCCCCCTTGAATCGTTTAGCCAGTTCATGCAAAGTTCGGGCAATAACCTCATTGGAATATCCCAACATGTCATCGTTCTCGAAATTGTCAATGGTAATCACCAATTTCTTAATTTTCATGCCGCTCCAATCTTTTCTTGACCCAAATTTTTCATCAAATCCTCAAAGGATTCAAATTCCTTGCCCTCAACACGATATACTCTTCTTCCATAAAAGAATGGACTATTCTTTACGGGAACCATCGAACGGTAATCTTCACGATGAATTTCGTAAGTTCTACCATCTTTCAATGTCAGTACAGCTTTGGAAGTCGGGGAAAAACAATCATCATCCCAAACAATATCCGCGTCGTAATTTTGAAGATGTGTCATTGACTCTCCTTAGGTGTCCTCGCCGCTTTACGAGCAGCGTCCCATGCCACTAACTCCGCAGCATAAGGACGCAAATTATTATCCCATGCAAGCCATTGCTCATGTCCTTTAGCCCATGACCACAAAACGGGAACAGTATCCTTTAATAACCCCATTTCTAAACACTTTTGAACGTGTTTCGTACATTCCTCTTGTGTTGGAAGATTTCGAGGAAATGCTGCGGAATCTCGCCAAGCCCGAGGATCATCTAATGCAAGAACAATTCCCTTATGAGGCGGTTGCCAACAATCAGGATGAGCAGACTGATAAGGCCACCGATAATAACAACCTACTTCTGTGCCCGGTGCTGGAAAATTATCATTTGTAATCATCGTCACTTGACTCCACTTGGCATGATACCTATAATGATTATACACCGTGACGAAGTGTCACAATCTGTAAGTCATTGGTTAGGTGTCTAAGCAGACTCTACCATCTGAAATTCCAAACTGGTACTACCGTCAAACTGTAATTGAAATTCCAGCTTACTGCCATCAGGATAAGTAACGGCAAAAGATTTTTGCCGATCTCTCCCACAAAAAGTTAAATCTTCTCTTTTACATGGAAACCACGGAGAAGATGAACTGATATGAATAAATCTGCCATAAACTTCATTTTCAGGCTTAGCAAAGCCTATCACTACACAGTTCGGAAATGAGATTCCATATTCATTCGTGAATACAACATGATCCCCGATTTTAAGATCGCATGGCTTCGGCGATTCTTTCAACATCTCATTGTTTTGAAGAAATTTCTCCGCAACTGTTGCTACCATTTTTGTTCTCCTGTTTTTATTAACTAAGAGAACTTATGGTGTCCTCTTATCTGCTCCCAAGTTTATCTAAGGTCGTTTGAATCGCAGGATTCAAAATCTCCTTCAAAGCAATGGTGTCTACCACTCCTCTGGACTGAACACAAATTGATAACACCAAAGATTCAATCACGTCCAATGCATGATTGTACTCAAGACGAGCAGCAACCTCTTCCTCAGTTTCCACAGGGAAACTCGGCGAGTCAAGGAATTCCGCTTTACTCCCATCACAATCAAAGTTGCAATTCGGAGTATCACAGAATGGGCAATGTTCCCGCTCCAAATTAGTACCGACAAGAACTCCTGAACTTAACGAAGGTTCAGACCCAACACTAATAACATTCACAGTCATGGTGTCCAACACAATTTCCATTGCTATTCCTTTCATTCAGAAGAGTTTTTAACAACCTCATCAAGAAACATCTTGAGATCTTCGATAAGATCAAAAATTTCCTCAAACACAATTCGCTGCTCAAATCCCTTTATCCAATCACAAAGTAGTTGATACTTTGTTTCAGCATCCCAACCTTGTTCTTTATATTGGGAAAATATCTCTTCTACATTCATGTGGTTCTCCTACAGGGGCGTGCTTTTTTGATTTCTTCAATCATGAACATTTGTTTTTCCTTTAAGTGTGTAATACTCACAAATTTTTTGCATTCTCTTATCTTCAATTGAATGCTCTTTTAAGTGGCAATTACTACAGAGAATCTCACACAACTTTAATTCTTCATGAATAAGATTCCAATCCTTTTTACCCCAAGCTATTGACAACTCGAATTTTTTCTTAGTCTGATCAAGATGATGAAATGTTAAAACTCGACAATCTTTCTCTTCACATCGAACACATTTACCACCCAATAATTGGATGGCTTTTTCTTTAGTTTTTTTTCTCAGATATAAAGTTCGACAAGATGAACAAACATTGTTTTTAGTTTTTGGATATTCTCTGTCGCAAATTTCACAATGCTTAGTTGCATCATTGCATGAAGTACATTGTTTCCTGAGTGAATATCCTTTGCGTTCTCCCCAAGGAGAACAATCTAAACAATATGTTCTACTGTGAAGATTTTTATTTACACCATTAATCTCAATTCTATTAGGAATTTGATTATTACATTTTTTACAATTGACCATAGATACCTCCAATGGTATCTATGCAGCAGACTTCAAAAAAACGTCTGCCTTTAAGTAGTCGAGAAGGGACTCGAACCCATACACCCCGAAGGATATCACGTCTTAAGCGTGATGCGTCTGCCTATTCCGCCACTCGACCAGTTTGGTGTCCACCCTTTACGTCGGATAAAATCGTTTCTTTTCTTCTTTCATTGACTTTATTCTTTTGTCAATTTCACTCTGCTCAACACCTATGTAATTCAGATATCCTCTGAAACAATTCTCTTCGTATTTTTTGGCATGAGCTTCACATTCCTCTTCTGAGGGTTCCCGCTCCGTAATTAAATCTGGAACATCACACCAAAAACCACCAAATCGAGTGATCTTCTCCTCTGGATAATAATCACACCAACATCCGGGTTGCCTGTTGTTCCCAGCAAAATCTATGATACAAACTGATGTCAGCGATGTCATTCATCCTCCTCAATCATGGTGATTTCACAGTTTTTGGAATCAAACCAAATCTTACCACCATCTTCAGGTGTCTCCTCCGATGGCCAAACCTTCAAATAGCCATCATCCGATACAGTTGCAATGACACAAACCAAATCCTTGTATTCCTTAATCGGAGAAGTTGCTGTGCCTGAAATTCGAATTGTATCAAACGGTTTCATTCATTCTCCAAATTTAATGACACTCAACTCGTACAAATCTTGCCCAATTCCAATCGTTCCTTTCCCGACATGACATTCGTCAACAAAATGCATGACATCAGCAAAAGCTTTTTCGATATTTGTTAAGTGCCATGGAGTCAATGTGTATCTTCCGTGAAAATGCTTCAAAAGAACTTCAAGCAAGATCTCTTTATTCTCCACAACTGTATGAAGATGCACGTCTTTTTTGTCAAACAACACTAAAGAATACATATGGTGTCCTAGTTATCCAGATTGTGAGTAGTTCCCGAAACGATAAAGTTACAGAAGAGATCTTTCGTCAATTGTCGATTTTCAAGCGTTTTGGCATATGCAATAACGTCTTCTTTATCCCCAATCCATTTAACAGAATAGGAATCAGATGTTTTGACCCAACAGGTTTCTTCTCCACGAATTAGAATTTCAAATTCGAAATCATGGGAAGATTCCTTAATTCGAAATTCTTTAATTTCGTGAGGTTGATTATTATAGTCGATAAACCATTTTCCATCAAGATCATTGGAAGTGATTTTCATTGGTCAATACACCTCTGCGGTTTGGTTAATATCACCACCCTCAAGTTGAGTAGTCAACATCCGACGACGCCAATAAGCATCACGAACTTCCGTATGATGAATCCACCACTCTCGACTATGCCATTCATCTGGATATGATTTCTCCAAAGTGGCAATCTTGTCAGACTCTTCCTGAATCTTTCTCTGCAATTCTTCTGGATTCATTTTTTCGCCTTTAACATCTTGCGAACTTTGTTCAACTCTTCCTCAGTGTGAGGTGTCCCACCCGCATTGATCTCCAAATACCATTGCAAAACTTCTGCCTCAGTCTTCAAGTTGTTCACCGTGAAAATCAACTCGGCGTGATGCGGAACATATCCCGTGAAATCCTTATAGTATGTCCCAAATGCCTTAATCTCATTATTGAGAAATCTTAAAACAGCCGTAAGACGTTGCTTCCCGTCAACAAGCTGCATGGTTCCTTCGTAATTGTCCTGCCAGCCCGGATGATTGAACTTAATCTCCGATGACCCAACCCCACCACGCAACACAAATTCGACAAAAGCAATTTGTTGAGCTTCCGTCCAAACATGACCCCGCTGGAATTCAGGGTCTAAATCCAATTCGCCATCCCGTTCATTCCATTGATCTAACTGTTCTTGCAAATATTTCCAACCGACATTGATTCGGTAATTAGGATTGCGTGTGAATTCTTTAATCTCTTGAAAGTTCGTACACTTCATCTTTAGCTCTCTTCCCCGCTTGCTTCGGTGTCTTTAAGCATGATCTGATACGATCCAACGCCGCATCCTCATCCACTGGATCTTGAACCATAGCCAAACAGCAGAGTCCAATTTCATATAACTCTTGTTGATCCATTTTAATTTGAACCACATTGTTATTGTCTGTTGAAACCTTCAAGGAAACTTCATTTTCCCTGACGATAACACAAATGGCATCACCATTTGCCAACAAATGATTGAACCCCAAATTTTTTACAAGACTGAAAGTTCGAGTAATTTTTTTCATTAGTTAATCTCTCGAAAGTTCATATCTCACCTTTACTGCCGAAACTTCGGTGTCCATCGAAAGTTCTTTGCTTTTCCCTTTTGCCAGAAAAGCTTCTCCTGAAAGACCAAACCCAATGTCGATTACGTTATAATAATCATATTCTGGTTGACGTTTTGTGTTATCGAAAATGAACAGTGTATTTCCAATCAGAAATGCTTCGTCGAAACAAAGTTCCTTTAATTTCACCATTGAAGTTCCTCAGCAGTATGACCTTTGCAAAATTCGTAATAATGCCATGCATCATTAGCAAAGTAATAAGCGAAACATCCGCTCCTACTACTTAATGCCATAAACGAAGAAAAGTTTTCCGATACAATCGACTTTCCCTCTTCTTCAATAACAGGAAGACCATTTTCAAAGTGGTCTAAATCACCTTTAGATAATAATTCCTGAACCAATTCCTTGGTAGAATAATTATCCTTGAGGTGTCTACCAACGCCTGCTGGATATCCATCGTAATGACAGAAAATTGATTCGACTTTCCCGTCATCATTGACAAGACCTATGCGGCAATGCGTTGACATTTCCACTCCTGATATTCATCTTCTGTCGGAGGATCTCCCCGAGAATATTCTTCTTTTGAATCCAACAATTCATCCTCAAAAGCACCACGCTCAAATCCGTCAGAAAAACGGATAATGTAAACTAAAGGAATGCCATCGTCCAATCGTTGTTCAAATGTGGTGTCTTCATGATACGATTCAATGTTTTCACATTTAAGAATTTCAACAATTTGATGTGATCGAAGCCAAATTTGAACATCTACCGATGTGAAACTCTCATTGCAATGATATTCGAAAAATTTGAATTGATGAGGACTCAATAAATCGTGAATCATTTACTAACCTTTTAATCAATTGCAATGACCTTGCCAAAAACTTCAGGATAATTTCTCATCCCTGATGCTGTATGTCTCACAAGATCAACATCCATTTGTTTCTGCCAATACCAAGCTGAACGCTTGGTGTCTCCAAAGTTTTTCAAAAACCCTTCAAGCCATGCAGCACGCAAATTGATTGTGCATAACAAATAATTCCATGACTTAATTTCCACCCCATGTGGATGACATGCATGAATAATACTCCGAGTGGAACAACCGGGATTGTTCCTAACATACTCCTCAATTTTATTTCGAAATTCAGAAATTAAACTCATGTCTTGCCTCCAAATTAAAAAGTGTTCAAGTAGGCCCTCCGAGATTCGAACTCGGAACCAACAAATTATGCTTACCACTATAGCTTTCGCTACCATTGCTGTTTGTGGTCTGGACTATGCCTTCACCGTACACATAGGTGTCTTAGGTGGGTGATTATAGTCTCTACACCTTCCCGATTTCTCAGGCTTGGCTCGGCGTTGCCATTTGAAAGGGTTCACCGAATTTACACCTTACTAACATACCGTTTCCAGTATGCCGACCCGTAAAAGTTTGCTGCTCTAACCATTGAGCTAAGGGCCTAAAATTTCTTTCCATCGCTTTTCATAAATAATGTCCAAACCCTGAATTAAATTAGCATGAACTTCTCTATGACAACGACAACATATCAAACAACACTTCTGAACTTCATTCCATATTCTCTCCCATGCGTATTGCATTTTCACAATGGATCACCATTGGAGAAACTTTCCGAAAAAGATTCCCATCACAATCAGATACAACACAGCCGATTGCAACAGAATCCAAATCAACCTTCATTCAATCCTCCAAAGGTGTCCTAATCAGGAATGAATCTCACAACAAATTCATCCCCTTCCACCGAAATCTCCATTCTACCACTTACGTCAGAAAGTTCCAATTCCGACTCCATCTGATCAGTAAGAGTCTGACGCAAAGTCTCACGACTCTCCCAATCCAATACCTCCTCTATCTTGTATCGCTTAACCAAAACTTCCATCTACTCCTCCCTCTCAATCGAATATTCATTAATGTCCGATGGAAACAATGTTAAAAATTTCATTCCCCATCTTATCCCTCAATGTCATTGTATGCCAAAATCGCACCATGCAAATCACCAACCTCAAACATCCTCAAATACTTCAAACCGTGCGTTAACTTCAACCGCTGACCCAAAACCGCCTTGTTCAACTCGGTGTCGAAATTAACCTCCGTCTCCAATGTTAATATCTTACGATGTCCATCACTCATCGTCGATGATAACAATACCGTAATATCGTAATATCCATCCAACTCCGATGGATGCACAATATGACGAGACAGTTGATCATCAATAAATTCATGTGCCTCTTGAAGTTCCGAAAAAACTTGAGGATTAAACTCCATATCCTTATCCAAGATACGATAATTTTTCGCCTCGTCACGATATATCGTACAAGATTTGTAACTCTCAACAAAATGCATCATTCAATTCTCCAGTGTACAAACGTATCCATCGTTAAAATAAGTAACGATTTCGATTGAAGTTGTGATAATCGACACATTCTTCAAATGTTTTGATTTCTCCAAACGAGAAGAGAATAACCGAGACTCTTGAAGAGTTAACCAGTTTTCAGGAAACAACAAAACCACATCTCCTGAATATTCACTTCCCCCATCATGATCATAAAGATCAGTAATGAAATCTCTGGTAAAACCCAAATGGTTACAATAATCACGGTGTCTTGCTGACTTATTGCTACTGTAACCAATCCGTAAGTTCATTGTACCAAATGGCTTATATTCAAAATCATCAAAAATTCGGTCTAAGTTGATCGGCGTCTCATGAATATATTCTTCGCGACCATAACCATTCTTTAATACCCCACCCTGAAATAACCACTCCCACCTCTCGCTATCTTCTCCCTCCATCTGAATATAAGAATTATCCGCCACGAAAGGAGCAATGGCATTGAACAAAATTTCATCATCCCCACGCTTCTCCCCAGAAAATTCAAGATCAACCAAATTCCCAGCTTCATCTAATTCAGCATCCCAATGCCAACATGACAAAATTTCAGGAAAACTTTCCTTCTCATAGAAATCATCATCAACCCATGAAAAATGCCGACCACCACCGTCTTCAATCGTTTCTTGACCGTGCAAGCCCTTAACAGCCTCCAATGCCGCCGCAAAATTCTCCTTGGAAATGAAAATCTCCGTATCCAACTGACTCATGTAATAGCCCATTATCTTCAAACCTCCCTAAATCGCCTTAAATGCGTTTTCTTATCGAATTTGAACTTAGACCCATCTTAATCTTAAAATCGCTTTAAGAACGATTTAAGAGCGTTTGGAGGGTGTCTCCTCCGAAATCTCAAAAGTAAACCAATCCCCATTCTCCGCAGTCGTTAACGGAGCAGAAGTAAACTCCTCAGAAACTAATCTTTTGATTTCCCGGAGAATATCCACCAAACCTTCATTATCCTGAGCTTTTGCCTCAATTTTTAATCTTAACACTTTTGTTCCCCAATCATATTACAAAAAGAATTAAATTCGTTACTTTCAGGATACGTTTGGGGATTTTATTCCAGTTTTCCGAAAACTTGTTCTTCTGTCTTATCTCCACAATCAACCACGGTGTCCTGCAAAGCATCTATCAAATGAATAATCCCATTGATATATTTGTTTCGCTCTGTGGTAATGCAAACCAAATGTTCTTTTTGTTCCCTTAACATATTCCAATTAATGTTTTCAAAAAACTGAAGACATTTCTTAATGATTTGAAAATCTTTTTCATTCACCAACATCGACCGAGATCCGAACGGAGAATGTGCATCATCAGCACTTAATCTCGCTGCCCCCTTAAATCTGTCCAACCGACTCCGCAAATGACCAATACAATCAAGTTCATCAGAAATACTCATTTTCCTAATTCCTTTCCTAATTCCTTAATGTGGGTTTCTTACCCTTTTAAGGTGTCTTTAACTAATTTTTGTGGGCTTTATGCCCATTTTGTAAGAATTGAAGAGGAAAAGGAGAGTGGTGTAGATCCCCACAAATCCCCATTTTCTCCCACTCCTCCCCCTTTTTCCTTCAAAAACTGATGGCTTCGCCATTTTCTCATTGCACGAAAAGGTCAAAAATGGCTTAAAAGGGGTTAATAAGGGAAAAAAGGTTAGTGAATTTGGACATTTTCGAAATCAGCAAAGCGAGCTAATTTGCCGGAACTGAGTTCGACAGCGTTCCAACCATCCTCTGTTTCCTCATAAAGTTTAAGGTGTACTGTTGGGTCCATGCCATCATCGAAACAAGCAAAGAACTTTTTCCCATGCTCTACATCGCGAAAAGCAGTCATATCTGCTTGTTTTTCTTCAGTTATGAATTGTGGTTCATAATCATTATTAAGCGGTGTGAAGTAGCAGGTGTCTGGGTTAATACCGATTTCTTGGATTGTTTGTTTCAATTTTTGTTCGGAGAGAGTTTCGAGTGGCAAGGCGACATCTTCATACATGAGCAAGAGAGAGGGTTGTACGTTGTGGTAGACGATTGCCAATCGACGGGACTTTTCTCCATTGATTTTTTTTCCGTAGAAAAGTTCTCCGATGAATGGGAGTCGATGGAGTTTTCCGATCATTGTTTAATCCCTAATAAGTTCCCAAGTTTTATCATCAAATTGGTCGATGAGGTCGAGCATCTGTTCAACGGTGGGTGTCCCAACGAATTCTTCATCAATAAAACCTTCTGACGACCCGTCTTGGTGTGTTACATCGACTTCGAAGTAGAACGAATCATCATCATTTTTGTCGAGTGTGACGACTTGGGCAATTTTTCCATTAACACGGAATTTATCTCCAACTTCGACAAATTGATTTTCGACAAACATTTTCTGTTTGTTAATATATCGAACATCGTAAAGTTGGAATTTTTGTAGTTCTTTTTCAAGTTCTGTTTGTGGTCCTGTCCACAAGAGTGTTGGTTGAAGGGGAAACCAGAAGTTAATAATCGAAACTTCATTTTTGGAATCTGGCGGTGTAATCAAATTCCAGATTTGATTTTCTGGATAATTGAAAAAAGTTCCGAAGATGATATTTGTATAGATTTTTTTAATCATTTGTTTATTTTCGAGTGGTGTCTTACGCTGTATAGGCTTGGTTGTAAACTGGGAGCCACTTTTTGGGCAATCTTCGGAATTCGAGGGTTACTGGATTTGTTGGTGATTTGAAGATTGTTACTTGGGTTTTGGGTTTATTTTTTCCGAATGGGATATTTGATTTTTGGACTTGTATTCCTTTGCTGGAGAGCCATCCGCCGCGATTTTCGCCATTTTTCCAATAGGTGTATCTGGCGATGAATTGAGTGAATCTTTGTCTGAGGTAGGTTTTGGTTTCTTTTTCCATTCCTGTGAGGAGGAAATTTCCTTCGGGTGTGATAGCGAAGATCATGCAGAATGGTTGTGTTTTATTAGGGGACCAGTCGGAGTTTGGTTTTGGAGTTTGTCGAAATTCTCCAACTTTCACAACTTGATATTGCATGATTTTCCTTTTGTAAGAGCGGGGAACTTTGGAGTTAAGGGTGTTAATTATTCCAATAGTTCCCCTAAAAGATGCGTGGAGTTAGGGATTTTAAAGTTCCACTACATCTTAATTTTCTTGGACTTCGAGGGATTTTGCGTGAAAATCAACAGGTGTCCAATTTTGGATTTTGACAGAGACGAGGGAGCGAGTGTTATGTTTGGCGTCGGTAACGATTCCGAATCTGGTAGGGAGTTGCAATTTTTTGACCATATTGGCGGAGATTTGAACTTTGTCTCCCTGTCGGATGGGTCTATCGTTTTTATCTTTCATGATGATTCCTTTAGAGGTCAATATCTTCGATGAGTTTGACAGCTTTCCCTAATTCTGTTTCTGGTGTCAGAAGGGAATTTTTTCCTTCGTAGTGATGGTTTTCATCGTCACGTCTGACATAATCTGCAACGAGTTTTGCGGCTTTGATGAGTTCGATGAATTTGGAAAGTGCGTTATCTTTTTTCTGATATTTGCGATAGCAGAAGGCGATCACGACATCGACAACATCATCAGCGACATTTGCGTTTCCTTTGAAGAATTTCTGGAGTTTTCTACCGAAATCTTCGATGTAGAGGATTTCGGCTTGTTCTTTGAGTTCTTTAAGGTATTGTCGGAAGATTGATCTGGCTGACTTGAGGGGGTCCAGTTTGAGATTACATCCGCCGTTATTGAAGATATCATAATAGATATTTGAGGTAAAGCGGACGAGTTGTCCGAGATCGGTTGGAGCATCGCCTTGGTTGGGGACGAGTTCTTTTTTGAGTTCTTCGTATTCTTTTTGAAAACGTCCGGTGTGGTTCCAATAGCTTGACATTTTTACCTCTTTATTAGGATTGTGGAATTATAATCGGGATGGTGTCCGAGCCATTGGAGGAATTTAGCGAGCCAGAGGAAATTTGTATAGATTTCGTATTGGAGGACGTAATTAACTCTTCGTCTGTGATGCCACCAAACGACTTTGTATTTCATATTGATTTTTTTCATGAGCTTTTGCGGCTTCGATGAGAGCGTCAATTTTGGTAAAGCCGATTCCCCAGAGAGTGATTCCGTTATCAGTGATGGAGCAAAGCCATCTATTGGGAGGTCTTTCGTCTTCTAGGCAACCGGGCCAGCGATCTTCGAATTCAATTTTTGGTTCTTCAGTATGTGTTTGTGGAGACAATGATATCAGGTCCTTCATAGGTGATGGTAAAGAGGTGTGTGTTGTCATAGATTCCGAGTCTTTGTTTTGCATTTTCTATGAGGGTGTCTTTGAGGGTATTTTCGACCTTCCAATCCACAACTTCATGGAGTGGAAATGTGACTTTCAATTCTGTTGGCGGCATTCTTTCGAGGTGTCTGATAGTTTTTTGGCATTCTTCGACAACCGATTTGAGTCTTGCGATGCATTGCTGGGGAGTTTGATTCCCTGTTGTCCAACCATGATATTTGGTGATGATATCGACAACAATTTGTCGAGGTATGAGGATGAAGCTATTGGCGTAATTTTGGATAAGTGATTTCATGCTAGAGAAGACGGGTTGTTCACTTTCCTTGAATTCTTCGATAACTTGTCCAACGGTTTGATTTTTCATATACATTTCATGAATACGTTCAAGATTTCGGATGACGGTATTTTTTCCGATTCCGAGTTCGACTTTTTCGCAGAATTTCCAGAAGTCCATGATTTTCCTTAGTAGAGGTATGGGATTTGGTATTCCGTAATGCAATCTTCGAGAGTGACCAATTTAATTCTGTTGTGTGGAATATTATTAATTGCTGTACAAACTTCTATGAGTTTGTTCATTGAATTCACTTTTGGGTTACAGATAGCGAGGTTAATGGCAACCGTCCGGTGTTCGGGGGATTTCCATTCTCCTTTGATACCTCGGTCGATCATCTCTGGAAAGCCGTACATGATTTAATCTTTCTTGATAATCGTTGCATCTTGCGATGACTTTTTGTTTGGTGTCTTCGCTAAGATATTTGGTGATTGCTTTGAGTTTTTGGTACAGGTGTTGATATTCGGAGTAATCCTCTTTTCCTTCGGTGAATTTCCAAAGTGTGAGAGAGGAGGCATCGGCGAGTGCATCGAGGTCGAAATTAGGTTTTACGATTTTTTTCGACATTTTCGATCAACTTCACATTTTTTGTATTGAACAGGGAAAATTGTCCATTTTCGAATTGGACTTGGATGAACGATTTATCTTCGACGACATTTCTATTGACGATACGTTTTGGGTGTCCGACGATTTCCATTTTGAGGATTTCGCCAGATTTGACGGATTTTACTTCTGCTGCATTTTCGTTAAAGACAACGAATTCGCAATCATTGAGGGCAAGAAATTCAGTCATTGAAGACGATCACATGATTAATGGTATTGAGTTTATAAACGGGTTTGAATTCCCATCCTGCTAAATCTTCATCGTTATAGATTTCTCTGACGAGTCGGAAATATTCGATTTTCCCTGTTTTGGGTGAATTGATAGCGATTCCTTTTTCGAATCCATCGGAGTAGAGTAATCCGAGCCATTCACGGTGTCCGAAGTCACTTGCTTCTGCGGAGAGTATTTTCTTATTTTTATCGTAATGGAAGGAGGTCAGAGGCAGTTGCATGATTTCTGGGTTGAAGTCGTTCGTATTCATGAATGAGTGATCCGTTTGGGGTGAAGATATGTTCGATGGCGGACCAGTCGATATAATACACTGTTTTGCCAAAAAGTTTTGATTTACAGAAATTAACCGCCCAGTCTTTTTTCAGTTGTGTTTGTGTCTGGTATTTAAAAACATTTGTGATAAGTTGTTTGAGTGAGTTGTGGTTTACATTTCTTTTAAGGGTGTCGAAAGTGACATCCTGTGAGTTGTCAATCATTTGGTGCAGGTGATTGACGAGTGACTGGGGGAAATTGACGCAATTTGTTTCGTAGATGAGGTTATTCATAATTGTAGGAGAAGATGAGATAACTTTGTCCATTGCTTCGATTGCATCCTACGCGGATGCAGGAGATATTTACATTTGCGTCATGATAGTGGCTGAGGAGGATTTCGTAAAATCTTGCTGAGTGTCTGACGCATTTTGCGTTTTCGGCGATAATTGTGGCTTGTTTGAATTTTTCATAATTCCATGATTGGAGTCGATCATCATAATTATGAATTGTCTTTGTGGGGCAATTTTCGGGATTTCCGAAGATTGTCAGAATTTTATCTGCATTGGGGTCGGAGTAATGGAGGAATGCGGGGAGAGCCGCATTCTTGTCATTTTGTGTGTGATAATGTTCTTCGATTCCCAAATTATTAATCATTTGCATTCCTTGAGAGGCTTTGGTTTAAATCTGGTGTCTCGTTCGATATAGAGACCGAATTTAAGTTTGATATTTTTGAGTTCGTTGAGGTCGATATAACCTAATTCACGTTCTCCGTGGAGGCAGACGAGACCGAAGGCGAGCATATTTTGCGGATCAAGTTCGGTGATATACCAAGTTCCATCGCCCATTGGGTTAAAGAATTTCACATAAGCGATGGCATTTTCGCCTTTTCCGTCTTGTTCGAGGAGTGGCGGGAGGAGTTTCAGATTTTCTTGAGTGAGGAGTTCTTGCCGAGCCATGAATCTTTCCTCAACTTGTTTGTAGGTAAGTTCTGGGTGTTCGATTTGGAGATTAGCAAATACTCTTTGAATTTTATTAGCATCATTCATAATTTTGCGAATTCAAATTCTGCTTTGGAGACAGTTTCCAGTTCAACTTCGTCACGTCTGAAGATAATTTTCTTGCCTAATTCGTCCTCTCTTCTGTAAGAGAGAAAACCAACGATTTCTGCACAAATGAGGGTGTCTGTGACATAATGTGCTTTGAAAACATTTGTGAAGTAAGAACGATCATTACATCTGAAAAAATCTTCTTCAATTTCTCCTGTATGGAGGACTCTGGTTTCCCATCTTTTATTGAAGCGAACGATGAAGTAATCATCTTTTTCGATTTGCATCATGTCATCCATTTTTGGAGTCTATCGCGAATTTCGATAAGTTCGTGGAACGATTGTTTGAGGTCATTTCTGAAGGTGTCTTTAAATTCGTCTGTTCCCCAGCATTGTTCGACGACAATTTTATTCAAATCGCTAATAGCATCATTAACATTTTTAATAGTGGAATCGACATTTTCTTGAGCGGCGGTTTTCACGGACATTGATTATTCCTTTTCTTGCCAATCGAATTCTTTTTCTTCTTCCACCATCAATCTTAGATCAACGAATTCTCCATCGTTGGATTGTTCGTATGCAACGGAAAAATTTTCGATGACGTACATTTGGCGTTGTTCTTCGGTGAGTTTCAGATATTCACTAGCTGGGATGGTGTCAGTGTTTCGATGTGAGAGAACTTGGTATTTTCATTAACTTCGATCCATCCCGAGAATTCAACGATGATTTTTTTCATTTATGGTCCTTTGACAATTTGGAAGGTTCCGGCGATGTCGTTGTTATCATAAGCTGATTGTAATTCTTCCCTGAATTGTTGGAGGAGAGCATCTTTCCTTTTCATATTCGGGAATTTTTCTTCAATCACTTCCAAGTCATCACTAAGAGAGCGTTGAAAGGTAACGGTAAATTCGTAGGTGTCTTCTTTTTGTTTCACTTTTTTGAGGACAGGGCAAGGAATACCCAAGATTCCATTTTCCCCTTCAATGCAATAAATTTCTCCATCATTGGTTTGGAAATTGATGGCATTACAAGAGGAAGTTTCAGCGAGAGTGATTTGTTTTCCGGCAAGTTCGGAAAACGGTGCATTTACAAGTTCTCCATTAATCACTTGTTCAGCTAATTCCTTGGGTGTCATGGTTTTATTGGTCCTTTGATCAGGTGAATTTTGGGATTGAATTGATCAACGTCACGTTTTCCTAAATGGATGATTTTGACACGATGATAATAGGTGTCTAGGACGAGGGAACAGGGTTTCCATCCTTTTTCCTCTTTAATCCAATAGAATCCACTTCCGAGAAATCCTGATTTGAGGATTTCGAGCCAATGATTTAGGTGTGTTCGTGGTACTGGGAGGAGTTTAAGTTTTGTCCATTTGTTAAGTTCATAGATGGAGATATCGTGTTGTTGGCAGAATTTTGTTTTGGATTCCATTCCAAGCCTTATTTGGTGAATTCGTGCAACCAGATATTAGTGATATCAGGAAAGTGTTCTACTTTTCCGTTTTCTAATGAGACAGCTTTATTGAAAGGTAATTTCCGAAACCATGCCATTTTGTTATCAGAGGGAATACAGAAATTTTCTCCGACTTCAATTTCGCTGAATTTGAGCATGATTTATTCCTTTTCGATGTAAGATTCTCCGAGTTCGAGGACTAATTGTCCGCAGTTAATTCGGATGTGTCCATCTTCAATTTCGGCGAGTGGTTTGGAGGGTGTCATATCAATTCCTTGCCAAGTCACGACATTAACGCCTTCATTTTCTGGGAGACAGATATCGAGTGAGCCGTTTTCAATTCGCCATTGGAGAACGATTTCTTTTCCCGTGGGGAATTTCAATCGGATATCGGTGTCCATTTTCTTAACATTGACGGTTCGTTCTTCGAACGGGTGTTCATTTTGTCCGAAGACATAGGAGTGGAGTGCGAATCTTGCCTCTTCCGAAGACATATTCGGGAAATAGCAATCTTTTTCAATATCGCAGATTCCGTATTCGCAGATTTCAAGATCCTTCTCGATTTGAACGGCTAATTCCAGAGCATCTTCATAGTTGTCAAAGACGGGGCTATCTCCGAAATAGCATGGGAGATAGAGATCGGAATATTCGATATTGTCGATGGCTTGACAATGAGCGACCCGATATTCCTTTTTTCCTTGGTTGGTGTAATAATTTCCGTTTTTAACGGGAGGAGCGGGCGTTTTGAGGATGTAGATTCCGTTGTCTGCTGACATAGTTTATTCCTTTGCTTTTTTTCCTGCTTCGTAGGCAGCTTCGAGGGCATCTTTGATTGACCAAACGGATTGTTCTTTGAAGTCTAGGCTATCACTTTTTCTGGCTTCGAGTGTTGGTAATCCGAGGTGTCTTTGTGCGATTTTTAAGAGGACATTTTTTTGGTTGAGGAGGTTGTCGATATGTTCCATAGATTCGTGGAATTTTTCGACAGATTGTTTTGTTTGTTCTGGGGTGAGTGGAGGTAATCCACGATTTTGCTTGAGACCGAAATTGATTCCATCTTTATAAACAGTTTCAAAGAGATCCTTAAATCCTGAATCTTGGATTTCGTGATTATTTTGGATGTAGAGTCTGGCTTGTTCTTCGATATTCATGTTTATCTTATTTGAAGTGTTGAATGTTTAAAATCAGGAACTTTAGAAATTGTTTGAAGTCCATTGTTATGGGTCACTTGATCTTTTGTAATTCTGGTGGTTTGAAAGCTTCCGCAGAGTGTACAAGTTCTTTTCCATTCCGGGATAGTTTCTTGAGGAACATGCACGGGACCACGCCAATCACTTCCCCTAGTTTCTACGGGATCTCCCGGAATCGTGTATGCTTCATTAATAATCGGAGTGTAGACAATTCCGCTCCAATTATGTTGGCAAAAACGACATTCTTTCCCTAGAGTCAGAATTTTTCTGTTTAATTCAGCTTCAAGATTTTTGATTTCTTTTCTGAGGGATTGATTAGACATTAAAGTTCCTTTACTTCATTGTAAACTGTTTCCCATCCTTTTTCTTTAATTTGGTTCATGGTGTCTTGTCCCCAGAAACCAAAATTTTGAAGGATCATTCCATTGGGAAAGACGATGTAATTGCAGTTTACTGCTCCGAAGAATTTTGTTCCATCAATTTCTTCTCTGAGTTCACAATGATTTTTGAGGAAGTTTTCCCATCCTTTGTATTGTTCGGCGGGTTGACTTCCATTAATGGCTTTGAGTTTCATTTAATCGACCATCCAGCCATCCATGAGCATATCATAGGAGGAGTTATAGGGGATAGTTTGAGCGTCTTGAAATCCTTCGTCGATTCCTTGGAAGAGATTTTTGAGATAGACGACTTTTTTCCCATTTTCGCCATCATAACAGGAAGCGACTTGAAGTTCTCCATTGTGGGTTCGTTTTACTGGACAGAAGGGCCAGTAACCCCAATTCATGGTTTGTCGGAGGTATTCCAAATCTTCATGTTGAGCGGGGGTCAAATTCATGTTCAAACCTTTGATCAATGAAGGTGAAGGGTCCAGAGACGCGACGAGCCAAGTGGCAACCGTCTTGAAATTGTGTAAATTTTCTGGGTGTCTCTGAGAGGACAAAAAATGTTCCATCTTGGTTATCGACGATAGGAACTTTTCTTTTCGAGCTTTTAACTATTGCGTTCACAATTTACCATTTCTTCAGGAGCATCAAGGAAAAAATCGCCTCGTTCAACGGCGTCTTTGTCAATATTCATCAGGTGTCCATTGATGAAGTTTTGGGCATCATCAATGGTTTTGAATCTGACGTAGGGGACATTTTTTTCGAGTCCTGAGTATTGGGGTGACAGAGGTTGCATATCGGTTCTTCCGACAGTGACGGGGAATTCTGCTTTGATAGCGTCAAAATCGTTGTAATTTACATAAATTTGATCGCAAGCTGCCATGAGTTCTCCTGCCAAATCGTACAATTTGGCATATTCGGTGAGTTCTTTTGGAACGGTGATATATCTTTTCGAGTTCAGGTCGTCGATAGTGAGAGGAAAATCTTTTTGACTTTCCTCATTGAATTTTTGAAATTCTCTTTTCAGAGAATCGGCAACTTCGCACATCAGAATTTCGGCGAGTTTGAAAAGTGGTTTTTGTTCATCTTTGACAAGATTTTTGATAGATTGTGCGATGTTCATGTTATACCCTTTCGACATCTGCATAGATGAATTCAATTTTATGGAAGTAGGAGAGAGCTAATCGGTGCCAGCCATCGACGATTTCATAGAGATCGTCTTTTATTTGTAAGAGGTCTAAGGGGACAGCTTTTCTGGTTGGTTCGTATTTCCAATCTCTTTCCAGTTTTTCGTAATAATCATCTGGGAAGTATTTGAATGCGTCGGTGTCTCTTCCGAATCGTAGTCTTACATTTTCGGGTTTCTTTTCTTCTTGAAACCACTTAATTAATTCTTGTGGTGAAGAAAAGTTGTGGCTGATGTTGATTTGATGAATTGGAACTATTTTTCCATATTCATTGGTCATAGTTGTTTCACTTCTGGATATTTGTCTGCAAAGTAATCCAATTCGACAGCAAATCTTTGTGCAAGATCCGCAAGTCTTGCGAAGTCAGCAAGTTCGGGAGTGGGATTGAGTTTTCCGTCAATCAGTTCATGGGTAATTTCGAAAAGATTTTCTTCATTTTCTTGATTGAATTTTTTCAATTTTTCAAGATATTTTTCGTGCAGTTTTCCTGAGATTAAATCTGCAAGGAAGTAAAGCGGATATTCTTTATCTTTCAGTAATTCTTGCATGGTGTCTTGTGTCATAATTTTATCCTATTTTCTTGGATTAAACTTTATTTTTTGCTTGAATCACTCCTGATTGATCAAATAAAAGATAATATGTGTGAATCGCCGTTTCTATTGTATCTGGAAGAGTGATATATTTAGCGTGTATTTTTCTATGACAATTAGCACAAACCACAATACATTTTTTCAATTCTCTTAAAAATCGAGTTCTGCTATGGCTAACTGCTCTTGGAACTGGTATTCCCTCTTCTAAATGATGATAATCTAACAAACACAAAAGTGTTTCTTGGCAACAAAAACATCCTAAATGTAATTTTATTTGATCTGCTTGTGTTCTTTGCAACTTAGATAATTTTTTACAAGTTATTCTTGAACGTTTTTTGTAAGGCTCTGGATTTTTTTTATAAAAATTTCTCGATTCTAATCGCGAACATTCTTTGCACCAAGGATGAATTCCATCTTTGCTTTTAGCTTTTTTACCAAAATTAGACAATGGTTTTTTCATTTTGCATTTTGTACATTCTCTCATATTCCTCCTCTTCTAGGACAAGATATCTATTTTCTTGTCCTAGAATTTCAGAGAAAAATTCTGGGATTATTGAGAAAAAACTTTATCGTTTTCGGCATAAAGGTAAACTTCCCCAAATTCTTGGGAAAGATTTGTCAATTCAGTAGCGGCAGGTTCATCCCAATCTCCATCGAAAAACCCTGCTCCATGCCCATTTCGCGTGAGCCAGAAATCATGTCCTGCTTGTTCGTAGGGGTTTTGGTGTCTTGTATCATTCTTAATAAATTCATCTGCTTTTTCCAAAAATTCTCGGCAATCCTTTTCTAATTTTTGGAGAGCATCGGGATCGAAATCATCAATGGAGTATTTGGAATCGAGTGGAACATCGTCATCGTCATTTGATGCCCAAAGAGCGGCGGTTGCATAGGCGATAAAAAATTCGGTGAAGTGATCCTTTTCAAAGATGATATCGGGAAAGAGAAGGGAGAATTTCTGATGAGCCTCTTCGATGGTTTTTGCACGATGATATTGCTGGAATCCTTCTCCGTATGCGGCGTAGAGGTTATCTCCCATTCCCCAATAGGCTCCGCCGTTGTCATATCCTTGACAGAGTTCGACTTGGAAGATTTTGGCAGAGGTGGCGGTGCCTTCATTTTGGGCGATTCTTCCGAAGGGAGAGCCGTATTTGGTATTGACTTTTTCAAGTTGAATCATTTTCTTTAGCCTGTTGTAAGTGTTGTGTTGCTAGATAGCAATCTGCGAGAGCGAGTTGATTACGGTTTATTGTGAAGATGTGGACTAATTCAATCCAATCTCCATATTCTGTTGGTGTCCCTTTAACATTGGCGTTAAACCAATCGAAAGAATCGTGGTAATAATCGTATCCTAACTCTCTATTGGAGATAGAGTCCGCATATTCAACTGCGGTTTTCATAGCTAGACTCAAGCTGACTTCCATATTAGATCCTTTGACTTATCAAAAATTGGTTCAAATCACTATTTAGATTTCGTAATTCCAACATCAGAGGATAGGGGATTTCCTCATGTTCCAGCTTGGCGAGTTGGATTTTCTTAAACAAGATTTCGAATTTGAGTTGAAATTTCTCTAAATCGTCCATAGTTTACTGTAACCCCCATTGTTTGATGACTTCGCGTGCATCCTCAATTATCTGACGAGAAGGCACAATATCAGCTTGATCTTCTATGGCGACACAAAGAGCTTCCAAGCAGTTTCGCAATTCTTCTTCTGACATTGCGGCGAGTGTTTGTTCGCGGTCATTTTCTTCCTCGGTGTCTGGGAATTCATGGCTATAGCCATTAGCACGATAATAATCGACCCAGTATTCCGTAATTTCTGAGCGTTGATTTTTGTGCATATCTTTAAGATATTCAACGCCAGTAGTGGTGAGGTTATTTTCGAAGAAATGACCTACAACGTGATCTTCTCCATTGTTATTGTCAGCAATGATAGTAGGATCGAGACAATCTTCTCCGCTTGCACAATGTTGGGGAGAGTCCGATTCTGCTTCATCATCGAATGGACCTTTAGGGAATTCTCCTGAATCGTAAGTTCGTTCGTCATCGAAATCTTCTGGTTTTTTACCAAGTTCTTTGAGGATGCGTTGTTTAATGTCTTCCCCACAAGCATCGCAGTAGCAATCAGCAGCATAGATATACATTTTCTCTCCTTTTGCTGGCAATTTTCAGGTGTCTACGTCATCTATGCGGATTTGTCCATTTCCGAAAATATTAACGATACAAAGTCTATCGTTTTTATGTTCTGGTTGTTGTGAAAGCCATAATGCTTGTTTCTCGGCTTGTTCGTATGTTTCATAGGGGAATTCTGAATCTTCATTTCTTCCCCAGTTGATTAAATCTTGTTCTGGGGTGACGGCGAGTGTCCAGAAGCCGACTTGTCCGCAATTTCTATGATTCATATTCTTCCTCGCATTTTGCTTTGGGGTTCATTGACCAAGCGAGAGCTTCTTTTGCATCGACTTCTCTTCGATCAACAGAGACGGTCCATTCATTTCCGATGGAGAAATACCGATGACAATAAAATTTGCCATTAGGATCTTGGAGGACAACGAGATAAGTTCCTTCATCTCGAAAATGTTCTGCGGCGGGAGTTAATTTCTTTTCCCATTCTTCTCGAACCATATTAAGAGAAATATCATTCTTAACATAATTAAGAAACTTTTCCTTCAATTCGGCGGTGTCTTCTGCATAGAGATTTTTGCTACCGACTCGAATTTGATATTGATATACTGTCGGAGACGATACCATATATTTTGCATTTTCTACAAAATATGCATCGAGTTCATGTTCGGTAAGTTGAGGAAGTTCTTCGACGGCAACCATAAATTTTGTCTCCAATTGTTCAATTTCTTGTTCAGTAAAATCGTACTTGGTGTCTTCAATTGCTTCGTGAAGATTGGACTTTAGAAATCCAAGAGCAAATCGAATGATTTTATTTTCGCGATTCATTTTATTCTTCCCCTGAAATACTGGTCAATTTCACATCGAACAGTTCACTTACGTCATACCATTTAAATGATTGTCCTTGAAAGATTTTGTATTGGTAATACGAGCAAGCGGGATCTTCTGGATATTCTTTTTCTTCTGTTTTCCTGATTCCAGAAATTAAGTGTACTCCGCTTAAAACCATTTTTCCTTCATCATTATCTTTTTCACGAATCCAGACATGATCACCAATTTTAAGCATTGTTTTTCTTTCTACCATTCGATGATTAGACGTTGCGTTAGCAATCCATTTTTGTAGATGACTTCTAATCCAAGATTTCTTAATCTTGAACAAAGTTCTCTGACATTCGTTTTCATTTGTTCATCACAATTGATTGTGACGTGATTTTGTCCTTTGCTTGCAGATTGGCGGCAAATTTCTTTAATTTTTGCAAGCAATTTCAGGATATCTTGAGTGGGGGAATTAGAGATAGTGCGAAGTTCATCAGCAAAATTCATGATTCATTTCTAATAAATGAGTGAAGTCCTATTGACGACACATTAGGATCAGGATTTTGTTCTACCCATAAGTCTCTTGCTGTGGCTTCGATATGTTCATCGGAGGTGTCTGGGATTTCGATAATCACCAAATCTTGAGTTTCATTCAGGAAATTTCTATAAAGTGTTACTGTAATCATACAGTTATTTATCTTGCTTTGAACGTTTTTCCTTTACTTTCTGCACAATTAGGGTTGTGCATAAGGAAAAGTCCATTGTCGATCTTTTCCATTTCGGGAAAGACCTTTGTTTTATCTTTTCCTTTAGTTTGGATATAACCATCACCCAAAGAGATTACAGTGTCTTCGTCGCAATCTTCATAGACTGGTGCAGGGTGTTCCTCTTCGTCTGTTTCTTCGACCGACATTTCAACGGTTTGTTCGATGAGATGATAAAGAATTTTTGGTTCGAAAAAATATTTTTCTCTACCATCGGAAGGAACGAGACTTACTCCGATTGAATCTTCGGTTTTTCGGAGGTTGAATTGTCCGACTCCAAGAACAACAGTTTCCCCTACTTCTGGTGTCGTAGGAGTGAGTTTCAGGAAGAGATCCCCATAATGTTCTGCTTTTCGATTTTCGAGAACTTTACAGGTGATTTTCACCTTTTTACCGACAAGATTTTTTGCGGTTTCAGGATTCCAATTTGAGTTACTAATTGCTGTTTGAAACCAATTTTGGGTTGTGAGATAAACGACTCCATATCGAGAGGAGGTTCGTTCGATTCGATCCCACATGAACATACCAGAGCCAATAATCATTTTTTAATCCTTTGGAAGAGTTTAGGTGTTGTAGTTCTGGTGTCTTTTATTCTACGAAAATGAGAAGTAAAAGACTGTAAACCACGACTGTCCCTGTGATAACGATAGCAGCGATGAATGCTTTTCTGGCGATTTTAACATCACTGATTGAGACGAGTATCGTAAAAGCGACGAAAACCCAAATAATTTTGTGAACGACCAGACCAAAGAATCCAAATTGTTGAAGAATCCAATTAGCGATTGGATTGGCTTCATAAAAAATATCTGATTTGAGGAAGAGAGATATTGAGAGGACGACATCAGCGATTGACGCAAAGGTAATTGATGCGACTTCTCTTTTTAATTCGTGAACGTGACCATACATGATATTCTCCTGTTAGGAGTGTTAAATAATTGTTCACTACTTCTATGGTGTCTCCTCGGGTTGTTGTTTAATGTTAGGTTGTTTTTAGAAGGCTCGATCTAACAGAATTCCGAAGAATTCTTTAATTTCCTTATAAACTCTTCCTTTGGTTGAGAATTGGAATTTTTCGGTTGCTTGTTGTTTAACCCAAGCGAGAACATCACTTCCGAATTCAGACGAGCGGCTTTTCCAATCGCAAACCATTTCTGCGACGTAGACTCGGGGCATTTCTTCGATGCCATGCCAAGCTTCTGGATGGTGTCTATTTGTTGACACATGGGATTTCAGTGCGGCAAAGAATTCTGGTTTTCCATACCAAGAGTCTCTGAGGTGCAGAAATTCGCATTGGTTGTGAATTTTGCTATAGTCATGAATTTGACCTAATCCGATGAGGTCAAGTCCTAGTTGGAATTCTCCATTTTCCATAAGTCGTTTGCCGAGAAGTTCACAATCTCTTCGGACATTATTAATATGTCGAAGGACATTTTCGATATGTTTCATATCTTCTCGGGTTTTGTTTTCGACATCTTCAAGTAATTCAATGTTCATGTTAGTTCCTATTTACCTTATCTCTAAGGTGTCTTCCTCTTTCTAATCCAAGGTAGTAATTTATTAGGATTTTTTCATTGACTTCTTTAGTCAATTTTTCCAATTTTTCTTTAGTGGGAGAACCGTTTTTAAAGCCATCACGGTATCCTCTGAGGTATCCACTTCGATAACTTAATGTGTGGATTATAAAAATGATAAAAACCCCAGAGAATAATCCCAGAAAAAATTGAATTATCATTTCACGCATTTCCTCTGTATGGAATCAAAAATCTTTTAAAGACTTCGTATTCCTCTTCTGTGAGGGTGTTTTTAATTTTCTCAAAGATTATTGGGCGTAATCTTTTTTCTTGTTCGTGTTTGAGTTTGTCTCTTTCCTTTTTTGCTTTTCGTTGTTCGGCTTTCTTTCCTAATTTTTCGCGTCGATCAGCAGTGAATTTATCAATTGCCTCTTGAGTGTGATTGGAGATGGTGTCTTCCCAATTATCATCCCACAATAATTCAATGGGAAATCCATCTTGGTACTGATAATAGGAGTTATTGCTAGCTTCGTAACCATCCACGTCAGTATAGAATGGATAATTACGAGTATAATTTGGAATCGAGACTTCTTCATTTTTTAAGACAAAAAAATAATTTTCGTCATCGTCTTCATCATCGTTTACTGGAACTTCGGATTCCAGATAGAAGTTTCTAATTAGTCTTTTTTCATAATATCGTTGTGATTTTAGGCAAATTTTTGCCCAAATTTCTTGGGATCTTCGGAATAACCGTTTCATTGCATCATCGTATGCAATTTTAGTGATATTCGGATCTTTAAGGGATTCCACAAGTTGTTTGAATTCCGTCATTCCCATTTCCAATCTGTGAATCTGCCTAAGAGGGGGAAGGTTTCATACCTCTTAATCTCTTCATCTGTTTTTTCTTCATTCCAACAGGGTCCGATGATTTCAACTTCATCAATCGGAGCGATGCAACCACAAACTCCTCTTAAATTAACATGAGTCGCTTCGTCTCGTTTACACCATTGATATCGAAATCGTCTGGAGCAAGGAAGTCCTTGTTCTTCCCTTGACAACTTTTCATTAATTAATTCAAGAGCGATTATATCGTGAATTATTTCATCAACGATATCTTTTGGTTTGATTTGCGGATCAAATTCGCATTCCACACGTTTCAAAAATGATTCAACTCGCCATGATGCTTTATTTTTACCAAAAGAATCTAACCCATAATAAATCCTATCGCCAATTTGTGGTTTCATTATATTGCTTTATAGGAAAATAAGCAAGGAGGGTTGTGTAATTTACAACCCTCCTTGCGGTGTCACTGTGGCTTAGGCAGCTTTCGCAATCTTATTGAGGGCATTCTCAAGGGAGCGAATTTGAACGCTTCCATTACAGAACTTCATCAAAACTTTGCAGAAATCTCGCACTTCAGCCGAAGTGTCTTCATTTTCGATAATGGATTCAAGGGCCTTTTTCACTTCTCGAATCGAACGAGTCTTCGTCGGCACCCGCTTAAGTCCAGTATTTGTCGGCACTTGCGGCTGCTGCGGTTCAGGAAGGAAATCATTCGCTTCCTCAGTTTCAACTTCCGTTTCGGTGATCTTTTCGTCATCATTCAGGATGGTGTCTCGCACCTGTTCCCGAATCATGGCTCCATTGACCTTACCAGAGTCCGTAGTCGCCTGACTAACGATTTCCTGTCGCTTTTCGGCTCCGACATCCAAGAGGTCAAGAGCGGCAGAGACAGCCAACTTTCCTTCATGGACGAGCATTTGTTCTTCTCGGGAGAGCATCAGAAGTCGCTTGTAATTTGCGACCTTAGCGGGGGCATAGCGGAAGAGTCGAGCGATTTCCGCATCGGACATACCGTAATTTTCCCGCAACTTTCGCTGATTGTGTGCATCGTCAATCGGAGAGGTTTGATTGCGATGAGAGTTTTCAACGATATTTCGTCGAAACGCCTCTTCATCATTACAATCCTGAATGACAAACTGAATCAGGAAGTTTTCATCCTTGTATTCCTGTCCGTCATAGGTGAACCCGTGACGAATGAGACGAGCAGCGGCGGTTCGGGTGAATCCCGAAACCACAACCACGCCATTATTTTCGTCACGCCGAGTATTAATCGGCTGCTGTTGTCCTTCCGACAACAGGCTAACGGCAAGCTGCATGATTTGTTCGTCGGTCGGAGGCATGTAGCGACCGCGAAGATCTTCTTTGACAATCAGATCATTGGGGTTGGCGAAATGTCGGTCGGAACGCTTGGTTTGAATGGCAAGAGCAACGGTCATAATAAATTTCTTTCTGTTTGGACTTGTGTGAAAATTTGTGAGCGGAACAGTGACTAATATGGTGTCCTAGTAAACGTATTCGGGAACTTTTTCCTCCAAATAGAGGAGAATTTCGTGTTGTTTTTCAAAAAACGAAATTCCAATCGCTTCGGCAATCACTTTCAGTTCTTGATGAACAATCGCCCCCACTCCGTCATCATGAGTGAAAGAGATCATTTTGTGTTTGTTCAATCTCCTTAAGAGTCTCTTAATCAAAGGACGGGTGTATCTGGGGATTTCAAAATTACAAAATGAAATCAACTCTTCCTCGTTGGTGGGAAAGACGGTAATCTGATTTGAAAAATTCAGATCATCCAATTCCTTGCAGGAAACCCTAATTTGGTTTTCTTTGAGTTCGAAACACATAAACAGTCCTTTCTTTAATTAAGAGACTTGCGATTTAACGCCTTGAGTGCAGGATAAATTCCTGACTGTTGCTAGTAGGGTGTCTTATTCGGTTGTCTTGTAGGGAACTACAAAACTCCCATCATTGCGAATGATATTTTCGCAAATTTCCTTCAAAATGATTTCAAGTTGCGTTTTAGTGCTTTTTTTCTTATGTCTCTTTAGCGTCTCCTTGCGATATTTGTTGACATCATCTTTATTTCTCGATCTTGATAAGGATTCGGAATTCCAAGTTATTCCCTCAAACATTCCTTCAATTAAAACCAAATCTGAAATTGAGAAGTATTTTTTCAGCGAATCTTTAAGGTCATCAAAGTCTGTTCCATGCTTCCAATCTTCACAATTTTCTTTATTGTAAAGTCTTACAGAGGAGAGAAAAAGTCCTCCTAACGCACAAACTTCACAATTGGTTTCCGCTTCATCAATTTGCTGTTGAAGAGAGCCAAAAGACGGGAATTTATAAAACGGTGTTATGTAATTTCCGCTGAACAACCTGATTTTATCAAGTTTCAGACGTTTAAGAACGTCTTTTGCAATAGCGATAGCTTTTTGGCGTTTTCTCGACAACGCGGTTTGTTTTTTGAGAGTCTTCATGTCATTACCTCAAGGGGTGTCTTATTCGGGGAGAATGAATTCCCCATCATTTCGGATGATGTTTTTGCAAATTTCCCTTAAAAGACTTCTCGCTTTTTCTTGACGAGAAACTGGTTTTGCTTTCTTTACGATTGCATCGTGATATTTCGCAATTTGTCTCTTTGCTGTTTGATAACTTTCAAAGTCGCGACAAGCTGCTGATGATATCACTGATAAGTCGCCATATCCGAATTTGGCTAGAGTTTGTTTCTCTGCTTTCGTGGCGATTAAAGCAGGTCGGATCAATTTCCGTTCGAAGACAGCTTCAATTAAAGCAATTGTCTTTTCGGGAAAGATCTTTTTCAATTTGTTAGCAATTATCGAAAAATCGTCAAAGACTTCATCGCATAGAATATTGTTATAAACCCGTCCATAGGAGAGCAAAAATCCTCCTAATGCACAGACTTGACAATTTTCTTCTACGATATTGGCTTTCTCTTGCAATGAGCCAAAGAAGGGGAAATTTCTTTTGAATTTGAAATAGGCACTTCTTCTCTTAAGGTCTAATTTCCCATATTGGAGACGTTTAAGAACATCTTTGGCGACTGCAACAGCCTGTTCAGTTTTTTTCATCAATTTTCTCCAAGTTAATTTGATAATAGGGCATTCCACCGGGAAGCGAATGCCAAACGCTCCTTGGAAGTAAACATTTCACATAATGCAAACCTTGTCCCAACATGAACAATTCATCGACATTTATATGTTCTCCCCAATGGTGTCCATCTTTATCAAGGGGGGCTTCAAGGAAACTTGCTCCTCCTCCCCCGTAAAGATGAAACTTTTCAGGGAGACAATTGAGGAACTGTTTAACCTCTTCACGATGAGATTCAAGTCTCTCTTTATGGAGACCGATTTTCATCCTAATCCCTTCAATAAGAAGGGCATTTTCGGGGATTTGCCCATTGATAATTTCTTCATCTTTGAAGAGGCAATCTAAAACAATTTCATGAATTCGTTGAGAAGAGATCATATTTTCTCCATTCGAGACGGATTGGATTCATAATGAGAATTGCTGTCTTTTAAATCAGGAACAGCGATTTCTACTTCGGTGTCTGATTCTGCTAGCAGTTGACAAGCAATTTCTGGTTCAATTTCATGATATTCTTCATCATGTTGATCCCACATATGGGCTTTAAATTGACCATTTTCTAATGGGCAGATTCGAATAAGACGATAATTCATTCGATTATATTCATGGATAGACAACCACTGTCCATCAACGGTATTTCTGTATCCTACATGAAATAATGAATTTTCTAAAACCCACTCAGATTTATTAAAACGTCTTGAAAGTTCCATTGATTACCTTTTTCAGATATTCTTGACTCATAGGAGTGTTAGTCTGCAATGCGTACTTGACATCTACCCAATTTGCCAATACTTTGGCAAATTGTTGCATTGCTGTCGTTTCTCTAACAACCCAAGGCATAGTGATCAAATCATTATCGTCATCGTTATTCCGAAGAATAACTCGAAATTCTCCTTCAAACGACTTTTCAATAACGATTTTCATTTTTTGACCTTCTTTGCTTTTTTAGCAGGTGTCTTAGAGGCTTCTTCTAATTCCCTTTTCTTCTTTTTTGCATCGTTTTCGACTTCGGAAATGTTCACTTCTTCCGTCCACCCAAGATCAGGATTCGGTTCCCAAGACGCTTTGCCGCCAGACGTGACAAACTCGATAAGGGAATTGATCTCATGGTCGGAGATAGCGTCAGCGGGGGCCGAATCGTATGCTGCATCATACAGGTTTGAAGAAAGTTCGTAGTTCCCGTAAACCTCCAATTCCGAATTTTCTTCGTACAGAGGCTTAGGTTTTTCTTCCGCAAAACGAAGAGGGATCTTTTTCGCTTTTTTCACGAATGATTTTAGTTCATCCGACTCTTCCGCTTTCCTGAGCAGCAAGGCATGATATTCTTTGTTCATCGCAAACGAAACTGCTGCAAGGAAACGTTTCTCCAAATCCAAAGTTCCAAGTTCAAATTCCGTCACTAGCCCAGCATGAATCACGCAAAGGTCTTTGAGAGAACATTTCATGTTACTCAGGAAGCCATAACCATATTCCAAAATTTCCGTGAGGGCATCTTTTTTCCAAGGAAATTTATCGGTGTACAAAATGTGAACGATTCGATTGACAAGATAGGCTTTAGCATAATTTTCATTGTCTGAGAAGATGCTGAAACAGACTCCGCAAATCTTGCTAATCAAAATATCTAACGACTTAAGATCAGTTCGGAACTTATCATCATATCTACGCAAAGCATAGATTGCATGTTCGGTTTCTTTGTAAATTTGAAAGATGTAACTCTCATTGGGATTTAGTAAACGAGAAATTGAAAATCCATCCTCCACCTCCCAAGGAGCATCACTTTTCTTTTCCCAAAAACTGGCGTCCTTATCCATTGTTTTTGTAAGGTGTCTGCCAATAGCCAGTCCCCAAGGATCGGCTTGCATATTTTCCTTAATGACATTGGATGTACTGCTGCCCATAAACCAATGCAAACCATTACTTTGATTTTCAAACAAAGCGGGGAATGTTTGATCAACCAAAGATTTCAAATAACCAAAGGTATCACGTTCTTCCTTGAGGCGATAATCTTCATTCCAGTTTTTGAGGATATTATTCATTCTCTTCATGGAGAAGAAAAGTTTACTCATTCGTTCTTCGTCTGAAAGTCCCATGATCAGCCTCTCGGTTCAATAATTTGAATAACATTATCAGGGTGATAATGATTCTTTTTCCAAACTTTATATTCCAAAAGAGAAATTCTTAATTCTTGAATGTCAAATGGTGTCGGATTTTCCAACCATCTTTCAGCAGTTCTCAAACAATCTTCGAGAGGTCCACGAAAAGAATTTATCACAAACCCATTTGAGATTTCAACAATAACTTTCATAATCTACTTCTTCTCGTTCGATTTCTGTCTGATACAACTCAAAAATTTGTCGAGCGATGTTTAGTGGCAATGGTTGCCCATCAATACAGACAGAATCGAGCAATCGTTCTTCGTCTCCATCTTCAGGGTGTCCTAAATTATCTCGACCCCCATACATGGAAAAAGGTTCATAAAATCCTGAACAAAGAAAATTAATTGTCATTTTGGCATCTTTTTCCAAATTGAGCATTGGAAATTCAATGTCATTTTGACAATCCCAGATTCCGTCTTTATCTACGGTGAGATCAATAACCAGTTTTCCGGGGACATTTTTCCAAGTTTTCATAAATCACTTTGCCAAAAAGTATTTGAATGCACTTTCCTGCATGTAGGAAAGGTTCCATTTATTTCGTTCGATAAACGATTGAACCAACATTTCATTGATTTGTCTTTCGACTTCAGGGGTGTCGTGAACAATCAATTTCTTAGATTCATAAGAGGGGTAATATCCATCAAGACATTGTGGGTCATCACTTGGGACGAAGAAACTTCCAGTAGCCACAACATCAATTGCCGTGACTGGTCTAACAATAAGAGTTTTCCCAATTACATAGAGAAAATCTTTATTGGCAACAGAACATGCATTTTTAAACTCTTTGAATGAAAAGAAGGTCTTATCTTCTGGTTGAACACTGATTACCTTGTTTGTTTCAAAGGCAGGAAAAAGTGAAATCGAGGCATTCTCGTTAATGTGAGAATTAACAAATGGAGAATAAAGATTTACATTTTTACGATAAAAAATCTTAAAACCTTCAACGGAAGGAATAGGAGATTCCAATTCGGTTCGGTTATGCAAGCACATTATTCAAACTCCTTAAAATTTTAAATGATTCTTGAATGTCACTTATTCCGCAGGGGTGTCGTGAACAATCAATTTTTTAGATTCATAACAATGTCTTGATGGATATTTTCCCGGATCGTGACTTGGAAAGAAAAAACTTCCAGTAGCTACAATATCAATTGCTGTGACTGGTCTAACGACGAGGTTTTCCGCAAAGAAAAACTTATTGCTGGCAATATGCTGCGGGACTTCTCGCTGTACCCAACATGCATCTTCAAATTCTTTAAATGAAAAGAAAGTTTTGTCTTCTGGTTGAACACTGATTACCTTATTTATTTCAAAGGCGGGGGAAATGAAGCTCTCATTGTTGACGTGACGAGCATTAACAAACGGAGAATAAAGATTTCCGTTTTTTGGAGAACGATAAAAAATCTTAAAACCTTCGAGAGAAGGAATAGAAGATTCCAATTCGGTTCGGTTATGCAACAAGCACATTATTCAAATTCCTTAAATTGTTCTTTGGCTTTTTGACTCAACAATTCAAGCCAAGGCTTAATTTCTTCGTTTCTCTCCGATTGCGATGCTCCAACTGTTGTTACTGGAGACAACAACTTTCTTATATTGAATAAACCATGAGTGAATATTGCGGTGTCCAGAATCTTCTGTTTGAAGTCTAATTTGAACTTTAAGGTTTGTTGCTCATAAAATAATTTTTGAAAACTATCGAATGGAGCATCAGTTCCATCTAACCAACTTATGAAATCCTGACTTGACATCTTTGAAAAGTGAAAATTCCATTCATCTGAATCTCGCGGAAGATCCTTAACCGCCTCATCAAATTCGACATGTTTTTCATTGTCAGTTTTAACAAAATAATCAATTTGCATTAACAGCTTTTGCAAATATCCATCACGTTGTTTAAGGTTTAACAAAAATTGAAAAGCCCAGTCATGAACAAGAAAGAAATAAAAGTCTTTTTGTTCTCTGATTTTCAACTTTTGCAACAATGTCAAATCTGGTTTGTTCCTCATTTCCCTTGAGGGATCAAAAACTAATTGTTGATGAATCATTGAAGTAAAAAGTGTTTCTGGCGGCAAATCTTCAATGACTAGATTATGAGAATAGTCAGTTCTATTTCTTAATGATGGTCGAAACAACTCTAAAAGATATTCAAATTGCTCTCTGTCTTCGATTTGGTGCCATTCTACAGATCCATAATCATTGTAGATACTTTTGAAACAGGGTGTCCAAAACCTGAACAAATCTGTAGAATAACACAATGCTCCACGTTCAGTTCGCGAACTACGTTCAAGAATTGCGAACCTTACAGGGTCTTTGTATTGAATGGATAATCCTGAAATCGGGCAAGTGGAGGCAAAGCATCCCATATTAAATCCAAAAAACTATTAAGAAAATATTCAAAGCCGATGAAAACATAACCGACAATATCACTAAAAGTTCAAATGCTCTTGCATGTCCATTTTTAGGGACAATTTCCAAAATCGGCTTAAAAATAATCGTGAAAAGAACAAAGAAAAACAGAAAAAACAAGATGAACGATAAAAAATAATTCACATAAACATTATTGGTGTCTATGTGAATGAATGGTTTAAAATACATCATCAATAACTGGTCTTGTATTTTGTGACTTCTGGAGGGAAAGGGATATACCAAAAAGCCGCAAGAATTATTGCTGTAACGATAATTGCAACAATAATTCTTTCAACCGGGCTTGGAGGGGTCGGACTATCATCATACCAAACCTGATTGGGATCATTCGGATCGTATTCTGGGTGATTAGCATTCATAATGGTGTTCCTGCAGGAGGAGTGAAATTGATTGAATAAACGATGAAGGCGACAATTGCCAATGCCACAACGATACAAGTGAAATCAATAATCTTCGTAATCATTACATCTTCCTCAAACAAAATTCCAATTTGGCACAAATACGAAAGAACAATTCTCTCATAAAAGAGGGTTTATTTTTCTTGCAAAAGATGATATGCTTAACACAAACTCTTTCAAGGTAATAATGAATTTGCATTTTTGCTCTTTTAAACCAAGATAATCTTTTCATTCAACCACCTTTAACGAAAGTTCATAAATTTTTCCCGGTTGAATAAAATCATCAGCATCAGTCCAGAATTTATCGTCATTTCTGCTGTCATCTGCCATTGCTTCGATTTTAAACATGACGGTAACTTTTTCATGTGTTGATTTGTCATCAAACAAAGTTTGAATTGTTTCAAGTACAGCTTCTGTCTCGGTGTCTTTAATTTCAATTTTATAGGTTTTGCCAAAATCAATTAAAGAATCGGCTACTATCCAAAAGCTTTCATTTCTTTTATCAGCTTCCATAACCTCAAGTTTCTCTCTTTCTTCAAGATGAGAAATTTGATCATAATGGAGGATTTGATCGACTTTAAATGAAAGTCCATTATTTAACCTTAATCGAAGAATTTGTTCAGCTACTTCTTCTGCTGGTTTATTCCATAAATCCGATATGAGACAAACGGATTTAAACTTTGAGATTATTCCCAAATTGGTTTCGAGAGGAGCATCGTTTCTGGCGATCCACTCAATTGCATATTGCAATTTTGCAATTTTTCGGGGGTGCATTTATAACTCCTCAACAACCACAAAGAATATCCCAAAGTTAAGTGATTCGGCACATCTCTCATATCTGAACAAAGCACATTTTCTAATTTTTCAATTTCTTTCATTATGAATCCTTTCATAGTATTTTTTGCGAACGATACGCATTCCATATTGGCGTAATGTCCGACAAGTTTTCATAACCTCATTCTTCCCGGATGAGGCATTTGTTGCATCGGCAACGATTTCGATTTCTTTACCGAAGTCTTCTCTCAACCCAATAACGGTGTCGAATAAACATACATCGACATTTACCCCGCAAACTCTCAATTTTAAAGAATTTTTTCGAATTGATCTGATCAATTCAGCGATTTCATGAGAACCATCATTTTGCCATTTATCGACAAAATAAGCTTGATTATAATCTTCAACCAAGTTTTTTAAAGGATAAATTGTCTTTCCGTACACAGAATTTGAACATTCAACAAATATGATTGGACATTGATTTTTTATCGCAATGCAAATTTCTCTTCTACAAGCTTTGATGGTGTCTAAGTTTAAGGCTGATTCAAACAGCGGTTGCATGTCGATTATTACGAGAACGAATTTTTCCATGTGAATCCTTTCTGGAAAAATTCTATCAACTTTTCAGGAATTTTCCACAGGATTTCGATTAGATTCCAAAGCTCCCATCAAATCAATTTGGTGAGTCGGTTCAGGGTTGTTAATATCCGCATAAACAAACAATTGCAACTTCCCGTTAAAATAATCCAGTAAGATAGGGCATCCATATCCCTCTTCGCTATCATGTTCGCCAAATCCTTCGATGTTAATTTCAAGAAAATTATGATTGGCGTTAACCCGAACATCAAGTTCTTTGCCAGCTTCATAATCTCTAATTACATAAATCATTTTATTCTCCTTTAGGTGTCTCTCTCGACACTTTGTCCTGATTATTGTCCTGATTCCAGTTTCATTCCCATATTCCATATCGAATCCAGACACTTTGTCCTGATTATTGTCCTGATTCCAGTTTCATTCCCATATTCCATATCGAATCCAGACACTTTGTCCTGATTATTGTCCTGATTCCGGTTTCATTCCCATAGACTTCCAGTTCGGGTGAAATACAATTTTGAATCCGCTTCTTGTTCTCTCTCCAACAGATACTCTTCTGAGGTCATCACCTCATAATTGTCTTTAAGATCTTCGTAAATCTCTAAACAAATCTTATAACGGATTTTTTCTAATTCTTTGATCAACTCAGAGAACAATTGACAAGGCTCTTCCCCAAGATCCAATTTGTAGAAAAATTCCTCAGATTCAATATCACAGGAATTTTCATGATAATAGGTGTCGTTGTGGACAACTTTGGCATTCATATATTCCAAAAGGGGATGTTCAGCGAGAGGCTTGAACTTTTCATCAACGATTGTATCGCCCGTAAGAATTCTACGAGTAATGTAACTATCGATTTTCTTGTAATTGATGAATTTTTCAAAATCAACATTTTTGGAAGTGAAGCAAGCACCGCCCCCTTGAGTGTACAGATTGCCAAAGAGGATTTCGGGGTTTTCGAAACCAATTTCTTTAAGAAATTCCTCCCATTCTTCCGTTACTTGACAGTACCAATAATCTTCTATGTCAATTTGGCTAACGGCTTTTTCAAAAGCTCTTTTATCCAAATTTGATAATTCTTCAAGGGTGTAAAGAGTTATGCTTTTCGTCATCTTCCCATTCCTTTTGAGTGTATGAAATTTGAACCATCGGTAATTCATTTGCGTTAGCAAAATTAATTCCTGCACACTCAGGGGTGTCTTCTTCAAAAAGAAAATTGAAAAGTGAATTTTCACGAAAGTAACTTGTGATTTCCCGATCTGTCCATTGTTCAAGAGGTTTTTTTACAATCGAAGTAAAGCCATGCTTTCTAATGAGTGGAGCAATGTTTTCTCGTTCTTGAAGAAAACTTACCAAATGTTCTTCAATTACATCAAGAGCCTCTTGTCTCTCAAGATATCGCAGGACTACGGTTTTCATTTTTAACCTTCTTGAATATGAGCAATCATATTTAAGATGCTCATCATTTCTCTATCAGCAACGTAATGCTCATCACAGTTGTTGACGCGATAAATGTGATAAACATAAACTCCATTTTCGAATTCTGCTTCATCGGCTAGATATTCCGTTGTAGGAACGCCTTTGCCAATGTACTCTCCCCATTTATGCCAACGCCAACCGTCTTTTTCTCCGACATTTTTCTTGACATGAGTAAAGAAGACGACAAATTTATCATCGTTTTTGCGGAGGGTGTCGCCAATGAATTTATCGAATTGTTCTGGGGAATCACAGACTCCATAAGAATAGCAACCCTCGATTTCAAAATACTCATCATCAGAAGAACGGATGTTGAGTAGATGATTTCCGTTGAAATGCTTAATTAGATAATACCCATCTGTTCCAGAAATTCTGTACGGAGCAATGTTCGGAAAATTGACTAACATTTTAGTTTCCCAGAGTCCATTTAAGATAAGGAAGTTTTTCCTCTAGTGCTTGAATAAAACCTTTAGCATTTTCTAAAGATTTGAAATCAAACCACATAGAACGATTTGTGTGAGTGTTAAAATTTGCTTTGTGCTTGTTTTGAATGCTATAAAGGAC
>JACCDT011938923.1_pt1 | contig 42833 bp, 49 predicted proteins | sample 7446291 | NCBI WGS metagenome assembly JACCDT01 (sample SAMN15323446, study PRJNA562643) | freshwater metagenome | isolation source: river surface water | place: USA:Blue River Watershed | collected 2017-08-17
ATGAAAGAGGGGGTCCATTTTTTTTCGACCCCCCTCCCCCTATCAAAATATATTTTAATCGTTCAAGTGAAATGATTCTCGTGTCACTTTTCGATGAACACCTGAAACATTCTCATTAACGATCTGATCGATAGCTAACTGAATTGCTTGTTCTTGATCCGCTTCGGAGAGTGAGGCCGCAGTAAAAGTAACTCGAGCCAACAGGTTTGTTGTGTTGTATCCTTTCAACATGTCATAAGCCAACCACTCATCGAACTGTGTGAAAGGGTTGTATACATTATCAACAGTAGTCAACAAGTATTCTTCTTCTCTATCTTCAACAGTATCCACGGTGGCCTCCTTACTCTTCATTGAACTCATACCATAATGGTATGGTTGTGGTGGGCATGTATGAATACAACTAACCACACGTATAGTTGTTGACTATCAATTGATAATAGTAGTTGCTCTACCATAACCAACCTTAGTACTACAATCAACTAACCATACACAGACCTATGCCATACCAGTCTTCAATGTAGTCAACGATACACCAAGATTCTTTGCTACTTCTGCTTGAGTGAATCCTTGTTCAAACATCATAGCTGCTCTAGCCTTCTTAGTTGGTGTCATAAGAAGGTTCTCTCTTGGTGTTGCCATCTTCTTAACTACATCTAGATCTGCATTATCCAGGATCTCCCCAAGCTTACCTTTACGTATAGCTCCAGCTTGGATTGCTTCCCACTGAGATGGGGTAATCTGTATCCGTTGTTTACCAGCACCGGTTCTATACCGGGCTTCTGCAATTGCTTGATTCTCTACACGTTTTAGGTCTTTACTATCCATACTTGGATACGATGCCTTCTTGGCAGAGACAATCTGGGTAGCCAAACGCTGGGCCCTTCTTTCTAGGGGGGCGTTCTTTTTAGCAAGCAACAAAGCTGAATTCAATTCAGCTACTTCCTTATGGTATACGGTCTCTGCTGACTTAGAGAAGTCTGAGTCTTTAGTAATCAACATCTCTTTACGAGCGGTATTTGCTAGAGCTTTCAGTCTATTACTATGGTCAGCATAGAGACGTTCTTGTATTGTACCAGAGGATAACGAATGTGCATCATCAACAATAGCAAGGCGTTGTGTGCGTTGCTTATTGAATACCGTTTCGCCCTTACGATTAATGTATGATCGTCCAGTCTCAACGAACTGTTTCTTACCAGTCTGTTTATTAATTGGACCACCCTCATTAATTCGAGCCGCACGTCGTTCGTTAATCATAACGTCGGCAGGACCACGAGAAATCAATGTGGATGCTGCAGCTTTACCTGATTCTGTATATGGAATCTGGTATTTCTTTTGTAGTTGCTTAATTCCATTTTGTTCTGCTGATCTGCGATAGTCAAGCTTATGCTTTTCCGCATCAATGATTACCATTGAATGTCGAACAGCACGAGCCAACTCCTCGCTACTAGCACCACGAATAGTCATGTCAGTGATTAGATTACTGACTTCGCCCATCTGTTGGTGTTTGTATTTCGGTGAGATAACTTTCATACCTGGATACTGAGGGTATGAAGTACGCGGATCAAATCCTTTTAACCCATCCAAAGCCGGGTCTGATTTAAGCCGACCTTTGTTATTGGGGATAACTAGAACATTATCACCATCAAAGTCCGCACCAGACAGTCGTTCTGCTACCTTAGCATTTATACCTACAGCATCTACCGCTTGTTTCCCAAGAAGCTTACCTGCTTCTCGATTGCGATTGTTAACAGTAAGTTCAGGAATCTCAAACTTACCGCCATGTGGAAATCGAATTAGAGAAACGCGGTCTCCATTGTTAAAAGATGGGGCATAAATTTCAGTCTCTTTCATAGACTTAATCGGCATAAGCACACGAGTGGCTTGACCAGGCATTGCCGCCGCCTTCAAATGAACCGCTGCTGAATCAACATCATCGGCAAACGAAGCCAGTAGCTTCTTCTTTACCGCTGGGTTTGTGAGTTTATTAATATCTTCAAACTCATCTAGACGACGCTCATACGTCAGCTTCAATTGAGACTTAATAAGATCAGGACTCTGCTTAGATAGCATCTGAGCAGAGAGATTCTTTGACCAGTCGTCCCAATCGCCTTCTTCGTTAATGATATTCATTGCTGACGTGGGTTTACCCTTGTCATTCTGAATCTGCCGAGCAATTTGAGCGCCAAACGGATTGGTTGGATCAACCTTACCCGTAACTGCGTCTTTCTCAAACTCCTTCATAGCATCTTTCTTATTGCCCGTATTGCTTTTGTTTGTGTTGAATACAAGATCCACTCCAGCAGGCAGGTCGTCTTTATAGACAGCCATACCTTTTAGATAATGTGTACCATCAACAGCAATACGGACCTGAGCATACTGACTATTACCCAAAGAAATATCTTTAACGCCACGCCGAACATAAATAACACCATCCGCGTCAGCGCCACCATCTTCTTTGTAGTTGATGCCGACTCGCTTAGAACTAATGCTCAAAGGCGGTTTAATTGCGCCTTCATATGTTCGTCCACCATCTTTGGTGTGTTCGTTGATAAACCGCAGATTATCACGATTTTCCCAAACTTCTTTTCGTGTCGTACCGGGAGGAGCCAAGACTTTATACTTGGTCATCTTTCCGGTAGTCACTTGTGGTGCACTAAAGGTATGAACAGTGTAGCCCTCTTCTCTAAGCATGGTCAAAGCCGCACTTAACTTATTAGGGCTAATGCCAATCTGCTGGTTAGGAGCAAAAACTGGTAGCGAATGTTCCGTACCAGTGCCTATATCAACAAACTTCTTTTCATCCACTTCTCGCCTAAGCATGTCAGCCGTAGCTTCAAGAATCTGAATCTTCTCTTGAGCATGATCGGCCAGAAGAGCACGAACGGAGGACTCGTTCTTACCCATTTGTCGACCAATAGCCGAAACGGACATACCTTTTTCTTTAAGCGCAACGGCTTGATTAATCAGACCTTGGCGCTGTTCGGCAGTAGCGATCATTCGTAGATCACGAAGATCGTTTGTCGTAAACGGATGGTTTGGTGGATCGTGATAAAGCTCTGCGATCTCTTTATCTGACAATCCGTCTTTACGATGACCAGCAATCGTATCAAGAAATGACCGATTGATCTGGCTTTGAGTTGGGTTATCACCAGAACCCCAAGGATAACGACCAGACTTACGGAGAATGCCATAGTGCAAAAGATAAGCGTCTTCGTCAATTAGCATGCTTCCTCCTGTCTTAATGAATTGAGTTGGGAGTCAAACGCAATAATTTTATCCATGATGTGCAGAATATAATCGGGATCAGCATCATATACATGACACTCACCCAACTGATAGATACGAAGCTGAATACTCTGAATATCCAAAGGATGAATTTCATACTCGAGACAGAATATAGCCGCATACACTTCGAGTTGATGAATAGAAGCCTTTGTTACTCCTGATTTATAGTCAGAAATACGAAGCTTACCATATCGATACACAATTGCATCTGCAGTCCCAAAGCAGTTGTCTGAATAATACAGAACCACTTCGGGAGTCATTCGAAATCGAATACACTCGTTAATATACATTCCAAGAGTAGTGGTTTCATCTTCCTGAAATATACCTCGAGCAATACATTCGGCTGCATAACGATGATGTTCTACACCAAGCATTGCTGCCTGTGCGGTTTTCCATCGATGTTCTAGCTTCGCATTGTCGTAGTTAATCCAGTGATATCCACTAGGGCTTAGGAATGCATGAGCTCCCGCAAGATTCGAATGCTCTCTGAAGTGCATCCAGAACATCCTCCTCGTTGTCGGGATTAATAAAGGCGGCGAAGGACATTTCATCAAGACGCTTTATATAGTGCTCTTGATTAGGACGAATGGCAGAACGGGAAGACGCTTTAACTTCTAATGTCGCCCAACATTTACCATGCAGAATTGTAAGATCGGGGATTCCCTGGCGATGTGATGGGTCATTTTTCATAACCACACAGCCGGGAAACTTCTCCTCAATCTTCTTAATCAATTTACCCTGGTAAACGTTCTCGTTCATAGCATTCCCTTTCTTTATATAGAGAAAAATACAAAGACAAGAATGCTCATTGTCTCTCCTTCTATTATAATATGCGATTTCGAGACGAGTTAATGTCTAATCTGGAACGATAGCAAATTTCTGACCAGTCGGCCACGCTACAGTTCGTCTATAAATAGATTCTACGACCTCTCGTTCAAGGAGTCCATGTATTACAGCAGCCTCCATTGAGTTTCTATATACAACTTCGGTGTCTAGGTCAATAATTCGGGAAACAACAGGATAAGGATAAGGAACTCGAAACTGTCGATGATACTTAACAGCATACCATCTAGGACGCCACATCAAATTCCAGAGTGTATTGTTCATTCGATCCCCATCCAAATTTATAGGGGTATCGAACAGTGTGTTGACATGTTTGATACCATGGGCCTCAAGGACCATTAGGGGTACAGAGCGATGCTGTTGAGTTCCATCCAACATCATGCCCACGCACGCAAGTCCAGATTGATTCTGACTAATAACGAGCTCTTTATCAAATCGATCATTTCGAACGTTGCCATAATTACTCACAGAATATCCAGGAAAGCCCTCAACATCTCTCCAAGCTTCCGGAATACGATTCATAACATTTTGCATGGTTTACCTCTTATCGCTCGGGGGTGGTGGGGGTTTTCTGATAAATCCTGGTGAATCTGGGCGTACATTAGGCCGTTGTCCACCACGATGTTGAATTGTTAAAGGTCCGCCTTCATCATTATATTTATGTCTAGTGACTTCAGAGAGCCAAGATTTGAACCACGTCCAAAACACCGATTTTTCTCCTTTTTACGTTTGCCAACGTGTTTGCCAAGATTTTTTTAACACGCCTTGTGCAAGCCTCAGGCCTTGTGCTATAACGGTTTTCTCTGAATTTAGATTTGCCAAGATTTTTTGCTCATAAACTCTCTTGTATGGTAAACCTAATAACTAATTCTTTAAAAACTCCCGCGTAGAATAGGATATTAGTACCATATATGACATAATTAGACATTAGGTATGCGTTCCTAGAGACTTTTGAGCCGATTTTCCTTGGCAATGGCCTGGAGACCCTTAAAGCCTTTAGACATATGGGATTTCACCCTCTCACCAACCCGAAATAAAATCTTGGCAAACACGTTGGCAACTGGATTTACCCCCAATTTAGCTGTTCAACAGCACTTTCATTGGCCTGGAAGTTCTTTTTGGCCTTCAAAGCTCTCCAGACCATCTCATCTACAACACTTTTCGACCGCATGACATAATAATAGAGGTCTGTGTAAGGGGTATTGAGACGATCAATACGGCCGTGTGCCTGCTCCCAGGCCTTATAGGAATATGTGAGGGAGTAGAATACCATTGCATTCGTTTCGATACAGTTCCATCCCTCAGAGCCCGCCGTATATTGAACCAAATATACCCATTTTTCCGTTTTCGGGATATCTTCATGCTTCTGACCATTCCATTCTGCTACTGGAACGCGCTCAGACAGCTCTCTAAGCGCTTCTAGCTCATAGTTATAGTTATAGAAGACAATCACCTTATCGTGCGTCTCCAACAGCTTAGAAAGCGTTTCTAGTCGCGATCGATCCGACCCAACGACCCTTCTAAGACAGTGAAATAGTGCTCCCGGAGTTTCGATTGGCTTCTCTTCAAACACATCCCACCGCTTCTTGAGAACAATATCGAGTGTTTCTTGGTCATAATCAACAAATATCGTGGAGCTGTTTCTCTTAGTCTGACGTACATAGGGCATCTTCACCAGTATTTGATTTCTTTGTTTAACGAGTTTGTTAACACCGAGGTATCGTTCGACCTTAGGGAACTTGGTGTAACTAGAATAGACAACATGCTCTCTCTTAAAGGCTGTCCGATTTGGATAGAATCCATTTGCGATAAACACTGGGATGTAGTCGAGCCAAGTGTCGCCTGGTGTAGCCGAGAGAAGGATCCAGCGGTTTCGCTTAGCGATCTTTATAAACGCTTTAGTCCACGTTCCGCTTCCGACAAGTCGTTGCTCATCGAAGATAAAGAACGCGTCTTTGACTTCGGTATATTTGGAAATGTTGTTCCAGGAGTCGACTCGAAGAACTCCCGAGAGAGTGGAATCGGGGTCACATCCGATACCAAAACGGGCTGCCTCCGTTTGCCAATCCAATGAGTCCCGCTTTTTCGCCGTCGTGATAACATACAAATCTTCCTGTTTAAATATCGGTACTTGATAGTACGCAAGAGCTACTCTTGATTTGCCCGTTCCAACTCCACCGGCCAGGATGGAGCCGTTGCGCAATTGCTTAAGAGCCTTCTCCTGGTGGGGTGCTAGTTCGGGTCCGATCATCCTCCAGTCACTCTCCCTTTTGGGTATTGTGAAGCTTCCCAGTCTTTATCTAACGCTCTGTTGAACTTCATGCGAAGGTCGTCATAGTCGTGATCCATCTTAGGTAGAAGCTCGAATAACAATTCGATCTCCGACTTCGTCAGGACCACTCGAGGTCCGCTATATCCTACTTCGCGTGAAGTTTCGCTTTTGTTTCCTAGTGCCATTTGGCTCTCCTAATGTCTAAAAAGAAATAAACCACGCCGGTACCCCCTAAGCCATGCAAGACCTAGGGGGTACCGACATAATATGCTACGGCTTCAGTACGTCGAGATTAGTCTGCTGACGAGCCTCAGACTTAATCCGCTCGATGTTGGCCCGATGCTGCTCCTCGGTCAACTCGATAGGATTCGGCTCCTCAGGAGTTGTGCTCCCAGAATCTGCGCTTGCAGGCTCGGCCCCGGGACTTGGCACATCGTCTACCGAATCCGATACCACCGGCGTAGATACTTCAGCTGCCACGGGTAGGCTGGAACCGTCGGATCCACCATCAGGAAACTGGACTTGATCTGGGTGAACCTCCGGACGCGGCTGATGCGCTTTGAATTGATTGCGGAAGGCTCGATCATTGTAGACCTTGTAGCCTCCACGAGTCATGTAGAGGATCCAGTCCCCGATGCGCGCCTGAGTCTGCTTTTCCGTCTTAGGGTTGTGAACCCGGACGAAGATATGCAGCTCTGATGGATCTGGGACGTCCTGATTGCCCACCCAATCGATTGGCACATCTTCGGAATTGCGAACGGTACCCTGGCACCATTCGGCTACTTCAAAGAAATTGCTACGCGTGACCTGGATCGCATCGACGACCATTGGGTTGCGGACGAACTTACTAGTTGTAACAGGGGACATATGTTTTGCTTTCTTGATTAGGTTTAGTAATTATTCTTCGTCGTCCGACAGGACGGCACCGATAGCGATTCCAATAATGATACAACCCAGAACGATAAACGTCTGGACTAGTATTCCGGCAATACTCATTAGAACGGAACATCCTCGTCGTTGTTTGCCTTTGAGGCATACTTCTTCTCAAGGTAGTCCTCTTCAATGGTGAAGAAGCCGGTCTTGAGATATGCTTTGATGCCGGACTTCGATCCGACTTCCCAGTGATATGGGCTCACAATAACATCCACGTTTCGGATGTCGGCCCAATCTAGGAGCTCTACGTTGTCCTCGTTAAGGAATACGCGGTTGCTTTCTGTGATCATCGCGATCTTCGGCGGGCGGTTCTTGTATGAGACCGCTACCTTCAGAATCCACGGCGGAGGATCTGCTCCTTCTTCGGCATCGTCGCGAGCACTTAGCTGCTTGACGTTCCATCCGTCCTCCAGCATTGCTCGAGCAACGTCTTCGTTCAAGACTACGGAGAACTCACGATCTCCGGATTCGTTGAACTTGTCCTTCCGCCCTTCGAAATTTCGGAAGAGGATGTCAACACCCTCCATAGTTACTGTGTTATCATTAGCCATTAGACGGCCCTTTCACTTTTGGTTTGAAATAATTATGGGCACAACGAGGACAGTAAACATCCTCTTCGGTTACTACACAATCACATTTGACACATACCCAATCGACATCTTCGTTGGTCTCAATGTGCGCGTTCTTATGGAAAGGACACCATTTGCATTGAGCTCCACCAGGACGAATGGGTGTGAATGGATGCTGCTTAGGGTCGCGGTTCACGAAATAAACTCCTCAAATGATCCGAACTTCTCAATAGTTTTGATTGCATCGTCCTTGAGTTTCACGAAGAAGCTTTCATCCACCTCAACCTTGTCTAGGTTCTTTGCAATCTCAGATTCCATCCATAGATGACCTTTAGTACCGGTAACCGCGTAGTACTTGTCATCCTTTACTCGATAAAGAACACCACCATTCAGAACCGGCGTAAACAGTCCTGTCTTACCGATATGCTTCATTCGGTGGTAGTCCAGATTCTCCTTATCGATTTTACCGTCGCGATACTGAACGTCGAGGTCCAGATACATAACTCCTTGAAGGACGCTTCGCCCTTCACAGAAGTCTTCCCAAGCGATCTCATCGCCTGAAAATAGGCTTTTAAACACATAAGGGTGCTGGAACTGCGAGCCAACTGCCGTCCACACCATACCTTCTCCTTCGGGGTCCTTCTTACCAGCAACATATACAGCATCATTAGCCAAGAAGAACCGATCATAAGTCGCCTCATGTTCGAAATCATACCCCCACAATTTGCCGAATTCCGTAACCAGATCAATAATGTTCTGATCAGCATCCGGGATTTTGACCGAGTCGGTCTTAATATGTGCAACTGTGTAGCCGGCTTCCTGAATCAACTCTTTCAGTAGAATCATGAATAGGGCGCCACGTTTTGCAACGATGTTATCTACATTCCTTACGTCTCGGAACGGGTTGTCGAACTTTGCCGACGTCAAACCGTAAACAATATTGATTACGATCTTTAGTGCGTAAGAGAGCGCTTCGCTAGTTCCAGGATCACTCTCGGCACCTGCCAAGAATGGCTGCAAACGGCCGCCCAATAGGTGTCGGGCTGTCTCATAGTCCTTACGCTTAATTGCCATTCGAGCTTCCTTGAGCGCAGAATAGTTCTCCGTATAGGGCCCGAAGAGGTTAAGTAGCTCAATCGAGGTCGGATGCATACTCGCAACGTCCAGAAGGGCCACCTTTTCGTAGATTCCTGGTTCCGCATAGACGTATCCTCCTTCTCCGGGATCTTCTCCCTTAAACGAGCTCTTACCAAGCTCAAATTTATAACCGGGGAAATCCACGCTGAGATCCGTATACACAAATTTCTCATGCGCTTTCTTATCATCCCCGAAGATGATCTTCTGAGTGTGTCTTGCCGTGGTATCGTTGACCGTGAGGCCCGAAAGTTCCGCGAGGATCTGTCGAGCCACGAAATCAGGATAACGATCCTCGAATACTGCTTCTGTGGCGATCACGTCGTTGACACAATACTCCACAACTCGAGGCCAGTCTTTTTCATCAACCGGTTCGTCCCATGGAATATCCATTTCCATGTGGTGTACACCCAACTCGATCTCAAACTTCTTGAGACTCTGCTTCTTAGAAGAGAAGTCCCAGATGTCTGCGTATGACAGAGAATATGCTGCGCCGAAAGGAGCATTACGATTATTGTCGACAATGATCTTCTGACTGAGATCGAATAACTCCGCGGGCGTAAAGCCCATAGCTGCCGCGTAGAGAATATGATTGTCATATCGGCGATTGTAGAAACCAACCAATTTGAGCTTAAAGAGTTCCTCTACTTCGTGTGCCGCGGGGTTAATCATTCTTACTACTGAGTCCCCGCCGCGGAATTTCCAACAAATAACGAAGAGGTTCTTGTAGATCTCAACATCGAAAAATGCAATACGATCGTCTACGACCGCAACTACAGCATCAGAGTCAATAACATCTGATGATTGGAATTTCATTTGTTGAACGACCTTAAGGGCCTGGGGGGCCTGGTTGGTCGAGTTAGTCGCAAACGCCATGATACCATTACGCATATCAGTGACGTCGTACTTCATGCCAGACTCATGAGCATCTTCCAAAATCTTGTGAATGAAGTCCACAGACGGCTTTGTGCCCGGATGGATTTCTTTTCGTAGATTCCGTGCGATGAGCTCTCGGAGTCCTTTCTCACTAGTGATTGTCTTAGTCTGTAGCACTTCGCTCTTCTTTACCTTAGTAGGAAGACCCGAGGAGATCGTTCGAATTTCAAGTCCGTTACCTTTAGAGAACCGGCGCCGGAGTGATGAATCTCCCCTGAGAACCTTAACTTCGATCCCGGGGGCAAATTCACTAGCGAGCTCTCCAGTATCTCCGTCGTATCTGTAATGGAGATGGATTCCGGATCCAGATTTGCTGTACTCAGCGTAAGTAGGAGGCCAGCTGCTTGCGGCTTCGAGGTTTCTATCTCTTGATTTTGTTCCATTACTATCCTTTAGATCGAAGTCAATAACAATGTGGTTTTCTGGAACCTTAACGAAATGCAGCTGCGACGTATCAATGTCTAAAAGTGTGGTCTTAACATTCGACCATTTCTTGCTCGGTACTTCCTCTTTTGTGGCAAGCTGTGCCGGTTGATCTTGTAAGTAGTGGTCCAAGATGGACTCAGTATGGTCAAGAACAAGAGAAAAGGAACCTTGGTCCTTTGTCGGTTCTTTGAATTTCTCTGCATTGAAACCTGAATATAGGCTTCGTACCGGTTTACCTTCCAGCTCACCGCGATCCGAGAAGTTGTCAAAATAATTTCGAAGTTCTTCTCGCATCTTGTACTGCGGTAAAGGTCGCTCAATTCCACTATCAGCGCAATATTCCTTGTATAGCTTGTAGGCCTGAGTAAGGCTAATAGCGTCTTGCTTCTTAAATATGTCATAATGAGCCTCGATGAAGTTGAAGAAAATATCCGTCTGGAGCATCATCTCCATTGGGCGATACCCATTATAATAATTCTTCCCCATCTCAAGATATGTTTTGAGACAGTGGTGCGCAATAGCACCCAACTCAAACTCTACCTGAGATATAAGTTGATTGTATTGCTTGGGTGGGATTTTAACCCCAGTGGGATGAACATCAATCAGTCGACGAATAATCCCTGATTTTGCATCAGATATCTTCACCGGTTGATTCGAACCAATAAACAACATTGCATCCACGCTGGACGTATATGAGGGCTTGTATTTCTCGTTCATCACCATACTTTCGTGAGCGATGATTGAGTTCAGCCTCGCGTTGTCCTCCAGTTTTGACAGATCTCCGTCGTGCTGGATCGCTACCAAGGGATTGTGCTTGAAAACCTCGGTTGCAAAGTTCGCGTTCGAGCTCCCTAGCGCCTTTCCATCGAACGTCGTGGTGTAACCAGCGAAGAGACTCTGGATGATATTCAAAACTGTGCTCTTCCCGGTCCCAGGCGGCCCGTAGAAAACCAAGAATTTCTGAATCTTCTTTGAGTCCCCGGATACGATAGATCCGATCGCCCACTCGATCTTTGCCCGTTCTTGCGGAGAATACAACGTAGAGATCAATTCTTCCCATGCTGAAATATCTCCTTCTCCAATAGCGTATGGGAGTCGCTTACTTGCGTAATCGGTCTTCTTGACTTCTGTGTTAGCAAATACGAGCTTGCTATCAAGTGGACGAGAAGAGTCAGAAACATTAGCAAGAAACTTACGAAATTGGGCCCAGGAATTAGACCCAAAAGACCGCATGTACTTGACAGACACAGGCCCACCAATGCGGAGTCGTTCAGCTTCTCGATCCAGCTCTTCGTCCACCAACCTCTGAACATCGTATTCATCACGAGACCACAGGCCTTTCTCTTCATCCCAGATGGCGTAGAACGATTTGCCCTGCACCATCAGATCTTGAGAGCGTCCCACCACGAAGTCTGGATAAATTTCCATACCACGATCTTTTGTTTCTTTAACCGCGACGTTATAAAAATCCATGCGACTCCTTTCTTAATGCGGTGGTAGCTCTTCAATATATGCGTTCATCTGATACCAGATCTCAACTTCGACCTGATTTTTGAACGGAAAGGCTAGGGGGAAGAAACCCCCCTGCCCATCCGCCTCGTACTGACGCCAAATAAGAGTCTCTAAAATGACATCGATCTTATTTCGCTTGTAGCGAGATAGAGGATCGTACATGTTATGGAGACCCAAATTATCAATCAGCGTCCAAGCCCACACATCGGGACTACCCCCGGTAGCAAACGCCACCCGACGTGAGAGCGCAACAATGACCTCGAGTACTGAGCAGCCACGATCCCAGAACTCGAGCCAAGTGTTTGTGTTTAGAACTTGGGTTTGAAATTCTCCCCTAAGTTCTAGACCATCCGCTTGACGATTGTCATCGTTTGGAATCAACCAGATAAATTCCTTATCGAACAGAGCATTGATAAGTTCCCAGTAGGTCTTACCCGTTTTCTGTCGAGGACTTCTGATTTGCCCGCCTAACCACTCAAGATATGCTTCTTCAACGTCCTTCATCATCGTCGAATTTCGCATGACGCCTCGGAATCCGAGCTGAATGTTGCAGCTCTTCTTCGCTGTCTAGACCGTGAACCTCTTTGGCATACGTGCCATCGCTGCGAACGATCTCCAGATCGATTTCGCGAACGGGGTTGCGCACATAGACAATTTCTGGATCTTCGGAGCCCTCGCCGAAACGATCGAGGTTCTCCAAACCAACTAGTTCGTCACGATCGTCAATTATCGTGTCGCGCTCGTCGGTTAGCACATCATCACCCGCGTAATACGTGAGTGTTGATTGCATATAGTCTCGCTCGTTCTGCACAAACTCATCGTGGTGTAGGACATAGGGCGAGGCTTCTGAACGCTTTCGATATTCCGTTGGGTAATCCCATACGGGGCGACCAAGCTCAGCCTCACTTGGCTCCTCTTCTTCGAAAACATTGCGATTAACTGCATCGGCGATACCTTCTGGCGTCGCTTCTTCTACAGTAATCTTACCTTCCGCCGGTTTATACCCATTCTCTACCAAGATGTCGTCAAGCTCGGGCTTGGTGACCTGAACAATCTCCTTGGCTTCGAAATACTCTTCACGCATGAGACGAATTTCCTCATCCGCAAATTGCTGATATTGGGTCTGCAGGTGACGCTTGGTCAGAATATGACTGACGGCTGCACCAACAAGTAGACCGCCGAGTCCAGCGCCAACAGCGACCAGAGCAGTATTCTGGGGAACATTCTCAACAACCTCCTCAATTTCTTCAGGCATGTTGCTTAGCCCTTTCAATTTCGTCAATCAGTTCGAACACAATTCCGTCAACATTGAAGTCGAGAAGAATTGATACTTCGTCGCCATTCACAAAGAATCGCTTAGTTGCATCAGTTCCGTCAAACAACCCAAAATCAATATAGCTATCTCGAGTGTTATCTCTCGGATCAAAGACCCAACCAACAACAGCACCGGCCTTTGACTTCGGAATGCCTAGCATCTCATAAACATCATTGAGCATCAAATATCCCTGAACGCGCAACTTATCGTTAGCCCAGTTCTGAATATTCTTCAAGAACAGCATGTTGTATTCTGAATTACCATTCCAATTAGCATTCGCTTCATCAAAGAAACGAGCGTAAATGGAAGAACCATCAGGCCCAACGGTCTTGACCGTAACCTTCTTACCGGTCTCTGGATCCTTGAACTTTAGTTCTTCGGAACCGTAGCGGAATTCCTGATCCTTCTCGGCACCAAGTTCTTCAACTACTCGAGCTCGGTACTGGCGAAAGCCCTGATCCAGAGCGGCGTACGCAGCGGTAAGGCTAGCATTACGACTATTCAGAATCGAGTGGGACTTCGTGAGTGCTGCGATTGAAACGGCACCACAAATAACTGCTGGTGCGTAGAGTTTGGCGACCTTGATAACTCCTTGGACGCGGATGATCTGTTGATCTTTCTCGAGTGATTCCTGAGAATACTCATCCGGCCTTGTCTTACGAATATGCTCGGAAAGAGCCAGATCCTCATCGATTGAGTTGAGAACGCTGGTCAATTCCAGAGTAGCCTTCGAAGCAAGGACAGTCGTCCCGATAACGCCGACCACACCTACACCAAATAGAATATTCGGCGAGTTCTTACTGAGATTCAGTGATTGCCGAGCAACTGCTCGACTCACCCCATCGGGGACGAATTTCATTTGCCCTTCTCCTTTTCAAGTTTCTTTAGACGATCCTGATACATGGCAAACACCTGATGATCTGGCATACGATAGACGCGTTTAGCCCAGTTTAGACTATTCGGGTACATTTGAATTGGCACTTTTTCCATCTCGGCGCGTGACGCCATGGTATTCTCCTAGCTAATTGGTTCTGGATTAGGTAGATTCAGAAGGAACCCATCTCGGGTTCTGCTGACGCTGGAGCCACGCAGATCTGTCCAACCCCACTTATGATCCGCATGTGTAGAATCGAGCCCGACCAATTCATAAAGGTCGGAGACGGTTACTTCTTGATACTGCCCTAGAATATCGAACATACGCTCGAGAACTGTTTCAGCCTCAGGGCGTGATGCGATCAACATTCCATTGAAATCGTGATTAGCTCGATCGCGCTTAGACATCTGTGGGCGCGCCTGGCTCTGGCTACCGTACATCCGGTTATAGCTAATCTGCCCAGGAACATTCGACATAGGTCGACGGCCGGCTGCAGATCCACCACGATCCCCACCATAAATAAGACGCTCGAAACCTTGCGTAACGGCTTCTGAAATCATGTCGCGTGCCGAGGGGATGAGCACATTGGTTATCATATAGTCCAGTGCGTTTCGTGGACTACCACCAATGAACGTTTCTGTGAATCGCTTCGACAGAGGCTTTTTACGTTGAACCGGGGTTGACGTAGTTACCCGCTCAATCTTTTCTTTAGCCTTTGTTTCCTCTGGCTGACTCTTACTATTACTCGGGAAATTTTCCATTACTTCCTCAGTTCGTGTGAAAAAGAAAAACTAGATCCCCGGATTGGGGACCTAGCTCTTGACCTTGGCGATTAAGCCTCAGCTGCTACGGAATCGTCTTCGATCGTCTCTTCGAAGAAGGTATCGTTGATCTTGTCGGTCGCACTCTTGGCGAGTAGCGAGGCGGCAATGGTAACGACGACCTTCACGGAGGTACGGGCGATCTGAATCTTGGTAGGCATGTGATTCTTCTTTCGTTAGGGGGTCTCATTATACCCCCTGTTTTTTACGCGAAAATATGGGCGCAGAACGTCCTCGGACTGCAGTCCGGGAGATTAGGACATTCTCTCCGACTCCAAAAAGACCCCCTACGGGTCTGCCGGGCTTGTCGTTTAAGACCACGCACCCCTCCCAGGATATGCGGGTCCCCATGTACTTCACTTACTCGTCAGAAGCGTTTTGCTGTGGCTCCTGAGCGGCCTTGATTTTCTCGAGCTCTGTCTCCGGAATATCCGGCGTAACAGAGTTCATGAAGGCAAAGCCCTTGTCTGCGTCTGTGACCAGTTCGAAGAAGAGTTCAGAATATGCATCACTGTTCTTGAACTCGGCCTTGACAGCTTCGTTCTTGATGAAGCGCTTGTTGTCTGCAGATTTGACGCCGTAGGACGTGAGAATAAGATCCTCAAAAACCGCCGAGATGGTCTTACCGTCTTTACGATCGATAGCCGCCTGGACGTACTCGGCGAAGCCGTCATATTCTGCGGTCGTGTAGTTGAGCTCGAACTTCATGAGCTCAGCCTTCGAGAGGTTGAAGAAGAAATCTTCCTCGAGCGGATTACCATCGAGGTCTGTAAATTTAATTGTTCTCTTGATCATTTTTGGTTGCTTTCTGTTCATCAAGCACAACGGCTCGTAAGAGGATAAGGTAGTTTATGTGATCCGTAATCTTCTCATCCCACTGAGCGAGCGAGAAAGATTTGTCACTTAGGGCCATGTCGTAGACTGACACAGTGTGCTTGACCATCATTCCGGCCAAAGCTTGTCGTGAGGTTTCCCCCTTCAAAGACGCAGCGACTTTGAAATTATGAAGACGATCTGTGTCATCCGCATACTCGCTGGCCTTTGAAGAGAGTACATCCTCCACGCGCTCGATCTGTCTATAGAGGCACGCTTCGAACGTTGCTGCGTCCATTACTCGGCGACGGTCACTTCACCGTTCGGAGATACTGGAGGAAATGTTGCACCATCGCCCGTGGCCGCGCGCTTCAGCAGGTAGGCCCCTACGGCCATAGCGCCCGCGCCAACAAAGAGCTTCTGTAGAATTGCCTTCTTTACTGTACGCATGTGTTACCTTTCTTTAGTACAAACGGGAGTAATGCGGGATTGGTGGATTTGCGAAATCAATCGCAATGCACGGTCGATTGTCTGTCGACATGGTTGTCGAGAATAGGACTTCGACCAGATCGTTGGAATTCCATCCAAGCTCGTCTGACATAGACGTGGCGGGAAGACCAATCTCATCGTAGAAAGCACTCAGACTTTCAGGGCCTGTATGCATAATACGATGGTTTATGTCGTTCTGTGCTTTCTTGATCGATTCGATATTGCTTTCGAAATATCGCCCGGTCATTCCATCAAAACACAGAACATCGCCTGAGCCCGTCATGATGACCTGGCTTACAGGCGTGTTGTTCACACGATCCTGTGCAATCTCGTCCTTGATCGCTTGATGCTTAGGCTTCGTGAGATGCTGAGCTACTTTCTCCTTGTATTCGGAGAATGCTTTCTCGGAGACACCATATGCCGCAACCATTGCTGCGGTCTGGTTCGCCGAGATGCGATTCGCACCAACAATGCTCGCAACCGTCAGGGCACCCACACCCACCGTGGGAATATAGAGCGGCCAGACGAGTTTGAGCTTTTCTTGTTTTGTAAGAGCTACAGAAGAACCATTCATATCAAAATGATGGGCTTGCTCACGCTCTACCAGCTTATACGCCTCGATTGAGGCTCGACCGCTCAAATATGCGATCGCCACAGTACCCGTCACGCCCAAACTTGTTAGGATTGTTACCGAGTTCTGCTTGACTTTATCTTGGCCCTTCTGAACCACCTCACTCAATACCATTACGAAACCTCTCTGTTTGCCGGAAGTGATTCTTGGCGTAATTTGACTTCCTATTTTTTCGACGATCTTTTGCTCGAGCGCATTCGTCCGAACAAAGAAAGGCGAATCCAGAAACTACAAGGATCACACAAAATATGATCAGTGTAGCGTATACAATTTCTTCGTATGTCCAGCTCATTGTCCACGCATCTCACGGACGAAAATCCAGATGAGCCATAGACCGGCCGTACAGACCGTCATGATCACATCAAAAAGAAAACTAAAACAACCGTACTTACGACGCATGTAAATATGCCTTTCTTTAACTATTATCGCGTTGTATTGAAACACCAGTAGGTGTCCTTTTTATTGCTCGAGCTTCGGCTACCTCTAGAGATCCGGCCCGAACAGAAACTTCCTTAATCTTGCCAGACTCTAGAATAACCTTTACGCGAAACAATGTCTGATTTGATTTCTGTTGCATTATTTCCTTTAATGAAAAAATAAAACAAGAGATGGCGGATTAAAGTTCCGGGTGCATCGAAAAAGGATGCTCATCTCTCATTATACACCGTGTTTTTTACGCGAATAGCCTCGGTGGGACTCGAACCCACAATCTCGTTAGAGCCGAGGAGTTTAAGTCCCCTGCGTATGCCAATTCCGCCACGAGGCCGCGAAAAACTAGATCCCCGGATTGGGGACCTAGCTCTTTTACCTGATCTTGGATTCTGCTGTATGTACTACGACTTTGCGAATGGTGTCGGTCAGAATATACGTAGCCATCAGCTTCGCAAGGTTGTTGACTGCTCTGTCCTGAATATACTGATAATCAGGGCGAGGGCGATCTTCATCCTTGTTTTGCTTTGACTGCGGATCTGGGACAACTTTTACGAAAAAGCCTTTGTGCTTAAACATGGTGTTCCTTTAGATAGGGGTCTCATTATATGAGAGGTTTTGCACGCGAAAAACTACAACCCATGATCTGGATTGTAGTTATGAGATTACTTGGATTTGGATTCCGCGACGCGACGGGCGACATCTTTCGCGTAAGCGCGAGAACCTTGATACTTTCCAACCGATTCAACAACCTTGCTAATACCCATTAGCAGGGCGCCTGAGCCGGCCATGAAAGCAGAGGGGTTCTCGTTGAACTTACGGGTAAGTAGGTCGAGGTCGAGTTTCATGGTATTTCCTTTCATAGGGGGTCTCATTATATAAAGAGTTTCTCATGCGAAAAATTACAACCCATGATCTGGATTGTAATCTTGAGTAACCTAGTTTTGTGCAAACTTGGTCATATAGATCTCGTAAACTTCCTTCTGCAAGCGCGCGTTCTCTGTCTGCAGGCGGTCAAGCTCAAGCTGCATGGCCTGGTCGTTCGCGTGAACGATTCGGGCGTTGGCAATTTGGGCCTGAGTCTGCAGAAGATCGGCGTGAATGCGGAAGGACTGTTCGGCGGTCTCAATATGCATGAGGTTTCTTTCTGTAGGGGGTCTCATTATATGAGACGATTTCTACGCGAAAAAACTAAAGCCCCAGAATATGGGGCTCTAGAGTTGATTCAACCGTATAGTGCGGAAATAGGTTGTTGCTTCAAACACTCAATTTGGCCTTCAAGTCGTGTAATCTCAGGCAACAACCACGCCGGGTTATACATAATGCTGGCAATGTCTTCGTTCCTTCTGTGTTGTGCGAAGTAATGCTCTCTATGCGTATATAGGCGAGATAGTTGACGTTCGATTTTACGAATTTCAAGGTTTGCTTTGAGGGTGTAGTAGTTATAAAACATAATTTCCTTTAAGTTGGGGGTCTCATTATATTGCGTGTTTTTTGCGCGAATTTTGCCCCCCGGGAATTTTTGCAAAAATGAAAATACGGGTTTTTCAAACGAAAACTAGAACCCCAGAATATGGGGCTCTAGCTCTCGATCCGTCTTTAGGTCTGTCTTTACTTCAGCTTGGGGATCAGACTGAACGCTTTACTGGCAATGACGTTGACGTGCTCATGCTTGATAATCAGGACAATACCCGTAAGGTTCGCGGCGATCAGGGCCAGAGTATCGGGACTCACGCGATTGGAACTTTCGTCCTTCATCTTGTTGAGTCTGATGATCTGGTCAAGAATTTCTGCGAAATCTTTGGCGGTAATATCCTTACTATGAAGCTTGGCGTACGCTTGGTCAAGCGCGAGTTCAAGGTTTGGGTCTGTCTGTTTCTTAGTAAACATACGTTTCCTTAGGTAGGGGTCTCATTATAACGAGTGTTTACTCTGCGAACTCGGAAACCTATCGGTTGATCTTGAATTTCACTTGATCCATATCCTGCAGGCCTTCTGGATCGCCCTTGAGTACCATGTCGTACAAAAGCTTTCCATCGTCCTTCCTAACTGTGTTAATTTCGCCGTCGTACTGCTGCTCACTGTTGTTGTACGACTTGTCTCCAACCTTGATAAGCGTGCCTATGAAAACGGCCAGAGCAGAAGTTGTGGCCAGCACCTCCTCACCGCTCCCAAATTCCCAAATTTGGGACAGAGCGAAGTAGAAAGTACCAAAGGCAGGTAAGAAAATCAGAACGATATTCTTGAGTACATCATAGAGCTTGTTTGAGAGAATATAATCTCTTCCTAGACCAGCGTTCATGAATTTCTGTCACTTTCTCTTATGGGAAGTTGATCTATTGGGCCGCGTTTGATTGGTAAGCGCTCCACGGCATGCATAATGCGCTCGGTTGTACCATTGCCACCCAATTCGGCATATGGGTCGTACAAATACTTTCGAAACTCGTCGTATTCGTCATTTGTAACCCAACCGCGCTCAACGTACTTCGTCCCTAGATGCATAACCTTATCATGAGCCAAGCCCATGAGTAAACGCGTACTGGCATCCGTTTGTGAATTCTTATTACGCAAATATGTCCACCAACCCGAACTAGCGGCTAAAAAACCACCGAGGGTAGAGAAAAGAGCAATAAGTACTGGATGCATCTTACTCCTTTCTAGCTTTCTAGCAATTCGATTGTTGGATATTGTTTGATACCGGTTTCGTCAATAGACGTAATAAACTCGGTTACTCGAGCCTTTACGAGATCAACCACATTTGCTTTAATAAAAATCGTATCGCCAAGATTGTAATCAGTACGATACTTTGCTTCTGCCGTAGGGGAGATTCGAGCATCTAGCATACGAGTATAGTTTCGTCGCGCCAATTCTGCTTCGCCTCGAGAGACCAATAGCGCAGCTAGATCAGAATCCGTGTCCCAGTCATCAGCCGTAATATCTGTAACCTCAAAAATAAACCCTTCAAATATACCCTTTGGCGGTATTGTCGGCGGGAAGATGTCGTAGTCTTTCCATGCCTGCTGAATATAGGCGTCGCTGCTTGCAGCCATATTCGATGCAACTACTACGCAGTAATTGTAGTAATTAACGTTCGACAAGAGAACTTCTGGCTCAAGAAGATCGCCCATCTCCTCGGAGAACATGACCAACGGATTCTGTACAATATTTACGGTTCGGTCTACTCCAGGGTAAACCGTATATTCGAGCTCTGGTTCGTCTCCACTAAGAGTCCCAGTCTCATTTACATATACTCGAACCCCAAAATTGCCTTCTTCGGCAAGATCGGTAATAACCGTTAACATATTACCAGAAGGCTTAACGCGATCTGCGGCATCGCCTTCTGTTGTAATATATCCGGCCGACAAGTATTCAATATAAGCCGAGCTAAGCGGGCTTTCAATCAACTTATCATTATCGATAATATCATCGATAAGATTTGGAATGGTAATGCTTGGAATTAGACGATCATCATCTTCTTGCCCAGCCAGAACGAATCGCTTATCAAAAAGGCTTAAAAGACTCCGGCCTTTTGCCGTCATCTTTCCGTCTTTTATGCTAACCGTCTCGATCTTCATTACTTCGTCGGTATCTTCGGAACCAACTAGAACTCGAGGTCCAATGTATCTAAGGTTTCTCGGGGTAGCGGCACAAACCAGTTCAAAATCTCCGGCCTTATTGAACTTATCAACCCACATAAGCGAGATAAAATCTTCAAGAAGATCGGTTTTCGTGTACTGATCGCTCAAAAGATAATACATTAGAGACCCCCATACAAGTTTGCGTACTTTAGAGTGTATTCGAGCGTTTTACCTGAGGTTGGACCTTCAATGCGAAACACATTTGCCCCAGGAAGAATTCTGGGATATTTGATTGGGTCAGCAAGCATCCACGCCTGACCTTGTGCCATTTCCTCATTCGGAGAATAAGTTGGATTGATTAGACGTACATAACGCTTACCAATACTGGTTGATACAGCGATCTCGAAATCCATCTCTATCGGCCAGCCATCATCTTCATCGATGTGGAAGAATGAATTGAGTTTCATATACTCAGTTGATCCCGACACATAGTGCCCCCAAATCTTGAGTTGCCCCGTGTATGGTGGGTCGTCACTCGGGTTTGGGCGCAGCCGAAGATTAAAGCCAACTTCTTCTGTTCCAGGCAGATCTAGTGCGATGGTTTCTAGAATCTGGGTTCCACCCGAAGCCGGGTCGATACCAATATCACCACTGATCTCAATTGTTTCTCCGACAAACATCGGATTGAAACAGATGATTGAGATATTAAGTTGCGGGTCGGCGGAGAACACGTCTGGTTCCATAGACTCAACGACGCCCTGAATCCAAACGGTTTCCATTTCATCGGTGCTTCGGAATTCCAAGATAATCTCATTAGACGATCTGAAATATGGATACAGATCTTGCCGCAAATCTGTAACGGTCTTTGTAACCCAGTCGGCGTTTGGGCGAAGGGTTAAAACAATATTCCGTTTACCTAGAGTGGCATTACCAAAAATCTCTCCGTATTGGGCCAGACTATTACTAGAAGTCAGAGCTGCAGTAACAGGACCAAGACCATCGATATTTATTACTTGAATCTGTTCATTTTCAGCATTAACGATCGGTAGAGACAACGGGTCAATGCCCAATGAATCATTCTTTGGTTTCACAATTAGTTCAGTAAGCATAATGACCTTTCTGAGAAAACTATTCCGACCCCACCTTTCTCCAGTGGGGCCGGATCAGTTCTAGCCAAACAAAGCAGCCTTTGTCTTAGCCAATTGATTATTGGTTTGCCGATAAATTTCCAGACTACTCAAAGCTTCTGGAGAATAGTTGTTCTGTTCGAACTTAATCTCTGTGGGCTCTGAGACCGATTTAACAGCATCGTCCAAACTCTGCATTTGCGCCGCAGAAATATTCGAAGCATAACCATACGAGGTAGCTCCGATGTTAGTCAGACGTTTGGCACTGGCCTCAACATCCGAAAGATCCAGAATTGGACGAATAACTGGATCCGTGATAATTTCATCTGAAATAACACTATTCAGCTGGCTCATGGAAGACCTTAGAGATTCCATAGCCGCATCGGCCATAGAACTAGCGGCATCCGAAACAACACTAGTGGACGCACTAAGACCCACAGCCATACCTTCGGCAGTCTGTTTACCAATTTCAGCAAACACACGAGAAGGAGACTTGATCTTCAATTTGGTCTTCATCTTCTTAATGATCTTATCAGCCATTTCTTCAACGGCCTTAAGAAGGCCTTCTTGATCGGCCTGCAAACCATCAAGGAGACCCTTGGCTGTAGCAACCCCGGCGTCATACATAGCTGCCGCTGCTGCTGTACCCATTGACTGCGCCGCTGTTTGCATACGCGAATTCAAAGAATTCAGAGCTGCAATTTGACCCGGACCCGCGGCCAATAGTTGCTCGGCAAATTTCTTACCCGCTACTCCCTGATCCAAGAGCATTTTGTACGTTGTGTCGTCAAGTCCCATACCTCGGAGCTGATTTAACAACGACCCATATGCCTCTGTATCTGAGGTTAGCTTTGTAAGATCCTTAATATATTTGGATAGAGACTTGCCGTCTAGGCTGGGTAGCGTAGAATATCTATCTACCACGCCCTGAACGAAGCTATCCCGAGAATTCTTAAGAGAATCGTAAGCCGATTGCGCGGTTTCAAGGTCCGCTGTGACGTTAGTTAGCTCCGTTTGCAACGCTTTCAGAGCCGCTACTTCGGGATTAACTGTGTCCACAAACTTCTTACGACCAGTCAGAAGCCGGTTGTATTCCTTGTTGTAGCTTGAGATCTTATCTCGAAGAGCTTCAATCTCTTTGCCCTCAGCCTTATACTGCTGAGTTTCTTTCTTACTGGGCTTCTTTTTATCCCTATATGAGTCCCTAGAGTCTTGCAGAGACTTGATTTCGTCTTTGAAACTCTTAATATCGGTCTTGAGCTGCGTCATATTATCTGTAATTGTCTTATTCAACTCAAGGAATGCCGAATCAATATCTTCAATAGAGCCTCTAAGCGCGGTCCTAAATGTGTCAGAAATAAAGTCCGTTAGGTTCTTTTGAATCTGAGCAAGAGGTCCATCAATCTTAAATGCCTTATTGAATGCTGAAATTGCATCCTTAGCCAAACCAGCAATTACAAACGGAATCGCCCGGCCACCAACAGTGAGACCAATCTCGAAACCCTTAGTGATCTGCTTACCAATCTCAATAAATACTCGAGATGGAGATTTGATCTTTAGAAGCCCCTTGGCCTTATCAACCCCAGCTTGAAGTGGACTAATAAGCTTATCAAGCAGCATTTTTGCCAATCCAGCCAAACCTTGACCAACGCCAGCCACAATAGCAACACCAATTGCCGCGCAGGCCTCTGTAATTAGAGGAGCATATACGCTAATAGCGTCTTCAATAGCCCAAAGGAATTTAAGCAGAGTGTCCATAGCAGATTCTGCTAAATCAGCAGCATTCTTGCCAATGCCTCTAATAAGAGCCTTGAGCATCTTGGTGCCTGCAGTAATAAGATCCTCTAGGCCTTCGCCAATACCCCTGACGAATTCACCTAGGGCCTCACCCGCGGCTTCAGCCACACCACCAGCATTTTTACCAAGACCCTTAATGAGTTCCTTGATAACGTCTGCTCCAGCATCGACAACGTCGCCCAGCTTACTAGCAATAGCGCTAATAAACTTTGCTACGATCTCTAGTCCTTTTCGAGTTATCTGAGTGATATTCCTAGAAATACCCTTCATTAACTCAAGAAGGAATTTTGCTCCTGCAGTAACTAGTTCAGGAAGTTTAGCGGTTATAGCAGTAAGGAAATTGATGACAACTTGAGCCGCTGCCGTTGTAATAGCTCCGATATTTTGTGCTAGACCTCTAAGTAGTGCCGCAAGAATTTCTAGGCCTGTAGTAACCACCATTGGAATTGCTGTTCGAAGCACATTTAGAGCTGTCGTCAACAGAACCAATAAGGTTTGACCAACTAGCGGGGCATTGATAATAATGGCTTGTAGAAGCGCCGAAATAAGCTGACCAATTGCCACGGCCAGTTGTGGTGCCGCAGCGGCTATGGTCTGAACAAGGAGAACAATTCCTTTGCCGACTTCAACCGCCACTTTCGGCAGAACCTTCGCAATCTCAAGAAATGCCTTGACCAAAATAACAATCGCTGCGGGGCCAACGGCCACCATAGCGGCCAAACCAGCCCCGAGAAGTGCTACACCAGCACCGAAAGCGAGCATACCCGCGCCAGCAATAACCAGCGAAGCGCCCAGCGCAAGAAGCGCCGGAGCCAATGGACCAACAACAGCGCCCGCAATTCCCAGAACCGCAAACGCACCAGCCATCGCGACCAAACTTTTTACGATGGACTCAATCGACATGGTGCCCAGCAACATTATGGGCGGAACTAAGAGGTTCAGTGCGGCTGCAGCCAAAATAAGCGCGGCTGCTCCACCAATGCTGCCACTCATTAGTTTTAGTCCACCGGCCAAAATAAGAAGAGACAAGGCTAGTGCGCCAAGCCCCTTGGCTACCGTTTCGATAGACATAGCCCCCATAACAGCAATTGATGCTACAATGGCACCCAAAGCTACTGAAAGCAATAGAAGACCGGCGGCCTGGAGAGCCAGAGACTTCGGTAGAGCCGCGGCGGCCAAGCCAATAGCCAAGATTGCCAAGGTCATCACGCCAAGTCCCTTAGCGGCTGTCATGAAATCCATCCCACCAAACGCCTTAACGACGTTAACTAGGAGGTTTAGACCCACAGCAACAGCAATCAGACCAACACCAGCTAGAGCAATATTGGGCGGGACTAGTTTCATGGCTAGCCCAATGGCCACCAATGCGGAAGCCACACCAAGCAAGCCCTTACCGATGGTCTCCCAAGACATAGCTGCGAAATCTTCAATAGCACTTGCTAGAATCTTCAAACCAACGGCCAAAGCAGCAATGCCGATACCAGCACTAAGCATTCCACCAGAATTCTTAGACAGAGGAACCGCGGCTGCAGATATCATAACCAGCAACGCAGCTATACCAGCTAGTCCCTTACCGAGCTCTTCCCAACTGAGTTTCGAAAGAGCAAACACGGCTAGAACCAACGTGTCCACGGCTACTGCCAGCAGAATCATTGAAGATGCCAGAATTGGAATCTTGATGAATCCGCCAGTAGCAGAGATCTTAGCAATGATAGCCATGGCGGCTAGGAGCATCCCGAAGGCTACGCCAACTCCCATCAGAGCCTTCTTAAGGCCGTCGCCATCAATCTTAGACAGCGCAACAATAGATACAGTCAGAACACCAACCGCAATTGCGATCTTCATCAGAGTATCTGCCTGAATACCATTCTGCATGGCCTTAAGAGTTCCGGTCAACTGATCAAATGACCCAGTGATTGAGCCAAGAAGTCCCCCGGAGATATCAACACTGAAATCTGTGATGAACTTCTTGACAGCAACCAGGATTCCACCAAGCAGACCCACAGTAATTGCGTCAACGACATCGTTGAATTCCACATCACCAAAAGCAGACTTAATTGCTTCACCAAGCTTCTCAAAGACCGAAATAACCGCTTCTGCGGCGGTAACGAGACCATCGAGAATACCGGTTAGGAGAGATGGTCCACCAGAACCTCCGGAGCCAGATCCACCAGCAAACAATCCAGCAATCGCTGACCCAAGCTTCTGAATCAGAACAATCGGCTTTTGAAGAATGTCTCCTATTTTGACGAAAATCTCAGAAAAGGATTCACTCTCTTTAATGGCCTTATCAATGAAAACCAAGAAGTCTCCAATTGAGGCCACAAACTCAAGAATTCCACCGGAGCTTTCTCCAGCAACACCAAATAGACGCTTGAAGACACCAAACAGCTCGGAAACGATCTGTTTACCAATGCTCATAACAGCAAAGATGCCCGCAAAGATTCTTTGAATCACTGCAATGCGTTCTTTACCAGGAATCAGCGATTTAGTGAAAGCTTCAAACCTCTTTGTAAATTCAAATAGATCTTTTCCGGTTTTAGCTGGAAAGAATTCTCTAAATGTTTCTTTGATCGGACCAAGAACAGCTGCCGCCGCTTTGAAGATGTTTGTGATTCCTGAAATTAGCGCGGTACGACCACCAAGATCCTTCCATTCTTTAAGAACGGCGTTTCGGGCCTCGGCGTTGTTATTGATTAGATCGTTTAGAGCATTTGATGCTGACGTAAACGTCTTTCTGGCTTCGCCGAAGTTGCCGAAAATGAGGCGCCAGGTCTGACCCCAACCAGACTCGGCTGTTTCTCGAGCCGTGCTAAGAAGCTGCGACATAGTCTTAACTTTAGTAGCTGCTTCTTGGGCCGTCTTAGCCTGAGCTTGGATAGCCTTGATCTGCGCATCATTAAACCCTTGAGCCTTCAGTTCGGCATCGGATAGATCTCCGGTGAATTGCTGAAGAGTCTTTGTTAGAACGTCTGAAGTCAACCAGGAGTCCTTACCGGGTTGGCCCTGAATCGACTGACGGAAAGATTCTCCAGCAATCGACACATTCTTCATCTTGCCCGTAAGCTTAACTGCGCCCTCGTCCAACTTACCCATGTTAACTGCGGTCTGAGCAAGAGCGCGCTGGAATACTGTACCGCCCATGCCCGCATTAACTACCGAGTTCCAGTCCTGAAGAGAAACTCGTCCAGCTGAAATAGCTTGAGAAAGCTGGTACATTGCAGTAGAGGCTTGCTGCGAATTAGATCCAGAAAGAGCTGCCAAGTTAGCAATACCCTTAATAGATCCAGTAGCTGTTTTCAGATCAACACCAGCAGCGGTGAATGTACCAATGTTCCTGGCCATCTCGCTGAAGTTATAGATAGTCTTATCTGAATATGTATTAAGCTCATCTAGTGCTTTGTTTACGTCCTTGAGTGTGGCACCAGAAGCCTGGGTATTAGCCAGAATCGTCTGAACCGCATTAAGCTGTGTCTCATATTCTCGCAAACCACCGGTAACAGGAGCCACAGTAAGCGACTTGGCGACGTCTAGTCCGGTAGTGACAGCTTTACTAGCAATCGTAGCTAACGCCGATACCGCAACAACTTGAAGGGCGGAGAAACTTGCTTTAACGGTTTCAAGGCCGTTAGTTAACGTTCCAAAATTGATACCTTTGGTTGTGTTTGAGATTTCATTCAAACCACGAGCAGCGTTCTTCATATCCAGGCTGCCCTTTAGCTTATCGCTAGCGATAGCCACATCCTGCAGACCCTTAGTAGCACCTGGGAGGTGCAAAGCTTGCTTGAGTCGATCGAGAGTACTGATAGTTTGCTTCGCGTTGGCTTCAAACTTAGCGTTTTCGAAGCTCATAGCAACTACTCGATCATCAACAGTCTTACCCATTAGCTTGTCACCTCCTTCCAGACGTCGTCAGCGATTTTGTCAAATAGTGGTTGAATTGCAGGGTTAATATAGTCTCTTCCTTCGACATATCCACCCGTTCCGGTACCATGGCCATACTGAATAAGTATCGCAATGACTTGACCGTCGTTTTGGTGTCGGTTATGCCACACGATTGAATAATATCCAGACTTCTGCTCAATTTCGTAATACCATCCGGACGCCGTAGCTCCGCTATCCATTGGAGTAGCGTTAGATAAAGCGTTTACCCCTTGTTCACCGTACTTACTAAGAATCTTTACAATATAACCCGAAAGAATCTTATCGAGAAACTTCTCTGTATTTTTGAAGTCGCCCTTCTGCGTAACGGTGATCACGATTAGACCCCAGCGTAAATAACCATATTCGTGGTCAAATATGGCTGGAGGTTGTTGTGGGCGGAGTCAGCCGTGCGGTTCGTCAAAGGGTGCGTGTGGTTCTGGACTGCGTGGGTGTGGTTAGTGCTCGTGCCCCCGGTCTGGAAGTTGTCGTGGACGAAGCTACCGCCACCTACCTGGAGTCCTGCCCCCGCGCCGCCGAAGCCGGAGCGGACAACCGTGTCTCCAGCTCCGTTCACAGAGTGACTGTGGTCAACGCTGTGACCGCCAGTGTTGTGGCTTCCCGAGCTGGTCGTAGAGCCGCTGCCGTTCACACCAGACTCGGCTCCAGTAAGCGTATGCGTTTTAGATCCACCAGTTTCGCCTAGGGTATCAAATTCAGTCTGACCAGAGTCTCGCGTTACAAGAGTTCGACCCTTTGTGTTTGGTAGATTAAATGTTGTGGACCCATCACCACTACCATATGCCGTACCGATTTCAGCAAATAATGCTGCATAGGTAGATCTAGACACAGCTGAACCATCACAAGCCAAACAAAGTGAAGGAACAGTGGACCCAGCCATAGGGATGAGTTCACCAATATAACGTACAGTGAGTCCAGGAGCTCCTGCTGGACCTCGAACATTACCAGCGTCGATAGTTGATCCGTCGTGTCGTGCTAGAATTAGATTATTTCCAACCACTTCACCATCAATAACAGATGCCGCTTCAATTTCTTCCATACGTTCGGCCGTAAGGCCGGTAATTACAGCCATATCGACTCCTTTTAGCCGAGAGTTACAGGAACCATTCTAATGTAGGCGGTTTTCCAATAGAAGTTTGCCCAACTAGCTGAAGTAATCATTCCTCGAGGACGAATTACATCGTTGGCAGCCAAAGTTAGACGAATTTTATTTTCAATCATCCACTTATCATAACCGCCGTTAGCACATGCCCAAGCTTCTTCTAGAACGCCCACACCGGTGCCGTTTTTGTAAACATTCATATGTACATCAGCTCGAACCGCCGCACCGATATTTTCTTGGCCGGTTCCACCATAAGTAATTTCATAAACACCAGCCGCAGGAGCAGTAAGTGTTGTTGGTGAACCCGTTGAGAGTTCATACATTGTGGCGGAAGCTGCGGAAGTTTGATTGATCGTTCGACGATCATACATTTCTGCGCCGCCCAAGAAAATCCACTTACCCGCGGCAGTATTATACTTCATGTGCCACATAATATTTAGTGCGGCCATTGCTGACGTTTGGAAATATACCTCGTCACCGTTTGAAGGCGAACCCGGCAAAGATGTAACAATCGAAGGGCGGCCAGTTGCTCCAGATGCGCCTCGAACGTTTCCAGCATTTACAGTACTACCATCATGTCTTTGTAGAATAAGATCGTCACCGGACACATAACCATCAGTGACAATTGAATCTTCAATCGCAGCCATACGGGCTGCAGTCAAACCGGTAACTGAAACAGCCATATGGGCTCCTTACGTGTATGTGGTTGTAATTTCATATGTGTCGGCGTCAAGAAAAACGCCATCAACGTCTATGATTTCAAACTCGGTTGGACTAGTCATAATGATTTGATCGTCTGGACCATATGCAGTCCAGGTTCCATCGCCATGATCTTGAATTAAAATAACATAGGAACCCTCGAGAATTGCAATAAGTTCTTCGGGGGTAGGAAGTCTAGGTGCTGAAGATCCTGTGCCATATAAAATATCTTCTATGTTTTCAAGCTTTTCAGGATCGATCTGAGTTGAGTCAAGACTCATGTGTACCGTTGCTTTATAGCCAGGAACATCAACAGGAACCCCAGAAAGTTCCCAGGAAAATTCCACCGGAGTAATTTCGGAACCTAAAGTCTCAAACGATTCTGATCCGGGAATAGCTAGAAGCTGGTACAGAATATGCACAACATATCCCAGAGAAGTTCCCTGCGTATCGTTTCCTTTTAATGTTCGATACGACAAACCAAATCGGCGTGATGGTTGATCGTGGATCTTAAGCCCACCAGCAGTATTATGTTCATAGATTCCGTTAATTGCATCTAATTCTGCCGGATAGGTAAATGCATTAAGTGTAGCAGAATAATCACCAACGGTCACATACTCTAAAAATTTGCGACCGTCAAGAAATTTAGAGTTTAGTGTTTTTGTGTTATTCTCTTCTACACTAGTTAAACCATTCCAAGCAACACCAGGTCCAGATGTGGGATATAGAACCCCACGATCAACACCAACTTGGAACTCTCGCGCGCCAACCGCGTCCCAAACGATGGTAGTCATACGGGCTCCTTTCTATCCTGTGGAATTCAGTTGAGCTTTTCGCTGAGCATTAAGCTCGCGGTTTCGTGCTGCTACTTCAGCTCGACTCATCTTCTTGGGTTTACTATTCTTCAAGTTACAAATCCTAATTAGTGTAAATAACCGATTTAAATGCCAGTTCTCACACTCAAAAGGGATTTGAAAATTAATCATCCAAGAATAAACGAGCTCTGCTGTAATAACTTCTCGACTTGCTGGCTCTTTGGTATCATTAAACCAAGTAGCCGTCATCTTAGCATTGATGTACTCGTCGATTGCTTCTTGATTCTCAACAGAAAGTCTGGAGAAAACCTCCGGAGCAATATTTGGAGTCAATGTCATGCATTCGATGTAGCTAAAAACTTCTTCTATAGATTTTTCAGCTCCGCCCAAAAAAGGCTTTTCATGTTTTGACTCCCATTTTGAAAGACTGACCAGAGAATGCTCTAGTTCCAAAGTTACTGCTGGGTCAACAACAAATTCCTCTCGGATTTCGTCGAACATTTCCAACTCTGGAACCATAATAGTGAGCATTCCCTGGCCTCCTTTCTAAATTACCGACAACTTAGTAGTTGAAGGTCCAATCGTCGTCGCCGATTACGTTGTAACCGGTCGTCGCATGGGCCGTGACCAGTGCGGTCTGACCCGTGGTGAGCGCCGGCTGTGCACCAGCGGTCTTGTTGACGCCATTGATCTTCCACTGGACGCCCGTGACGGACGGCAGCGTGACAACATGCGTACCCGAGTTGTACGTCGGCTGGTTGGCCGGAGTACCCAGGTCCACCGTAGTAATTGCACCCGAGAAGAACGAGATGACCTCGTCCGGGAGAGGCAACCGAGCATCGCCGGCGGCGCCGTAGAGCTCATCCTCGAGATCGGCCAATGCACCAGCATCAACCTTCGTCGAATCAATGACAATGGTGGCCGTCGGCTTAAGACCAGTGGTCCCAACCGGCGTTGTCGTGAACTCCCACGAGAACGTAATGGCCTCGGGCGAGTCGTTGATCGTGCCGTATGCCTTCTCGCTCGGTGACGCCAGGGCGCCGTAAACGAGATGGAGCTTGTAGCCGTAATCCGTGCCCTCAGTATCGTTGCCGAGCTGAGTGCGGTACGCCAGACCAAAGGTCTTACGCGTCTGCTGACCGACCAGAACACCATCTTCTGGAGCGGACGTGCCATCACACTGACCGAACTCATCCGGATACGTGAAGGCCTCGATTGTGCCGCCAAACTCCTCGGCAGAAACCAGGTTCAGGTACTTGATGTTGTCCGCGTACTGCGGGTTCGATTCGGCGCCAGAAGGCGACTCGGTGACGGTGACGAGACCGTTCCAAGCAAAACCCTCTGCGTAATCGCCGGTGTTATCCGGAATGTAAAGGACGCCGTGATCGACGCCCGTCTCGTAGGTACGTTCACCTACTTGATCCCAAGTGAGGGGCATTTTCTTCCTTTCTTAGAAGAAGAGATTGTATACGTCGTGATTGAGATTATCCGCTGTATAAAAGCGGTTAAATGTACAGAGCGGAAGCTCTGCGACCTTATCTGGAATTTCGCTATCAGGATTTCTGTCAATGACAACAACTTGATAGCGTTTAGTATTTCGATATGGTCCGTTATTGGCAAATTCAGTCTTAGCAAAGTCTCGCTTGTAGACAATTGCCGGATACGTCATTTTTGTGCCATTAGGTGGTTGAAAATATACATTGTCGCAGAGTTCTAGAAGAATCTCTTGCAACTCAAGCCGCGGTCGGGCCATTGTATACCTCCCCCAGCCTAAAAATTAGGCGAGGACGCTGAACTTCCACATCTGTGACTGTCCAGTTGGTCCCCGCCCATTGAATATAACGAATGGCATGAAAATGTTCATTAGCAAACTGATCTGCAACAATACTAATAGAATTGTTTACGGAGAGATCGCTATTTAGATTCTCTCCCTCAGACATCCGACGTGTGTTTCGAATAACATCGCCGTAATATGTTTCTTCGGTGATCTCATCGATCCACACGCCAGAGCCTGGGGGAGTTTCCACGGATTCTCCGTATCCAACCTTACCGTGGAACTTCATGCCATACTACCTCCAGATTAGGCCTCGTACGTGTACGTCCACTCGTCTTCGATGTTGTTGTCGAAGTAGTAACCCGACGCCGGAGTGGCGACAATGGTCACAGACTGACCCTCAGTGAGAGTAATATCGGCCGAAACCGTCTCACCAGTGGACTTCTTGTAGACAACACCCGTCTGAGCGACGTAGTCAATCACTTCGCCATCGAATGCCAGCATGTTTGGCGTAACAAACGTAAGGTCGCTAGCCGTCTTCAGGATAACAAGAGCCGAACGGATCTTGGTGAGCGCACCCGAGAGACGAGTCTCCAGCAGGTACGTGTACTTGTTGTAATCGATGTCAAAGTCATCGAAGAACGTTACATCGCCACCCTTATCGGTGCCGAGCGTGTAGTCCTTCAGGTTGACAATGATGCCGATCACGTTGGGCTCGTCTTCCATGACTTCGACAGCCACGATGTTCGCGACGCCGAGGGCGGTTGCGAGCTCCGACTGAGAATGCCAGTAACGACGGTTGTCGTTATCCTTCGTGAGAAGGAGGTTGGTGATGACGTCCAGCGTCGTGTAGAGCGTCGGCGAACCGGAGCCCTTGTAGTACTTCATCTGACGCAGGATGCCCTCGGCAACCTCAAGCCACGAGGAGTTGGCGTCGGCCAGGTTGACCGTCTTGGTTGCTGCGTACAGGTCGTCATCATGAAGAATCGAACGAATACCAGCACCCTCAACAGCACCAATCGGGTCCTTGACCTTGTCCTCGTCATCCACATCGCGACCATCGCCGATCAGGATTGCGCGAGCAATTTCCTCATCGAGCATCAGACGCATTTCACCCTTAATGAACGCAACGACGTCGATATCAGTAATATCGATGATGTCGTCCCGATCCAGCTTCTGCTTCTTGTAGATGGTCGCAGGCGTGGTCACACGCTTAGTGAGACCGAACCACTCTTCCTTCTTCATCTCGCCCGTGATGTAACCCTTTGCACGAGCCTCAGGCATCGTGATATCGGCAATCAGGGACTTGATGCGTGCCCACGGAGCCTTACGTGTTGCGTTAAGAACACCGCTAACCCACTCTGTGCGACGTTTGTCGAACTCGGGGGTGTTATCGAGAGCCTTGGCGTCCGGGAACAGAACATCAATGTTGTTGATGCCGTGCGCGAGCGCGTAACCCTCAAAGCCAGCCTTCAGAGAACCGAGACGCTGACCCTCCTTCACAATGCCCATCAGATCGCTATGCGAAAGCGTGGGAGCCTCTTCCTGAGAACCGTCCTGCCCGTTCTCAAAGACGTTCTTGGTACCCATTGCTGCCTTTCCTTTGTTTTCAGTGTGGGTCAATTCGTCCTCTTCTTCGGACGAATCAGAATGCTCTACTGTACCGTCGGCCGCTTCAGCTGCCGCACCAACCATATAGGCCACAACAGCCTTTTGCTCGTCATTGAAAGTGTTATAGACATCAGCGATCGTCTTTTCACTCTCAGCGTGCTCAATCGTTTCGTCTTCCTCTTCTTCCGATGCTTCCTCGACCTCTTCTTCGCTCTCTTCCGATTCCTCGTCAGAAATATCAGAATGCTCGAGTTCATCACCGCTGAAAATGATAACTTCATCATCCAGCTCAAACGAACCATCGGCGTGAGCAATTTCAACATTCTCAATAAGCGCCCCGGGGTTTGCGCCCGAGAGAACCAGACTAACTTCCTGGATCATACCGTGGAGAACGTTATTCGCGCTTTGCTTCAGCTTGTTAGCGAAGATTGACAACGACTTAACATCTTCGTGCTGAACCATCTTCTTGACGTTTTGACCGTTATCGGTATCGTTGAAATACCCATAGCAGTAAACGCCATCTTTACGGTTCTCAAGAACCGCGTGGCCCAACACATTGTTCGGATCTTCGTGTCCGTGGTGCCACACGAGCGGAACGGTTGTCTTGTCCTGGTGCTTGAAAGCGTCAGGAAGGATCGTTCGTCCGTCGGTGCAGCGAAGCCCAGCCTTGGTGGCGTAGCCACTAAAGTCCGGCTTTTGCTTCGTTACTCCCATTTTGATTTTTCCTTTCGGTTTTATCACGGGCATTAGCCGTCACTTGTGGCAGCTGCCACAGAGCCCTCGACAGGTTGCGGCATGTTGCTGTTCTGCAATTTATCGGCCTTAGCTTCTGGTGATGGAGCAATACCCATCACGCCACGGATCTCATTCGCAGTAAGAACTTCGTTGCGAGTGAATTTATCGGCCATATCAGCGATGTCATTAAGCGGAATGAGTTTAAATCGATCCTTGAAGAAGAGAATCGTTTGTTTCTGCGACCTAGCAGTTTTCGTAAGGAAAGAGCGGCGCATAGCTTCAACAATAGCTACAAGGATTGGTTCAACGGTGCGGTTAAAGTAGTTAGTCATAGTTTGTTCGTCCGCAGTTCCGTTCATAACGGCATCAGTAATACCAAGTTGGCCATAAAGCATTGTAGTCAGCATCTCAATTTGTCCCATTAGCTGATTGTCTGCCGGCCGGTTAAGCTGAGTGATCTTTTCAGTTCCGTCGGTATAGGCGATACCGTATTCGCCTTCTCGGAGCTGCATTTCGATATCAGTTCGTCGTTGTTCTGCTTGTTGACGACGAGCCTCGGTCTTGATCACATAAGGAAGTTGGATGATGAGGTCTAGTTTATTAGATGCCGAAGCATTATCTGTCACATCCAATAGAGCAAGCTTACTAGTAAGTCGCTGTAGAGTTGAGTTCGGTTCATTCATAACTGAATAGAACGGATTCTCAATGATCGCTACAAACGATTTGGCTAGAGTTACTTCTTCTCGAACTTGACGTTCTTCATTAAACAAGCTCACGCGAACATGTTTATGATACCAAGCTACGGGATAGCCAACCCTAAGTGTTTTAATATCAAATCCGCCAGAAGAATTCGGATTAACAGAGGTGTCTACTGGAACAATGATTGCTATACCGCGATCAAACATAGTTGCTACCACATCTTGCATAAAATGTGTTGCTGCTTGATCGATATTGGCTTCGACGGTTAGACAGTCATTCAATCCACTACGAACGTCTCTAAGATAACGATTTTGCTCATCAACTTTCACATGTCGCACACTTACTTGAGCGACATCGATGCTCATTCGAGTATAGATCGAAGAGATGATGGAGCGTTCGTTCGTAATCCGAAACCGCAATTGATCAGGTCGTCCACCATAGCTTGCGCCGTAACTTCCGTAAGATTTTTCTTGTCTGGCTGTACCATTGAAGGCATTCCAGGCATGTTTTAATCGTGTACCGACCCGCGCCATAAATCACCTCCCTTATATGTGGTCATTACTCGAATGCTTCCTTGTTTAACTTAAAAGCAACGAATCCGTCCATCAAAGCGGACACGTTATCAATCTTTTCATCTTGTCTTTTCTTCAACAGTTTGCGGTTACCATTAGTGTCTTCCAAAGTGATTGCATTACCCATTGCAAATTGCATCAGAAGTTCATCAAACAATAACAATCGCGCCTCGCTAAGATTCTTAAGCTCACCCAAGGGAACTGACTCTGTTCGAGCTCCCTGAATGACTTTCTCAATTCCGAATGGGCCGTTTTCCGCTTCCCACCGAGCAACGAATTCTTTAGCGTTGTATGGATCGAATCCAAGAGCACGAACATCATACTCTCGACTAATGATAAACGCGTCAAGATCTTCATAGACTTCCATCATGTCTAGAATATTACCCGGCATGACATGGAGGCTTCCTTCGTTAATAAACTCTTCATATTTTTGACGCATAGCCGCCGGTAACTTCATAAGAGTAAGCTCGGTAATATAGCTACGCGTCTTAACTCCAAATCGCTCGCGCGAGAACGGAAACAAGAATGTGAATGCGCAGAAGTCATCGCCCTGTGAAAGATCGGCGCCCATAGCACATGCCATCCCATCAAAATTCTGCGTAACATGGGGAAGCGTTTCTTCGTACGTGAAGAAATATGTGTATCCCTCCATAGGGATGCCGAATCGCTTCGCCAAAATATCGTTGCGAGAAGCGGGAGCCTTTTCAGCACGCTCTACATCCAACTGATACGTTTCGTATGACACTGTAATGCCTAGATTTGGATTTGCCTTGATCCACATTGCGGGATCATTAACTTCGTCTAAATCATCGAGCTTATAATGCCAGATTGAAATATGCGGAGCGTTGTATTCTCCCTTAAGGATGTCCGCAAGCTCCATTTTGATCGTATCACCAGATCCGTTTCGAACGGTTCCCTCAGAACTAATCGCAACAATCAGGTAGTCTTCTAGTTTAGATGCGCCCTGTTCTACAGCACCAATAATGTCTTCTCGGAGATCTCCGGACAGCCACTCATCGATTGTGGACACTTTTGGTCTAAGCCCCTGCAGTTTGTGAATCGACATCGGGCGAATCTCAACTAGCGAACCAGTTAGGAAGTTCTCGATACCCTTCTTAGTCGACGCCAACTTCTGACGCATAGCTCTAGCGCCAGTAGTATTCTGCAAGGAGCCTTCGGTGAGGAATTTGAATAGCGGGCCTCTTGCTCTGGTGATCGCCGTCCTCATTGGCGACATTACTTCCTCGGCCTGTTTCATTGTGGGGGCCGTGGTGATTTGATGCGTAGTCGATGTATCCACATTCAAAAAATAACTTTGAATAAGTGATGCGTACATTGACTTAGCGGCGCCTCGAGCCACGATTAGATACTGTTTGACTACTAAACGTTTCTTGATCGTCCTCTTTACATAATGTCCACCATGATCGCCATCTGATGGAACATAAACACTACGATCAACAAAGTAGTACCAACCAAACAATTGTTCAGCCCATAGTTTAAACGTATCTAGAAGATGAAGATCGCCGCCATCCGTGAGGGTCATTTCACCCTCACAATAGAGAATGAATCCTTTCACAGCATCTTCGTCGTAATAGAAATTCGGATTAGCAATAAGTGCATCAATCCGATTCATCTCCATAGCGATCTCTCGGTTTACCGGGATTTCTCCCCGCATGACCTTGTCTCGAAACGCACCATAGTAGACTGGTGTAGCAGTATTCGATAGAGCCACACCAACCTCCTTTATTTGAGTTTCTTAACGACAGCTTTCCCTACAGGCGACGTAGCAAGTGCATATGCGGTTGTAACCGTTGTTCCCACAGAGAGAATTTCTTTAACTGCCGAGTGACCCTTTCGAACCGTAGCAATATTCGAATCGTTCTTTGTCAGATTTGAATAATTCTGCTCGAGGTTCAATCTCTGATTAAGCGCTTGAAGCTCTTTATTAGTAAGGGATCGAACACCACTCTTTCGAGCTTTTGCGCTTGCCTTCTCGGCGAGTTTGGCATCACTTGATTTCATCTTTGGTGTTGATGATTTAGTTGTAACGCCCCACTTCATACCTTTAACGCCATAATGTGCTAGAATATCATCGATTGCAGAATGAGCGGCGATGTCTGGTTTCAGTTCGGTAATCAAACCCTCAGAAGAGAAGACAAATGTAAATGAAAATGGTGCTTCTTCATCGGAATGCTTTACGTCTACCCAATAATATTTCACAGTTCCAGAAAGAGCATCTCCGCGACCTTCTAGGCGTTTCGTCCCTGATGGATTCATACCATAATCATCAAGGGCTTTCTTAACCCCAGCATCAGCAAGTTTTTGCGCTTCCTTAATGTATGCTTTTCCTGCTGCCGACTCATATTGTCCCGTAAGAGGGTTGAAACCTAAGTCTTTTCCGGAGTACTTCTTGTTGATTTCAACAATTTTCTTATTGAAATTTGTCGCCGCAGCATTATGAATTTGAGCGTATGCTTTAGCTGAGCCGGCTTTTTTCGCAAATTTTTTATCTAACTTTGCCAACTTCTTTGTTGTTACTTTTTCCCCCTCATGCCCCTTATCATTCCGAACCCCCCACTTCATACCCTTCTTGCCGTAGTGAGCAAGAACGTTTTCCACCATTTCAGTACCCATGCTCACCTCCAGGTCTCGTTTATTGAGTACGAATTCAGGTCCCTGAGAATCACCCACCCACAAAGCGATGCGGTCAAACCGTACCCAAGAAAGCCCATAATCAGTGGGCGTAGGTTTCGCCGGAGTCTCTGGATAACCCAGGGTGAGGTGAGGAAGCCAGTCCGGATGCTGCTCAGAGGAGTCGTATGCTGTTCGGATATCGTCATTTTGGAGCAGGTAATGTCTAAATTGCTTTACTTCTTTTGCTTCCCATCCCTCAGAAAAGAATAGTACATCTGCTTGATCTCCGCCAAGAACCCCACGCCGGTCAACATCCAGCCCAAACCGATTAAGAGAAGTAGAAGCAGCGTGATCCAGAAATTCGGCGATAGAATCAACATTATCAACAGTATTGGAATCACCCAAATAAAGTAGAGTAAGATGAGGAACTTTTTCACTCGATACCTTCCAGACTTGATCGTCATCTGCAGGAATTGCTACTACAACAAGACTACTCATGGGGTTTCACCAATTGCGTCGATAGCCGCCTGCATTGCTAGCTTGAGTTTAGCTGTAGTAAGACTACCCGTGGCAACCGAATCAAATGCTTCTCGCATTCGTAGGGAGATTTCTTCGTTAGTCAGACTTGCAATCTCTGGAATGACTTCTGGAATAGGTAGTCCACTAAGAATTTCCGAGTCAACCACAGCACCCGTTTCATCATACGCTTCCCAAAGTCCAGTTCCATCGTCATTCGAGAAAGTACGATTAACTAGAACGCCCTCTAGAGAAAATGTTTCTTCAATTATAGTCATATTATCACGTCCCACTCATTCGATGAATCCAGAAATGGAAAGCTTTACCATTAACAGATCGTGTAATCCCCGTGAATCCAGAAATAAGACTTAGTTCTGAGTTCGTAGTAATATTAGCAACTTGATTGGCCATCATATTATTGGATGCCGGTGGTGTTGGCTCACTACACATATGCCCGGCGACCGAGCAACAAGCAGCTGAAGTAAAGCCACTAGCCGTGTCCATATTACGCAGAACTGTACCAATCCAGTATCGAGAGTTTCCACTTACGGGAATTGGAGACCCGCCCATTGGTGCCGCAGCAATAACGCCAAGCGCATTCGCAGAAACGTGGAATTGATCAATCAGGGAGCCCAAAGCCATATCATCATCTTCCCAAAGACCAACACGATATCCGGCGCCAACGCCAATATTAACATTAGCTACAAGATACATCTTTAGTTCGTCAACAGTATAATCGTCAGAGGGGACCCACGGTTGAAATACGACCGTTTGCATTGAGTTATTGATTGAAGATGATGGTGTGGATGAACTATAACCATAGCCAAGCGGGCGACTAGTAAGCTCGTACTCATTGGTTTTAGTGCCTACTGGTTTAACTTTATTAGGTTTACCCCAAGCCCCATCTCCGCGAGCAAATGTATCTACTGTTGGTGTGCCTGTTGGAATAACAAGCTTTGTGTCTGCGTAGGTCTTAACCGCTTTTTGTGATGGTACAACCAGATCGCTATTTGCGGTTAGAGTTCCGTCGGTATCAATTGGCGCATCTAGTCCGTCAGCACCATCAGCTCCCGGAGGGCCCTGAGCACCATCGGCCCCATCAGCACCCTTATCACCTTTATCACCTTTATCGCCCTTGTCACCCTTAGGTCCTTGCGCGCCTTGGCCGGGCACCTGCCCCGTTTCAGGATCTGTGTAAATTTCGCCTTGAACCTGAAGGCGCCAAACAAGCTCTTCTAGACGACTATTAAGTGCATCAATTTGAAACGATGTAACTGGTGGGTCAAAGAGAAGACGCACATAAATATACACATAATCCTTGACGAATTCTAGCTTTTTTGCGTTAAACTCGTCATCGGCTGGAAGATATGCAGACCAATCAGCAGCATCATCCTCAATCATAAAGCCTTCAGCAGGACCAATACCCAACTGATTTAGAACAGAGAAGGCTGAGTTAATGTGAGTGATGATGTCCGTATCGAACACATCTTGTACTGTAGGCACGCCCAGAAGCTCTTTAGTGGACGTCAAAATACTTGTTTCCATCAGCTCACCTTCCTTTCTACGTTGTTGTAATTGTACTTAGTCGCCAAGTGACCTCGGCGATCTGATCCTTCTGACGCTGCATATCAAACCCAGATGTGGGAGGATCAAACATCAGTCTTGTGTTCAAATATATGAAATTTTTGACTTGATTGATCAGGTTTACGTCGGTTGAGTAATCAAACCAGGTTTCATCGTACCCTAGGATCTTAAATCCTTCGGTAGCATTAAGATCTAGCTGATTAAGAGTAGTAAACGCCGAATTGATGTGCGTTATAATTTGCGCATCATATGCGGTGTAATCAGGAGCCAGACCTAAGATCTTTTTTGTACTAATGAGAATGCTGAGCTCCATTTTGTCACCCCCTAATTTTTATCTGCGTTTTTCGCTGCGTTTTTTGCCGATTGGCGATAAGCCGCCATAGCAACATGAAGTGGAACCGTTCCTGGACCAACCAGAACAACACTTACTAATTGCTCGCCCCTAGTAAAATATCGAGATGTTACTCGATCGGGGTTTTTCTCATACTCCTTAGTCATCTTATCATACGTCTTTTGAGCCGAAGCTTTAGCGCTGGCAGTCTTGGCAAGAGTTACTTTATCTTCTGCATCCATTAACTTCTGGACGTTTTTAGCGTTCCTTCGTCGAGCGCTTTTAATCTCAACCGTAGAAGGTCGATTAATAACACCCCACTTCATACCTTTCTTGCCGTAGTGCTGAAGCTCATCCAGACTCGGCTTCTGCGTGTCGTACATGAGTCTCCTATCCGTGTTTTACGGCGTAGTCAAGAAGTGGTCGAGGATCAAGATTGCCAACACCACGATTACCTACACTTCCATCATTATGCATGAGATGAATATGCCAGGCAACGGCAAGGCCCGCATGACCAATGTAATCGCCGGGGAATACAACCTGCCCAACTTTTACTTTCGCATGCTCTGCGTGGCCATACCCGATATGATGGCCCTTCTTAAAGGGTCCAACGGATTCGAGAATTTCGAATTGGATAATACCATCGCCCTTGCTGACGTCTCCAGAGGGAGCCTTACCCCACCAACCGCGATCGCGGACATCGACGACTTTACTCTTGACCATAGCGAAGAGTTTCGCATCTGGAAGAGTAATTACATCGACGCCGTCATGAACTGGCGGGTGATAACCCCAAGAATCTTCAACGATCTCTAGAACTGGTCGATGAACTTTGGTGATTTCGGCACTAGCCCAACGATTCCGAAGCTTTCGTCGATAGTCTTGACGCTCAGCCATTCGACGTTGCTCTTCGTGTGTTAGATCGCGATTACGAATGCGGCTTCGAAGATTCGGTGTGACTCCGGTAGCCATCTCTTTACCAGCATCCATTCCTAGTGCGTGCGCTAGAGATGCAGTATAGCCTCGAGTGCTAACCCCATAGATGCCGTCTGTCTTGATAGGACATTTAATGTCCATCTTAGCAAATTGGTCTTTAATTTCCTTTTGCCACTCAGTAATATCCGACCCACGCATAGCGGGAGAGTCAATCTTAAATGTTCTAGGACGATCCATAATTCACCTCGCTGTTGTGGGTTCCCAAAGGGCGGTATCGCCGGGTTCTCGATCAAGAACAACCCGTGGAGTCATGATCTTAGTGCCGTAATGAATAGCATTATGCGTGTCTTTAGTGGTTGTAATTAGATACCTCGGGTCAAGAATATAATCTTCACTGTTATAAATGTCTTCGACAGTGATAGGGTTCATATGGTGAATAAGAAGGCCTATGGCAATCTCATAACCTGGAATACCTAGATCACAACCATTATCACGGACAATTACTTCATTACGGACTTGTTTCCATTCTCTGGACTTGTAAAACCGCTGATTTACCCAGCGATCAAATCCAAAAGTTTCTTTTCCAACGATTCCGGCTAGAGATAGGTATTCTAACCTTTCTTCGAACGTATGAAGGTGTCGTAGTTCAGAATATGTCTTAAGTCTCGTCATCTTCAGACTCATAGGAAATATTTCCAGAATACGCCTTCATAGCTTCTAGCGCCGCGGTGTATTGTCCTTCCATCCGCGTTTGTGCTTCCATTACTTCTCTCTTGACCTGCGAGAGTTCATTCTCATGTCTGATTTTCTGTTGTTCGAGCTGTTCTCTAGTTGAACCGAACTTCAAACATTGCGTGATCACTTGCGACGAAGCTGTACCATTCCGAATCTGCTCTTCCGCGAGATCAAATGCCAACGAAGCTAGTTGATTCTCTCGAGCCTCAGGAGTTGTGGCCGGACGCTTGCGCCTTTTGACTTCTTCAGTCGGTCTTTTGCGGGAAGCCATCGACCCTCCTTTCGGTTGTCGAGAGTTTCCTCCTAGTTTTAACCCACAATTAGCAGGGACAACGTGTCAAAATATCCCCCCGGGGCATTTTTTAGG
>JACCDT010459456.1_pt1 | contig 42689 bp, 51 predicted proteins | sample 7446291 | NCBI WGS metagenome assembly JACCDT01 (sample SAMN15323446, study PRJNA562643) | freshwater metagenome | isolation source: river surface water | place: USA:Blue River Watershed | collected 2017-08-17
CGTGCTGTTCTCCTGCGAGTCCTCGTTCATTCGATCCGCGAGCGCGAGCACAGTCGTCGTCACCGCTTGCGCGTCCGCGACGCGCTTCTCTGAGACTTCGCGCAGCTCGCCCTGCGTTTCGCGCAAGCGCGTTTCGAGGCGCAGCACGTACCATGCGACGCTGAGCAGGATCGGTCCGAGGATCCCAGCGTTGAGCAGCGCTGTCGTGACCGCGTCGTTCACGGCGCGTACTCCCCCAAGAGCCACGCGCGCTCCTCGGCCTCTGCTTCGGCCGACATCTCCTCGTCGCGGATCACGAGCGTGGCGAGGTCGCCGGTGAAGCTTGCCGCCGTCCCGTACCCGCTGCCGATGCGGACCGCGCCGCCGAGTGCGCTCGCGATCGGTGCCGCGCTTACGGTCGCAGGCGTGCCGTCATTCCATTGCACGCTGAGCGTGGTCCCGTCGTACTCGACATCGAGCAGGCCGGGCTCGCCCAGCGTGATAGGCACGGCTGCGCTCTTCCACCGTGCGAGCCCGGAGCCGACGCCATCGTAGTGGCTAGCGCCAATGCTCGGCACACCCGAGAGCGTCGCGGTCCAGACCTGCACGAAGCCGCCCTGCGTCTCGGCGAAGAGCGCATCGCGGAGATAGACCGCCGTCGCTTGTGTGGATGCGATCGAGGCGACGCGGACCACCGCGTGGATCGAGTAGCCGTCGGCGTCGAGGTACGTCGCGGCGGTTCCCTGCGGCGCGAGCGTCCGCTGGTAGCCGATGCGGACGGCAGGTAGGCCGTTGATGCGCTCGCCCTCGTCGGGCGCCCACATGCCGTTATTGACGCCGACGACATCGACGCCGATCGCGGCCTGGTTGCTCCAGCGCGAGAGCCTGTTCGTGCCGCCGAGCCATTGCGCTTGCGGGTACTGATACTTGCCGCGCGAGTCGAGCCAGAGCGTCGGCGGCGCATCGGCCGGCGACCACTCCCACGCGGGGATCGCGTACTCCTCCATGCGCTCGAGCTGGGACGCTCGGATCTGCGCACGCGTCGGCGCGCCGGCAGCCGAGCCGAACCATGCGCGCATCGCGTAGAGAGACCCGCGGAAGCCCGCGAGCTGCGTCGAGACGTCGTTGTTGCCCTCGATCGCGCGGAAGGTCGTGAAGCTGACCGCCGGCCCTTCGAAGGTCCCGAGGCGCACGCCATCGCGCCAGATCTCCGCCACGCCGTTGCGCATCACGTAGGACGTGACTTGCGGACGGGCGACTGGAGACGCGACCGGGCGCCACAGTTCGCCGTGGTAGATCGCCGTCCGCGACGGCACCGCCACCTGCGAGCCGACCCACTCGCATACCGTGTCGGTCAGGCCGATGTGCAGGTGGTACTGGTAGTACCCGCCGCCCTGGATCACGCGGTCATCGTCGGGGTGGTGCACGACCTCCACCACGAAATGCGTGTGCGTACCGCTCTTGAGCGCGACCGAAGAGCCGTACTCCATCGCGCTCTGCCGCGGCGAGTAGATCACGCCGGGGTGGCCGTTGCGAACGCGGCCGCCTTCGAGCGGCTCGTAGCCTGCGCGTGGCGAGGGACTCGGGCCGACCGCAGACGGCCACGTCTCGACGCGGCCGGCGTCGTACGTCGCATCTTCCGAGACGCGCACGAGGTCCCAGGTGATGGCGCTGAGCGGCTCGCGTGACGCGCCGACAGGGGCCTGCGGCGCGCATGCGGCGAGCAGGAGAAGCACGGCGAGTCTCATACTGCGCACCCATATTTCGCTGCGAGATACGTCCGCACGTTGAGGTCGTCGGCGCCGCCGTCTGCGAGGAGCGCGTTGAAGCCGACGACGGTGCCGATCAGCCCGTCGATTCCGGTTGCAGCAGTCGCGGCGTAGTTGCAGCCGAGCCGCTGCCCTTGCGTCTGACCTGCTGCGCCGATGCCCGCGCCGAACGCGGTGGACACGAGCGCTGCTGCGCCGACGCGCACGGTGATTGCGCTCCCGCCGAGTCGCACCACGACGAGCGTAGGCGTCGCGAGCGACACGGAGCCGTCCGCGGAGCGCACGTGCTTGAAACCCGTGTCGAACGCCGTCCACACCATGCGGTAGCCGGTGCCCGCACCGTCGATCTGCGCCGAAAGGCCGTAGTACCCGGAACCGTTCTGGCCCCACAAGGCATTGCCGTTCGTGCCGTCGGTCGAGCTGAGACGCGTGATCGCGTCGAACTGCACGGCGAAGTAGACTGTAAACGCCGTGGCGCTCAACACCTGCGTGATGTTGCGCGTCGTGTCGACGTACCGCGCGAGGCCACCGGGCCCCTCGGCCGCGGAGTACGTGTTGATCGAGCGGCCGAGCGACATGCGCAGCCCGGACGTGCCCTGCGTCATGTCGTTTAGGCCGCCGCTGGACTGGTCATCCCATGCACTGAGAAGGCCCGACCCGTCGTCGGTTTGAGCGCGCTCGTCGAGCCACCACGAGAGCGACGCGATATCCAGCGGCGTGAACGCGGGCGCAGATGCAGCGCCTACGCCCCCACCGCGGATGCTGCGCCGCAGCCCCGCTCCCCCAAAGCGCCTTTGCACGCTCAGACCCCGTTGCCGTTCGAGAGGGACACGATGATCTTCGTGCTCGCGGTGTCGCCTTCGTGCGCGAAGAACGGAAAGTCCCGCGTGCAAAAGAACGGTACCGGTACCTTCTCCGGCAGCGGAAGACAGTTCCCCGCGGCCTGCGCGGTGACGACGTGGTGGCCGAATTCGAACGCGCCGCTCGTTCCTCCCTGCGCCGGGACCTCGATGCTCGTGACCTTCGTGAGCCACGGATTTGTGAGCTGGTTCTGCGCGTCGCGCGCAGTGAGGCCGTAGAACGTGGCGTTGCCGCCCGCGGTGATCGGGACGGTGACGCGGATCTCCGGCCCTGCTCCGTTCGCAAAGTTCGGATGCCACTGCGTGCCGACGAAGACGATGTTGCCCGCGAGCACGTGCGCGTGGTTCGACGCGGTGACGCTCACGATCGTCGGAGCGTGCGCGCTCTGGCCCACCGCGCCCGCGAGGTCGGTCAGCGAGTACGTGACGGCGGTCGCGCTCGTCGCGATGCTGGCCTTGTACGCGTCGACGTCCGGCGCGGTACGGGTCGAGACGACGAGCGCGCTCGACGCTTCGAGCGTGGCGGGCGCGGTGCCGAAGACGATGAACCCGTTGCCTCCGTAGGCCATCCACGTGGAGAACCGGTCGACGATCTGCGCGGGCACAACTTCGACGACGTGCGTCAAGCCCATCGCGTAGACGAAGGTGGTGAGCGTCGTCGGCGGGGAGACGTCGACAGCGGCGAGTGCGATATTTGTCATGCGATGCCTCTTCCGATGCGTCGCGCCGTCCGCTCAAAGGAGCGGCGTCAGGCGAGACGCGGTGTCGTTCTCAATCGAAGATCGAAATCGCGGCGACGTAGACCGTGCCAGCGCCAGCAGTCCGCGCAAACTCGACGTTGATCATGTCGAACGTGTCGGGGCCGCGCAGTCCGTTGTCCGTGGCGAGGTCTTCGCAGTCGACCGTCGTCGCGATCGCCGTGAGCCACGTCGGCGACGTCGATGTCGTCGTGACAGCGGAAGTCGTCGTGCCGCTGCGCGACGTCGTCGCGCGCACGGAGAGCGTGCTTGCAGCGCTGACCCAGCCGAGTACGCGAACCTGCACCGTCCCCGTCGTGCTCGTGCGGTAATACTTCGGCACGAGGATCGGGATCCCGGTCGCCGTGGCTGGCGGACCGGTCTCTGGCAGCACGCACCAGATCGGCGCGTACGTAGACGTTGTGCTCGACCGCGCGAAACTCGTCGTCGTAACCCCGCCTGCGGTTGCGGGGACGCTCCAATGCGCGTATCCGCCGCGCTTCAGGATGGTCGTCTGCGCAGCGTTCGCCGTGAGGAGCGTTAGCGTCTCAGCCTTGATCGGCGATCCGACGCGAACCTCTCCGACGTTTGCGCCAAGATCGGTCGCATCCATCTTCAGACTCGGGCGCGCCGTCTCATAGACGGTGACCGAGATGTTTGCGCCGGTGAACGTGGATCCGGAGACGACAAGCGAGTTGTGCACTGCGCTCGCCGAAATCGAGCACGTGATCTCCGTGTCGCCGGCCGACTGCGCGCCTAGCAACTCCACGATGCGCAGCTGCGAGACCGCTCCCGCGGGCGCTACGTGCGTGTAGGACGTGCCGCCGTTCGGCACTTCGATCGTGTACGTCGCCGCGGCCCCGAGCGTGGTTGAACCTCCGCTAGCGTAATCGTCGAACTGAAAGACCCACTCGCGCTGGACCGCTTGGATGCTCGTGCTGACGCGGAACCGAAAAACATACTCGGTCGCGGCAGCGAAGTTGCCGGAGCCCGGGCTTCCAGCCATCAAGCGCGTGGCTGGGATGAGGCAGCGGCCGCGGCCGTTCAGGTGATTGGCGAGTCCGGCCGCTCCCGCCCACGTGTTCTCGCGCACAGCAACGCCGGACTTGATGTCCCGCTCGGCAATGAGCGCGGGCCGAATACCGACGACGGGGTCGGTCACGGCCCACCGCAGTATTCGGCAGCGTAAACGACGCTCACGCTAGCGTCGGTGCCGCCATACCAGATCGTGATGCGGCACACCGCCATATCCACGGTGGTTGGGGCTCCGCCTATCGCGTCCACCGTACTGACTTGAACCCGCGTGCCGCGGCCGCGGAGTCGCGACGCGGGCAGCGTCAACACGTCTTTGTCGAGCGCGAGCCAGATCGAGCCGCTTCCCGCCGAGCCCGAGCCCGTCGCAACCCATGTGTAGGACGCGCCCGCGGGGTCACCGGCGTCGGGGTCGTCCGCTAGCGCGTCCACGGCCCACACCTCGGGAAGATCCGTGGTGGTGAGCGCAACACGAAACTCCGCGACACCGCCGCCCGGATCGCGCTCGCATCCGTTCACGGCTACGCGCACCGGAAACGGTGAGCCGTCAGGCTGTATGCGCACGTAGAACGGGGGCGACGTCCACACGTGGATCGCGTACGTGGTCGTAAGCGGCGGATTGACCGCGGCCATGTCGCCGAAGGCAGCGGCGCCCCACGCGACGAGAACCTGCCCGAACGAATCGAGCGCGTGATGCAGATTGTTCCGCACCGTCCGCGCGAGATCCGTATCGGCTGCATCGTAGCTTCCGAAGTCGCCCGTCGTGTAGCGGATGAGCGCCTGGTGTTCGGAGTTGACGGTCATGGCTCAGCCGGGCGCGAACGTGTCCGCAGAGCGGTCGGTGAGCGCCGAGAAGTTGATGAAGGCGGCGCCGTCGGCGAGGTAGCAGTACTCGGACTGCGCCTGAACGAGCCCGGTCGTGTTCGCTGACGGGTAGCGCAGCACCCACTTGCTCGCGCCGACCCACGTGAATGCTGCCGTAAACGTGATGATGAGCGTCCCCGTCGTCGCGGTCGACTGCGAGAAGGACGAGATCGTGCCCGTCTTCTGCGTGGGGCTCGTCGCGTCCCACTCAGAGAGCACGGCGACTGCGCCAGCGGCCCAGTGGTTCGTGGGCAGATCGTTGTCAGCGAGATACGAAGCGTTACCGAGCGGGTCGTCAGTCGACCACGAGAAGTTGAACGGGCCGGTCGTGCCGTCGGTGCCGCTGTTCTTGCCCGTGATCGTGAGCGTCGGCGTGTACCCCGCGACTTGCTGCCCGCTGAGCATCAAGCGGAGACGCACTCGACCGCGATTCAGATCCCAGTGCCGACCGATGACGATGGCCGCCGCGCCGTTGATGCCGCGCGTTCCCGTCGTCCAGTTGGGCAGCGAGTCGAACGTGAGCGAGACGAGATCGCCTAGCACGTAGCCGAAGCACGTCATCGCGGCTTCAAGATCCACGATCACGTAATCGCGTCCGAAGATGCCGAGAACGGACTTCGTGAGCGCGACGAAGTCGGCAGTGCTCGCCTTGTCGTCGCCGTCGACGAGCGCGCTGCGCGGCGCAATCTCCAGCTCGCGCGTCGCCTTGCGCAGCGAATACGCGCCGACGTCGCGGACCGTGATGACTCGGTCCTGATGCTCGTTCGTGCGCGGGTTCCACCCCGTCAGGAGACGCACGGTGTTGATCGTGCCGAGCGCGTTGCGCTCCCACGTCGGCCGCTGCGAATCGACGAGCACGTTGCTCGCGACGAGCGAGCCTTCCGTGGGTTCGGTCGGCGCGGCGAGACGCAGCCCTTGGATGTCGATCGTTCCCGTCGTCGTGACGATCGGGAAGACGCCAATCAGCCGAAACTCTTGGGTGAGCATCTCGCGAAGCGACGTCGCTTCCGAGCCGGCATAGACACGCTGCGTCGCGAGCGCTCGATCGCGCGCGTAATGCGCGACCTCATTCGTCCACGTCGCGAGGTCGCTCGACGTGACGAACGGCCACGTGCCCGTGTTGCCGTTCTCGGCTGCGTCCGCGACGATCGCCGCGCGGAAGTCGTCGACGCTGCCGTGATAAAAGTACGTGCGAACGAGCCGAAACTCTGGAAGCCGGCTCGCCGTCCACGTGGTGAGCGGCGCACTCGCGATCGTCGGGTCTTCGATAAAGTTGTCGGTGACGTCCGCAACCGAGTAGTGGATCGCCCCGTCGATCTTCTCACCGTTTACGCCGTAGCTTGTCGCGAGCAGCGTTGCGGGCACCTCGGTCGAAGGCGCGGCGTCGAGATAAATGCGCGTGTGCGGCGCCGTGACGATGGCCGAACTGACGTTCGTGCCCGGTGGGCCGCCGAACGAGCCTCGCGGCACCGTGCCGAAGTCGGCCGCTGCGATGTCCTCGCCGTAGCCGAGCGGGTAAAGCTTGTGCTCGCTGCCCGCCGTGACCGTCGGGATCCCGCGCGGATACTGCGAGTCCTCCGTGGGGCCGGCCGCGTCGAAGTTGAGATCGAGCGCGCTCGCCGATCGGATGTACGGCCAGCGAAACGTCGCGGCGTGCGCCGTGTATTTGAAGTACCAGTGTGAGCTAGGCCCGTCGGAGACGGCTACAAGCGTCCCCGTAAACACGCCCGTCGCAGCAATCGCCGCGGTGAGCGCGGTGCAGAAATCTTCCTGCGTCTCGTAGTGGCCCGTGATGTAGACGGTCTCCTCCGCCTCTTCGAGCGTCCCCTTCGTCGCGCTCGTGCTCTCGCCGATGTAGAGCTTGAAAGCGTTGTTATAAGGGTAGTAGGCGCCGCGCGGGCGTCGCGGTGTCGTGAGGTCGGCGCCTAGATCCTGCTCCGTGATCTGCCAGATGCCGGCGATCTGAATCGTCCACTCGCAGCCGTTCGGCCCGAGTCGCGCATCGGTCTGGCAGACGCCGAGCCAGATCTGTGTGCCGTCGCCGGTCGGGGAATCGCCTTCGCCGTACGCGTACAACGTCGCGCGACGACCTTCGAGGAACAGCGGTCGGTTCGTGACGGGCGGGTTCGCGCGCGTCTCGCCGTCGCCGATGACGTGGCGCTGCGCGATCGAGCTATGTAGCGCACGCGCCACGGTGAGCGTGTCCGCATCGACGACGACGCTCACGCCGAGACACTCGGTCCCGATGTAGACGCGGTCGCCTGCGGCGATGCCGGCCGTGCTCTCGACCTCGACACTCGTCGCCGATGCGCTCAGCTCGGACGTGAGCCACGTCGTGATGCTCGGACGGTACGCGAGGACCGCCGCGATCTCCTCGGCGAGCGTCTCGACGATGCGGACGTTGACGACGTCCTGCTCCAGCTCCGCAGTGCCGGGGTGCACCTCTTCGCCGCCGACGAGCGACTCGCGCTTCAGCCCTCGAAGGCGCCCCGTCGTCGAGCCCGAGAGAGCGCGCTCCATGCCGGAGTAGGTGACGAACTCATAGGGCAGTCCTTCGATCGCGAGGCGGAACTCGGTCTTTCCGCTGCCCGTTGCGAGGTATCGCGCCCAGCTCATGTGATGGACGTCGTGGTGCCGACCTGCCGAATACGGATCGGCCAGCCCCAATAGAGATCGTTATTCGGGATCTGCCGCTGTGGGCGGAAGCTCGTTCCCTGCGCGCGCTGATAGCCGACGATCCCTGTCGTTGTGATCGTGTCCCAGATTCCGATCGGGACTTGTCCGCGCGCGTGCTCCTGAAAGCGCTCGAAGCTGAACGGCTTCGCCGTCGTCTCGCTCGACTTGAACGTGGAGACCTTCGAGTTGAACAGAAACTCGAAGTCCCGATACTTCGGCGCGGTGTAACGGCTCGTCGCGTAGTGCGTGCCGTCGTCCGCTTCCGCGTCCTCGACGACGCCGTCCGGCTCATACACATCCGTGTCGTTTGAGCGCCCTTCGCTCGCGGCGAGCAGCGAGTAGGCGACTTCGTTGTCGCTGTAAATGTAGCCGTTCACGTTGCCCGTGTGGTTCGACGCGTCCATTCCGAGGATGCTGAGCGCGAGCGCGTTCGAGTTGCTTCGGATCTGCCACGACAACGTCGTCGTTGCGTTGATCGTGTACTTGCATGTCGCCGCGCTGAACGTGACGGTGTACGTGCCCGTCAGCGCGGACGCGTCGAGCGCAGTCTTCAGCGCCGTTGCGAAGCACAGGTAACCTGTGTCCGTGCCGCTCACGACGTCGTCGATGTCGATGTGCGCGTACGTGCCGGAAGAGAAAGTGATCGTCACGTCCGCGTCGCCGGAGCTATCGCGGCATATGAGGGTGAACGTCCCGATGCTGGCGAAGTCCCAGCCGGCGTGAAGGCTCATCACCATGGCTCAGCGACTCGGGCGCGCTTCATAGCGCCTGCCTGCGGCGCGCAGCGCAGCGTCGGTCATTTGGCCGATCTGCGCGCGGTCCGTGGGAGAGTTGATGTTGACGACGATCGACACAGGTTCGCTTGAGCTGCGATCGCCGCCGCTGGAGAAGGAGCCCGCGCCGCCGGATGTTGGGCCCGAGCCGCCCCCGCCCTGCGACGCGGTGCTGATTTGCGACGCCACCGCACCACCGGCGGCAAGGCCTCCCCAAATACCGGCCGCGGTGAAGTGTGCTGCCGCTGCTGGTGGGTTGACGAAGAGCGACCCAAAGCCGAGAGCTGTTTCTTTGAGCGCTTCGGCGAACGCTTGCGTTGCGATGCCTTCGATCGCCGCGTCGGCGAGCTGGGCAAACGATGCGGATGCTTCGTCGCCGCCCTTGATGAGGGCACCAAACGCAGTCGACGCCGCGTCGATGAATCCGCCTGTGAGCGAGTCCGCGACACCCTGAGCGGCGCCGTCGACGATCGCGAGGTTCTTCGCTGTCTGCTCCGCCGCCGCCTCCTGCGCGCGCAGAGCCGACGTGTCCCCGGCGAGCTTCGCGGAGATCGCATCGGCCGCTTCGCGCCGTGCCTCGGCTGCGTCGCGCTCGACTTCGATGCCCTTGAGCTTGACCGCAATGAGGTCTTCCTCAGCGGTCGCGAGCAGTCGCGTTGCTCGCTCCTCTTCCGCGATCTGTTCGAGCTTGATCTTGAGGTTCGCGATCTCCTCGGCTGTCGGAACGTGCGTGCGCGACCTAGGCCTAGGCGACGAGTGGGGGCCACCACCCGTAACGCTCCCCGTGCCGGACGGCTCCGTATACGCGAACGCGTCCTCGTTCTCACGGCGTCGCCGCGCTTCCGCGTCAAACGCCGCTTGTGCGCGGCGCTGCTGCTCCAGCTCCGCGAGACCGGGGGCAAACTGTCCTGCAAACTCCGAGACGCCCGTGGAGTCCCCGGAGAGCGAGCGCCTCCGCGACGTCGCCGCGGCGAAAGTCTGGAGCAGTGACCGGGCGCGCGACGGGTCACTAGTCAGGATCTGATCCGCCATCGAATCGGAGATCCCGCGGGAGCGAAGTGCTTCTCGCAGTTGCTGCGCCGTCGCCTGGGCTGCTCCGCCCGCGGCGGCTGCGCGCCCGGCAGACTCGCGCGAAGTCCCGGCCACGCTGCGCGCTGCTGTTGCTTGCGCCGCTGCGCGATCAACCTGAGCGATGTAGTCGCTCAGGCTTCGCGCGCTCTTTGTGAACGCTTCTGTGACCAGGTCCGTTTCGGCGACGACGTCGCTGAGGTAGTCGATGAGAAGCGGGAGCCCCGCGGTCACCGCTCCGATTGCGATGCCCCACGGGCCGAACACGGCGGTAGCCCCAGCAACACCGCCCGCTAGCCGCGAAACGATCCCCGTCGCCTTTGCTAGCTCCGGAGAGAGCGAGCTGAGCGCGCCCGTGATGTTGCCGACGGCGCCGACGACCTGTCGGCCCTTGCCGACCATTTCCTCGAACGACTTGTTGACCGCCGCCGTGGGTGCGGTTGTCGTCTTTGCCTTGCTCGCGACTTTGTCGAGCCCATCCGAGACACGCTTCAGCCCCTCCGCGACCGCGACTTCCCCCTCAAGGCTCGCCTTGATCTTCAGGTCGGTGTCGTCAGACATCAGGCAGACCCTTCAGGCGGCGCCGCGCTTTCTCGCACTCGCGCTCGTGCGCGTGGATTGCGGAAAGGCAGCGATCGAAAAACAGGAGCGCTTCGACAACGATGTTCGGCGCGTGCGCCCCGCCCGCGAGCGCGAGCGGATCGGTCATCTCGCGCGCGCTGTAGAGGTCGAGCACGTCACGCGCGATCGGATTTTCGCGGAGCCTCCACGGACAGCCGGGGAGGCCTACGTGGAGAATGTGAGCGGCCATTCCGCGCGCGACTTCGACGTGCGCGTGAACTTCACGCCCCGCGCGGAGATGCGTCAGTCCGTCGCAGTCACAGCCCCAGGCGCGCCGTGTGCTTCGGAGGATGTCGGGCCACGCGCCTGCGCAGCCTCGTGTGAGTTGATCTCCTCTTGCGCCGAACGCTTCGCCTCGGCCACAAGGCGCATGCGGTACATCCGGAGAGCTGCGACCGAGGAGGGCGGCAGCGCATACGGAGGCTCGGTCCAAGGGCTGTCGAAAAAAGCCCGCGTGAGCGTCACCGCCCCCACTTCCTGGATCGTCGCCCAGTCGAACTTTGCGTCGCACTCGTCGGGCTTGAGGAGCACGTCGACGAGACGCAGCGATTCGGGCTCCGCTTCCGCCGCGCGCGCGGGAGCCCAGTCGCCCGTCGTTCGATCGCGGAACGTGCCGTTGCGGACGCGCACGACGCTGAGCATGAACGCGAGCAAGCGCTGCTCGTCCTCGCTCTTCGCGGGCGCGAGGAAGCGCGAGACTTGCGCGTGCGTGAGCGGCCGACACTCGAAGCGCATCGGCTGCTGACCGGGGCGGATCTTCAAGTGCGCTTCCTCGCGCGTCGCGACGAACTTTTCGTAATCCGCGCCGCTGTGCCCTGGGTCGAACGCGGGATCCCACGGGAGCACGACGGTGAAGATCTTCGCGGAGGAGAGCATGCGTTTTTTCTCAGAGCTGGTGAAGCCGAAGGGGCGAATAGCCCAGCTCGGTCGCGGTGACCGTGTCCTGGTCCTCGTACGCCTTGCACGTGACTTCCATGTGCCACAAGCCCGCGGGACCGACGACGCGCTGAACGTCAGTGATCTGAAGCGCGGGGAGCGAGATGAGCCACGTCGAGCCCGCGACGTTTCCGACCTGCGCGAAAAACGAATACATCGTCTGCGCACCGCGCGCGGTCTGGTACGTTTTGATGTTGCCGCTGTCGATCGGAAGCGTGAGCTTCAGCGTCGCCATCGGGCGCTGAGGAACCGCGACCCAGCGCACGATGCCGTTCACGCCGCCGGGGCCGGGGAGGATCTCGTAAGGGCGGTTGATTGTGATCGCGACAGCGCTCGGGTTCGCGATCGCTGTTGCGTACGTGTACGGCTCCGAGCCCGTGCAGAAAAACCACTGGTTGTTGACGTTCGGGGCGGGCGCGGCTTCCGTGAGCGTCGCGGCGCTGATCGCGGAGCCTCCGAGCGGAGTCGCGACGCTGTCGTCCTGGAGCCAGTTCGCGCCCTGGATCGTGCAGTCGAGCGTCGGAACCTGGCCGAGCGGGAGGTTCAGCGCGCCCGCTGTCATTTGACAGCCGAGGCCCCAGTAGATGGCATCGCGCTCGGTCGTCTCGCACACGAACTGCATCGACGTCGTCGGCTCGTTCGTGAGGTAGTACGTGCGCGCGTTGTTGACGTCCGCGAGGTTCGTCGGCGCGGCGCTGAGCGCAACCTTCGGGATGAGCGCGTCCGTGGAGACCGCGTCGATCTCGCGCGCCTCGAGACGCCCGGCGATGACCGTGCCGAACGCGGAGCCCGCGGTGAAGCGCGAGCCCTGGCCCGTGGTCACTGTGACCGACGACGCGGTGGACGTCGTGCCCGTCGCTTCCGCGGAACCCGCGCCGGACTGAAAGCCGCCGAGCCAGGTCTTCAGGAGGATGCTCAGCGCTGTGTCCGTGTAGACGGGAGTCGTCGTCGCGGTGACGATCGCGGAGCCCGTGCCGGAGAGGGGCACAGTCACGTTCATTCCGAAGCGCTTCTGCCCGATGATGTCGAGGCGCTCCTGATACGCGCGCTGAACGACAGCCTCGTCCTGAAGCATCTCGGTGATGAGCTGAATCTCCGCGCTGTTGAAGCGGAGATCCTTGAAGCTCGCGATCGACGCGCTCAGATCCGCCGCGAACGTGGAGCTGCCCGCGGCTTCGTCGAGAATGCGGAGCCGTTGGATGCGTTGAAGCGCGGTCATGTGTGCCTCATGTGGGGTGCGTGATCTCGACTGCGCCGACGAACTGAAAGGTGCCCGTCATGACGCGTGCTGTGCGATCGGGTTTCCCGAGCGCGTAGCTGCGGAACGTGAGACAGCCGTCGACGAGCCCAGTCGGCGCGGCGGCTGTCGTCGCGCTGAGATTGCCGGGCCAGCACAGCGCGGCGCGGACGAGGTTGCCGTCGAGCGCAGCGGCGGCAAGCGTCGCGCGGAGCACGGACGGCTGAGCGGGGTGGTTCACGAAATACGTCGTCTCGACGAGCACGTCTATTTCGTACGTCGCTGTCGCCCACAGCTCGCTGTTGAACGAGCGCTCGCGCATCCCGGTGATGAACGCGATGCAGCGCTTGCGCTCGAGCGCGTTGCGCGAGCCTTGCGCGGGAGCGTCCCCGTAGTGCGCATCGAGGAAACGATCGCCCGGAGGGAGCGTGCGCGAGGAGCCCGCGCCGTCGATGAGCACTTCCGCGATCCGAGTGAGGAGCGGAGCGAGCGTGGTGACAGGCATCGGTTTACTCCGCGTGGAGCGCGTCGCGGACGATCGCGAGGATCTCCGCGATCAGCGCAGCGGGAAGTTTCGGCTTGCCGTTCTCGTCGAGCGGAAGGAAGCGCCGCGCGGGGATGGGCGCGTACGCTCCGCCCGGACGGTTCGGAAGCGTGTTGTCTGGGTTGCCGAATTGATGGACGTGCGCGTAGGGCACGTTCGTCGAAACGCTCGCGGTCTTCCCCGTCGATTGCGGGGAGAGCGACTGCATCAGCGTCCCCTTGTCAATCAGGATCTTCGCGTTGTTGACGATGCGCGCGAGACGCTTGCGCGTCCGCGTCGTCGTGCGCCTGCGCGGAGCGCGCTCTTCAAACTCACCGAGCGTGACGCCGAACTGGAGCCCGCCTTGTGCGCGGAGCATCAGCGTCGTCTCTGTGTTCTCCGGCCACGGGACGCCGTCCGGGTCCGCTTGATTGCGGAAGCACGCGACAGCGTTTTCGTGGAGCGCGGCGGCGACAGCCGCGAACGCGTGAGGCATGCCTCCGCGGATGCGGCTCAGCATCGCCTTGATCTTTTTGTCTCCTAGGCTCGTGACCGAGACCGACGTCACCAGCCGCTCATCCGGTCGTTGCCGTCGTCGTCCGTGCCCGCGAAGATGGGGGCCGCGCCGTCGTCCTCGAGGCGCGCGAGACCGACGGAGCCTTCGCTCGCGTCGACCTTCGCCGCTCCCGGGATCTCGTAGACGCCGGAGACGATGCGCTCGATGAGCTTGTCCGCTTTGTCCTGGTAGATCTTCGCGAGGTCCGGGTGGCGCTCCAGCAAGTGAACGAGCGTGAGATAATCCGAGATGTCTTTGACGATCCCAGGCGTCGACGGGTACGTCGCGAAGGGCACTTCGTAGACCTGCGCGAACGCAGCGTCGATTTCGTTGTCCGCTTTCTCGCGGCACTCCGCGAGCGTGTCCGCTGCGGTCGTCGTTGAGTCGCGCGTCGAGAGCGCGTTCTCCAGCGTCGTCCCGATGTAAGAGTCGAGGAGCGCTTCCGAACCGTAAGGATGCGGAGGCATTTCTCTACTCCACGTTCTGCCAACGGCGACCGAGAAGCACGTTGACGACAAGGTGATACCAGAACGGCGCGTTCCAGTCGATGTGCATGCGCCGAGCTTAGCGCGGAAAGAGAGGAGCGCCCCGCCATCGGAAGCGCTCCTCTCTTTTCTCAGCGTCGTCGGTGAACGTTCGAAGGACGTGCGGGCGGCGTCGGCTGCTCGGGCTCGTCGAACGTGACGACTTCCGGATCGGGAGTCATCACGGGGGGCTCGGGCTCCGGCGCAGCCGCTTCCTCGAACACGACAGGAGCGGGCGTCGAACGCATCACGACGATGCGTTCGACAGCTCCCGCGGGTTCGAGCCGCTTGACGATGTCCTCGGGCAGATCGACGACGTCGCCGTCGCGATGCGTCCCGCTCATCGTGCTGATGTTCGTCAGGCAGCGAACCTGAGTCATCACAGCACCGACGAGATGATCGCGCCCATGTCGTTCTGGGGGATGACTTCGTCGTCCGCCAGCTCGACCTGAATCGCTTCCGATCCGCCGAAGCCCCGGCTCGGCTCGTCCCACGTTCGCACGCGGAGCGGTCCATCGCCCTGGTTCCAGCGGAAGGTGCACGAGAGGAGCGACGTCTCGATGAACGACGACGTGCGGGGCACGCGCGCGATCACGAAGACAGTCGAACCCCAGATGCGGGAGTAGGACGCAGCCGCGCCCTCGTTCGCGGTGTTGTACGTCGCGTCCGAGATGAGCAGCTCGTCGAGGCCGAGGAGCGCTGCCGCTTCCTCCACCTTGACGACGCTCGACGTCGAACCGCCGCCGCGCATCGACGGGTGACGAAGCAAGGCCTGGCCCACTTCGAGACCGCAGATGCCCACCTTGCGCGTCTCGTTCGGATTGCCGGGGGCAATCGCGGCGAGCGCGGAGTGGACGTTGACGACCGGGTCCGAATTGGCCTGGTCGCTCCACGGGTTCGACGCCGTGATGCGGCACGAGGCCGCGAACGACGTGGTCGTCGTGAGCAGCGATGCGACGCGCGACTCGCGCGCGAGGAGCGCAGCGTTCATCGCGATCTTGGAGTAGTGCTCGCGCACATCCTGAGGGGCGTCCGCGTTGAGCACGGTGGCCATGTTGACCATCGCGAGCGACGCGCGGAGCTGACAGACGTAGCTCCCGGTCGACACGGAGTAGTCGACTTCGCCGGCCTTGGACTTCGGGCCGATGATGTCGTTGTAGACCTTGTTGACGTCCGCGCGCGAATACTTCGCGTAGACGTTGGAGCACTTGTCCGTCTCGATGACGGGCGACATGACGTCCGCGAAGTATGCTCCGTTCTCGTACGTCGAGAGGAACATCGAGAGCGCGGCGTCGGTGTGGACTGAGGTATAGCTCGGCATGTCGACCTCAGCTCTTCACGGTGGGAGAGGGACAGATGAACGCGGAGATGATGTCTCCGTCCGCGGTCGCGGCTTCGAGAGAGAAGCCGATCGCGAAGCGCGCGGTCGTGCCGCCGCCGTGGGTGAAGTCGTCGACGTAGCCGTCGGTGCTGTCGGCGTAGAGCGCTGCGCCCTTTGCGACGGCAGCGCCGCAGCGGACGAGCGAGACGCCGACGATCACGACGTCGACGTTCTGACCTGCGCTCGCGCCGTTCTGCGCGATGCCGATCGTGAGTGCGGTTCCGGCGGTCGTCGTCCCAGTGACTTCGCCAGCAGTGGAGCCGAGCGCGACAGGTTGATACTGCGCGATCGTTCCAGCTGCCACGAAGCCCATCATGATGGACGAGGACGCCATTGAGGGCGATCCGGTGGGCATGTCTTTCTCCTTCGAGAGTGGGTGCTTTCCTCCGAGCTAGCGATGGCTAGCCCAGGACATCCCTCGTCACGCGAGAGGAAAAGAAATCTGTGTGTGCGCTCGCGCGCGTCAGTCGCGGCCGGCGAGGAGCGCGGCGTTCCGCGACTTCGCGACGGCGTACGTCTTTGCGCGGAGTGCCTTCTCGTCGAGCATCGGCTCCTGCGCGCGCACTTCCGCGCGCACCGCGTCGAGCAGTTCTTTCTTCGTGTTGAAGGTCGCGGTGCTGGAGCGCGTGACGACCTCCGTGCTCGGCGCGGTGACGGTCCCGACGGGCGGGGTGTTGACGCCGCGGACGGCGAAGTCGATCACGCGCTTGCCGTCTCCGGGGTGCTGCATCGCCATGTCGAGCAGCTCCTTGCGCTGAGCGGGCGGGAGGCCGCGACGCACAGCGACGAGCGACGCGTCGAGATGCTTCTCGTACGCGGCGCGCTTGCTCGCGCTCTCGTGCTCCGCGAGCTTCGCGGACAGCTCGGTGACCTGGGCGCGAAGGCCCATCACCTGGGCGCGCGTTTCGAGTGCGCGCGTTCCCTCCGCGGGAGTCGCTGGTGCGCCCGCAGCAGGGACCGCAGCCGCGACAGGCGCGCCGCCTTCGCCCGCGTTTTCCTCCTCCGGAGCGTCCGCGCTGAGCGCGCCATCCGCTGCGCCCTTCAGCGCTTCGAGCAACGCGGCGGGCGAAGCGTTCGGCATGCCCATCAGGCGCTGAAGCTCCGCGACGACGTCCGCCGCGTAAGCCTCCGCGGCGACGGCATCCGGTGTGGGTTCTCCCTCCGCGCGCGCGTCGGGCTCGAAAGCGGCGACGGGCGGCACGGCAGCCGCGACGACGAGCGGCGCAGCGGCGGGGGTTGCGGGGGCGGCGACGGGAGCAGACGCGCTCGGCGCCAGCTCGGAGCGAGCGGTCTTCGGCTTCATGATTCTGTAGCTCCTCGTGATCGCGATCCGCTCTTGCGGATCGTTCATGTGTTGAGAGACTGAGCGCGCCGCGTGGGGTTCGAGCGCATCCGTAAATGGCGTGTTCGTGAGCGCGTAGCTTTGGAGCCGCGCGCCGATCGGCGCTTTCGTGTAGCGATGCGTCGCTCCGGGAATGAAGCACACGCTGCCGTAGAGCATCTCGCCCGCTTCGACCTGGGCGTCGACGTCCGGGAGGAGGCGCACGCGGAGGAAAAGATGAGCGCGCTTCTGGGCGTCGACGACTTTCGCGGCGCCGAAGATCCTGCCCGCTGCGCGCGCTCCGCTGTTGTACGCAAACTCGTGGACTTCGGAGATGCCCGCGCCGTCGATGGGGGCGGGCGTCGCTTCCGTCGCGAGGTTCACGATCATCTCGTCGATGTCGGTCTCCGTGACGCGCGAGCCGTTCGGCGTCGACATCGACTCGGCCGCGGCGCCGTCGATCCATCGGTACTCCGCGAGCTGTGTGATCTTCTCCGGCTGCTTGCGCGCGACGCCCGCGGCGAAGTCCTCGCTCGCTTCGACGAACGCGAGCGCTTCACGTCGCTCCGCGTAGACCGTGCCGCCGACGTCCCAGCCGCCCTCGGTTTCCGTGATGACAGGGATCGCGGGCGGCTCGTCCGGCGGCTGGTCCACGCGCACGTCGTCCGCTGTCGATGCGCGACCGACGCCAGCGCGGACGAGCGCGGAGCGCAAGTGTTCCGGTGTTTCGAAGATCATGCGTGCGCTCAGGTCATGTCGACTTCGTAACAGAGCGCATAGTCGCGCGTGCCGTCCGCGGCGGTGGCGGGCGTGTACTTGCCGTGCGGCAGGCCGTTCGCGATCGTGCTGAACGCGCCCGCGGTGGCGACGATGGCGTTCGCGCCGATCTCGGAGTGGATCGCGAGGCAGCCCGCTCGCTCCTTGGCCTTGAGCTGGAGGCCGAAGCCCGCGCCGAAGCCGATCGTGTACGAGCCGCCGGTGCTGGCCTGCGCCGGGATCGTGATCGAGGTGACGTTGACCCAGCAGGTGAGCGACGTGTCGGTCGTGTTGCCGCCGTCGGTGAGCGTGAGCGTCTCCGTTGCGGCGATCGTGCCCGTGCCCGTGGGGGCTCGGATGGTGCCGACGATGACCATCGCGACCGCGTTGAAGTCGGCGTGGTTCGACGCGACGAACGTGAGCGGGCGAGGCGGGTCGAGGTCCGCGACGGCGGGCGAGTGCACGACGATGCTCGCCGCGGTGCTCGTCGTGGTGACGAAGTAATCGACGTCGGCGACGGGCGGATTGGTGAACGTTTCATTGTGCAACGGAACGGCGTGAATGAACCGGTCGCCCGTCGCGCCCCCCGCCTTCGCGAGCATTTGATACGAGCGCTTCTGCTGTGCGAAATCCATGTTGCTTCTCCTGGTGTGGGTTGCGCTTAGAGCGCGTCGATGTCGATGAACGCTTCGGGCGCGGAGCTGAACCCCTCGTCCGGATCCGCGCCTTCCACTTCGGAGCGCGTGACAGTGAGGCCGCGCTCCGTGAGCTGTCGCTCGCTGAGCGAAACGATTGAGCATCGACAGCGGTAGCCGAGCGGCGGCGCGTAATAAGCGGCGAGGTCCGAGCGCGCTTCGAACACTTTGCCGTCGAGCAGTTGATGCGAGTGGCGGACTCTGCCGTCTCCCGCGGTCACGTACATCAGATAGGGGCGAAGCGTCGCGACGTCCGGGTCCGTGTACGCGGCGAACTTTCCCGCGCCGTACGCTGTTGCGACGCTCGTGCGGACGATGGTGTCGAGCGCGTCGTGGCTCGCGGGGCTCATCCCTAGCGCTAGCTCGTCGCTGCGGATCTGCTCGACGATGTCCGCGACGCTCGTGCCTTCCTCGAGGGAGCGCACGATCGCGGCGTGCGCTCGCTCGCGGAGCGCTTCGGTAGCGAGCGCTCGCGCTGTGAAGCCGCTCGCTCGGAAGCGATCGGTCAGCTCGTCAAACTCCTCCGGGGTGAGGATTTCCTTCGCGCGGAAAAACTCGACAGCGTCGCGGTAGGGCAGGCCGAAGAAAGAGCGCGACGCGGGGGGAGGCGCGCGCTCGATGAGGTCGACCGCGGGCTCCTCGTCGTCCTCCAGCTCGATCGCGCGGACCATGAGCTGGCCGGCCATCGTCGCTTGGAGCGCGGTCTCCGCGTGCCAGCGGACGAAGCGATCATCCTTCGCGACGACCTCGTCCGCCCACTTGTCGACAGCGCGCTTCGGATCCGTGCTGTGCTGGAGCTGGGTTGCTAGCTCCGCTTGCCACTCCGCGGTGATCGGGACGGCTAAGAAGAGCCGTTCGAGCGTGAACGTGCCGACGCGTCCGACGCTTTCGAGAGCGCGCGACTGAGCGCGGAGCCCCAAAGCTCGGAAGTCTGCGATGTCGAGCGCCCGTTCTCGGGCGTCCCCGGGAAAGGGTCTTCGGGAGCCGCACCCCCGGGGGGCGGAGCAGCGGGGGCGGGCGCGCCCTCTTTCGCGGCGGGCACGAAGCCCTTGCCGATCGTGCCGAGGATGCGCTCCGCGGTCGCGGTGTCGATCGGGAACGCTGTCGTGAGGAGCGCAATCGCGGACTCGCGCGGGATCTCCCCAGCGGCAGCCGCGGTGAGGACCCCCTGCATCGCGGTGACCTGTGCGCCGTTGAGCGCGGTGTCCTGCGCTTTCTCCGCGCCGGCTTCCGCGCCTTGCTGAACGCCGGGCTTCTGCTCGACGGGGCCCACGCTCGCGGGGACCTGAACGAGCGGGGCGCGGAAGGCCGTGCCCTTGCCGTCCTCCATCGGCTCCCAACCAAGCGAGGAGCGATACTCGTCCGGAGTTGCGAGACCCGCGTTGACGCTCTCGATCGTGAGCGCTTCCTGCGAGCGCAGCTCCGAGACGTAGACGGGGACGGGCGCGCCGGGCCAGTTGTAGCGAACGATCGGAGCGAGGAGCTGTTGCGTGATCGTGTCGTCCAGCTCCGCGATGTCCGCGGCGAGGATGTCATACCGCATCACAGCGGCTGTCTTTGCAGCGGCGAAGCTCCCGCCCTGGATCTCGGCGTTCAGATTATTGCCGAGCACGTGGACCGCGATCTCTGTGTTACAGAAATCCGCGAGGTCTTTGTACACGGCGGGGTTGAGCGAGCCCGTGCCCGGCACTTGAGACAGCTTCACGCCGCCCCAAAGCACGCCGACGAAGTTGCTCGCGAGATTATTCGCGAGGTCGAGCGCGTCGTCCTTCAGCGCTTCCTTGCCTTCGGGCAGCTCGATGAGCGGGAGCGGCATGCCCCAGCGCTCCGTCGCCTTCAGCCAGAAGCGAATATCCGATCGCTTCACGAGGGAAGGGAGCACGCACGCGAGGAGGAAGCCGCGACGCGTGGGGTACGCGGGCCAGCCGGCAGTGGGCGAGTGGACGACGAACTTGTCCTCGCCGAAGTCTTCGAGCGGCGTGCGCGCGAGGGAGTTGTCATCGAGGCAGAGGCGCAGCTCGTCGTCGTAGCCGAAGCGGTTCGGGTGTCTCCAGTGGAGAGCCTTCGGGACGAGGTAGCCGTCGCGGCTCGTGCCCCATTCGATCTCGGAAACGCTCTCCCCGCGCGGCGCTCCGCTCGCGATGTTCGCGAGGCACGTCGCCCAGCCGGATCCGTGGAGCTTGCTCGCTTCGCCGGAGCGGATGCCCGCGACGATCTTCGAGCAGACTTCCGCGATGTGCACCGCGTCCGCGTCCGTGTCGAAGCCGAGCGGGGGTTTGATCGAGTAGGGCCTCCCGGTGATCGCGAGGATGCGCCCGGACGTGACGCCGCGGACGCGGAGGTCGCGGTCCATCATGTCGTCGAGCAGGTCTTGGTACTCGCGGCTGCGCCCGCGGAAGCGCTGCGCGAGGATGTTGACGACGCGCGAGATGTCCGCGCCCTGAAGCGGGTGCGTCTCACGCGTGCCCTTCTTCGGAGCGAGCGCGACGCCAGAGAGCGGGCCGGAAAATCCGATGCGCTCGCGAGCGCGCATCACCATCGGCGCATCGGGCTCGAACGTGCGCACGGGGGCCTTCCGCCGCGGAGCGCGCGGGGGCTTCGGCGGGTGCTGGGGCATGCGTTGGGGTTCAGAGCAGGTTGGCGAGGACAGCGGCGGGGGTTCGCTGAGAAGCGGCCTGGCCTGCGTTCTTAGCGGGCTTCGGGGAGCGAGCGCGGACTTGCTGGGCGATGGCTCGGGCGACGACACGGTCGTCCCTGGCCCCGCCCCTGCTGCCCTTGTTCCGAGCAGCGGGCTTGCCATCCTTGTCGCGCGCGAGCGTCGACAGCTCGGAGACGACCGCGGCGTCGGGGCTGTGTGCGGAGCGGTCCTCGAACGAGCGCGCGAGGTCGTCGAACATCACGGGCCGCGTCGCGGAAGTGGTCGGCCAGCCGAGCTTGCCGTCCTCGTGTTTGTAGACGCGGGGGTAGCCCGCTTCGACTGTGAGCGCGCGGAGCGTCGCGTGACCGTGGTTGTTGCGCTCCGGAGCGAGGAGCGCGACGCCGTCCGCGGACGCGTAGAGGATGCCGATGGAGGCGAGCGCGAGGCCGAAGTCCCCCGGCTCGATGCTGTCCGAGCTGAACGTCGCGACGGTGTTCCCGCTCTTGCGCGAGACGACGTCCGCGGCGTGCGCGTCCCCGCCCGTGCCTTCCGAGACGTCCGCGCCGACGATGTAGTCATCCCCCGGGATCGGCTCTTCGTAGACGAGGAGCTTCCCGAGGGAGCGCCCGGAGAAGAGCCCGCTGTGAAGCGGCACCGTCCGGAGCGGAGCGCGGACTTGGGCGCTGAGCCAGTCGAGCGTCGCTTGCGGAATGTAGCTGCCGCCCGCGGCGCGGAAGCACGACATCGCGTCGACGGGAAACTCCTGGAGCGCTTTGTCGAGCGTGAGTCGCTGGACTTGGTTGCGCCACCACGCGAGCTGCTCCGGCTGAATATTCAGGCGGAGCAGTATCTCCTCGTGTGCGTCGCGCGGGCGGGCGTCGAAGCCGGGAGGGAGCGGAGCGCGATAACCCGCGTGCTCGTGCCACGCGAAGAAATGCGGCGTGTAGTCCGACTCGCCCGCGAGCGCCTTTTGGTACTCGTCGTAAAACCAGCCGTGCGCGCCGTTCGCTGTGGACTCGATGACGACTTCGCCATCATCGGGGACGGCGCCGATCACGCCCGTCATCGTCACGTCCGGCGCGGACCAGTACGCGACCTCGGTGCAGTGCGCGCGGTGGATGGTGACCGAGCGGCCTTTCTTTTCGGCCGTCGACTCCCGCACCCCAGCGAAGTCGATGCCGATCGAGGAGCCCGTCGTCTCGTAAACGAGATGCTTCGCTTGCGCGGCGGAGAGCTTCGGTGCGCGGCCCGCTGCGCGCGAGCTTGCGTCCGCGAGGGAGACGGTGCGGAAAAACTCCGCGCGCTTTTCGTCGTCGTGAATAAAGACGCGGACGTTATAACCAGCGCGCGTCTGAGCGAGGAATAAACCGTAGAGCAGCTCGAACGTCGAGATGCCGATCTGACGGGGCTTGAGAATAATGTCGCGGCCCGTGCGCGCTTTGTGAAAGCGGAGCTGCTCCGCGTACCAGCGCGAGGGATCGAACGCGACGATGCCGTCGGTCTTCGTGCGAATATTGTAGGAAGCGCACGCGGCTTCGAAGCTGAGCGGGACGACGACGCCTTTAGTGCGGCGCTTCTCCAAGCGCTCCCGAAGAAGCGGGCTCATTTGCGTCGTCTTCGAGGCCGGCTTCGAGGACGCGCTCGTATGTCGCGGCATCTAGCCTCTGCTCCAAGCGATCGAGGAACGCATTCAATTCTTCCTGGACAGCGACGTTGACGCGCGGACCCCAGCGCTTCGCGTGTCTCCGCTCCAGTAGGGAGAGCGCTGCTTTGTGATCCTTTTCCGCGGCCTTGCTGATGAGCGTGACGAGACGCGCTTCCCCCGCGGAGATGGCCTCGCCGACAGCGTTGACGAACGCGACGTAAATCTTCCCGTCGTCCGGGATGGGCTCGTCCTGCGTCGCGAGCTTGTGCTCGTGGTTGCGCCCGATGCGCATCCACCTCCGCGCGACGTCGACGTGGACTCCGCACACGCCCGCAGCGGTCTCGAAATAGTTGCCCGCCTTGAGGAGCGAGACGAACTTTTCGACGAGCGCGGGGGTGAGCTTTGCTTGTGACACGTGGGCCGACTGTGTGTGCGCCGCGGGTGGAAATCGGAAAGGGGTTGCCCGGGGGCCGCGAGGCGTGGCGAGTGTAGCCAGAATGCACGAGGTGGGCGACGTGGCTACGTCCGGCGCGGGTCATTCGCGGCCCATGTGGGGCCAAACGCAGCACCCTGCGCAGAAAGCGAACCCGAGGGTGCTACGCATCGGGGCGAACGATGCGAGCTAGGTTCCACGCCGCGCAGCGCGCCCACGTTTCGAGCCTCGCGAACGGGCATACCAACGGGACAGCGTCCGCGTGCAAAGAACTAGGGACCATCTACCACGCGGTGGAGCCGCTCATTGAGTCGAGCGCGGACGCGGAAGCGATTGCGGATTGCCTCACCGCGCTGGTCATGCTCACGCGCTCGCGCTCCATCGTCGAAGTCCGGACGCTGCTGCTCCAGTTCGCCGCGCTACCGAACCAGCGGATTAGGGTGGAGCCGATGTCGTCGAACCCCCCGCCCCCACATCCGGGCGACGCGAACGACTAGACGCCCAGTTCGCGCATCGCGCACGCGGGGCACAAAGCCTTCGAATGCGCGGCGATGCCTGGCCAGCGTGCGGGCAACAGCGAGTACGTGGGTTGTTTGCACCCGTCGCACAAGGTGAGCCCGAGCTTGCGCAGCTCGGAGGGTTCGTGGATGTGCTCGCCCTCGTGTCCCTCGGGAAGCGAGCAGCGTTCGCGTCGAACGCGGACGGGGCGGTTGGCGCCACGCTCCGTATATTCGACGATGTAACCACAGCCGGCGTCGATGCTACGCGCGACCAAGATCATACGTCGTGCGGGCACGGGATGGACGAGCAGCGACAACGATGCGCGTGAGGAGGGCGCGGCGGGTCCGTGTCCGCGAGCTTCCGTAGCACGACGCTCTCCACGATATGCGCACCCTCATGCCCGAACGGTAGCGTGCAGAAGTCCAGGCCAACACCGCCGTAGAGCACGTACTGAACGAGTTGCGGGCACTCTCCGCGCGCTGCGCGTCGCCGCCCCTGCGCTGCGGTTGTGACAGGCGTGCTGGTCATGTCGATCACCGCGGCTTCCCTTTTCCGTTCGTCGCGTGCGGGCCGGAGCGCGGAATGCGGATGGACTTGACCCACTCGTCCAGCTCGGACTCCTTCGCTTCGACGACGCCGCGGAACCAATACGTCGGCATCCCCTCGTTCGACATCCGCTTCGCTGTCGTGATGCCCACTTTCAGATAGAGCGCGATCGAACCCCACCCACGCAAAAGACCTGGCTCCATTCGCTCGTCCTCCGCCCGCTCCGCGGGCTGCTCGTCCGGTTCGATAAGCTGCCGGCGCTCCAGCTCCCGCGAGACGACGTCGTAGCCGTGGCTCGCGATGCGCGCGACAAGCGAAGGCGTGATGCGCGCGCGCTGATCTTCGGGTAGACGTGCGCCCACTTGCTCCGCGACTTCGATGCCGGAGAGCGCGCGTTCCTCGCGGTCGCGCGCGACGTGGCGCAGCACGAATATCAGGCGGCACAGATCGGGCGTCAGAAAATCCACGTCATCCCACGGGCGCACGAACGCGGCTTCGAGCGCAGCCTCGACGTGGACGAGCGAGTCCGCGCGCTTCTGCGCAGGGTCGTCGCGCGAGCCCGACGTGGACGAGGAGCCGAGCGCGCCGGCCATTTGTTCGAGCCGCCGCGGGTCCGCAATGGAGCGCTGACCGTAGCCGTGGAGCCGGACGCCCACCCACTCCGCGAGCGCGTGACGCGTCGACGCGAAGGGCGTCGTGCGTGTGCGGATCACGAGGCCCGCGCGGGGCGCATCGGAGGGCACGATGAGGTCAGCGATGCCCCGGAAAACCTCCACCCACAAACGCTTTACATTCGGATCGTTAGAGTGCGTGGGGAGCGGGCGCTCCGTCGCGGCGAGGAACGCGCCCGCGTGGGAGTATTCGTTGCGCAGCTCGGGACTCTGAGCTTGCTGGAGAAGGCGGCGGACGCACAGCTTGCACGTCACCGCGCCGCGCTCCGTGGACACGACGCCGCCGAGCGAGCCGCACAATCCGCGCGAGATTATTTCCCCGCGCGTCGCGTCGAGATGTGTGCGCCGCTTCGTCACTCGTTCCCGTCCTCGTCCACCACAACGCAGCGAGCTGGATAATGCACGGGTGGTAAATCCTCAGCGACGAACACAAGCGGCGGCTCCAGCGCCGCGAGCGTGCTCACCTCTGAAGCGCACGCGCCCGCGTGGCCGACCGGAAGGAAGCAGCGCATTGTGGAGTGTTTACCCTCGAACCGTGCGGTGCCCTCGACGTAGCTACCGCACGCGCTTTGATCTTCGAGAGGGAAATGCCCGAACACCCCGCACTCGGGGCACGCCTCGCCCTCCGCCAAGTCGAGCGCGACGCCCACGCGCCAGCAATATCTACGGAGCTTCGTCACTCTGCCGCTGCCTCGATCATTTGTAGGAGCTGCTCCTCGCAGCGGCACACGCCCGCGTGTCCGGGCAGGAGTGCGCACTTGCTTTCGACGACGAGGATGTAATGCGACTTGCGATTCGCCAAACGGACGTCCTGAATAATCCCGGAGCGCTGAGCTTCGTACGCTTCACGCTGCGTGATTTTCTTTTCGTACCACGTGATCTTTCCGCACAGGATCACAGTCCACGCACCGTAAGCGGTCGTTCATTGAGCTGGCGAAGCACAGACTCCTCATCGCGACACGCACCCTCGTGCCCGGGAGCGAGCACGCACGCAACGGGGACTTTGATTGTTTCCGGCACAGCGCCGAGCGCGCGGAGCAGGAGGGGCGCATTCACGGGCTCCTCTACCCAGCGCACGATCCCGAGACAATATTTCGGAGCGTCGCTCATAGCTTGTGCATCCTCAGCGCCCCGCGCTCCGGAGTGTCCAACGCTTCGAGTTGTTTGAGCACGTCAGCAGCCTCGCGACATTTCCCGTCGTGATCTTTTTCGAGAACGCACACCACAGGCACAGAATAAAACTCCACGTTGACGGCCTCATCCCCGGAAAAGGAACGAATACTCACCCAGCGGCTCGGTGCGCTGGAAGTGGAGCGGTAGCCCACAGGCGACATGCGCTCGACCCAGCGCACCGCTTTCCCGCACTCGCTCATTCGCGCCTCGTCCAAAATAGATTGCGCGTCGTGCCGCAGTCCGCGGGAACCCAGCCGTACGCGAGCGCTCGACGATAGTCCTGCGCGCGGTCGCCCCAGTGGTCCGCCCCACACCACAGCGGGGACGCGAGAACGAGGCGCGCGTGCTCGACGAGCGCGAGCCAGCGGGGAGCGTAGCGCGCCCAGTCCATCGAAGCCGGCCACATCGAGGGGCGCTCCCCGTCTCCGCGGAGGAACGCGATCCACGGACGCTCTCCCAAGCGGTGGGGGAGGAACGTGCTCGGCGTGTAAACGCGCGCGCCGCGCACGACGTCCCCGCGCCCGACGCGCTGAAGCACGACGCGGATCGCGGAACAGTCCTGAGGAGAATCGAAGCCAGCCTCTTTCACGCACACGCGCGCGAGCACGACAGCGGGATCGAGGTCCTGTCCCGGAGCACCACGTGAGAGAAGCTCGCGCGCTTCCTGCCTACGCACGTCCGCAGCGGTAGCGAACACGCGCCCGGGGCGAGCGGCGGAAGCGCGCATCGTCCCCCCCGGGTCAGCGCACGCGCGCGCGTGGAGCGCGCACTGCGACGCGACAGCGGAGAGGATGATCACGAAGACGAATAGGAGCGGCAGCGCCGCGTCGGATCTGGGATTCATAACGGCGCGCACGCTAGCACAGCGTGCCCCCTTTCATGGCTTGGGTAGCGGCTTCCACTGGAGCGTCGCCGGCTGCGGAGCCGGAATGTATGCGGCCCCCGGCACAGTGATCGAGTCCACCTCGGAGAACAGCGTCATCGACGCGCCACCGTACACGACTTCGGAAACGCGGTTCCCGTGCTGATCGGTTCCATCCACGATCCACGTCGTCGCGCCCCAGTCAGACTCGAAGTCGACTTTGCGCGGCTGCGTGCGCAGCGCTTCGAGCGTGCGCGCTTCCGCGAGCAGAGCGCTCGCTTCCTCAGGCGTGAGGCGCGTCGCGAAGCCGCGTCGTTGGATGCGATCGATGATGTATTCGCGCTGCACATCAGAGAGCGCGAGCCAGTTCGCGAGCTTCCCGCGTGAGCGGAGCTGCGTCTCCGTCCAGATTTTCCGGATGCGTCTGCGCATTCTCTTTTCGATCTTCGCTAGCGTGCTGCTCATGTTGCCCGCTTCGTGGTGAGGAGCCCGCAAATATGGTGCGCCTCGAGCGGTACGACCTCGGAGCAGCCCGCACATTTGCGGAGCCCGAGCTGCTCCATCACGACGCGCGCGACAAGGTGCGGACCCGCGTGACCGCGCGGCATTTCGCACGGCTCCCACGCCATCGTCATGAACCCCGAGCGGCCCGGAACGGGAAGCCCGGTCGAGACGTACATCTCCCACGGGCACACGTCGCCCGAGACGTACAAGCGGAGACGGCGCGGCTCGTCGTTGCTCATGCGCTGCGCTGCGCCGTCTTCCCCGTGAGCGACTGCCACCGCTCGACGATCACGTCGCAATATTCCGGCGCCCGCTCAACCATCACCGCGGTGCGCCCCTCCTGCTCGGCCGCGATCACGACGGTGCCGGAGCCCGCGAACGGATCGAGCACGACGGCTCCGGGCGCGGAGCTGTTGCGCATCGCTCGCGCATACAGCTCGACAGGCTTCATCGTCGGATGCAGATCTGACTTTTGCGGGCGCGGTATCTCCCACAGCGTCGTCTCGGAACGGTTGGCCACCGCATGGTGGGCCGCGCCGTCCACCCAGCCATACAAAATGGGCTCGTGTTTATAGTGGTAATCCACGCGCCCGAGCACGTGATTGTTTTTCGCCCACACGAGCATGTGGCGCAGCGGAAACCCGGCATCCCGAAGCGCAAGAAGGAGAGCGAGGAGGAGGTCACCGCTCGGACCTGTGCAATAGTAGGCGGCGCCGGGAGCCATGCGCTCGCGCACCGCCGAGAACGCAGCTAGCCACAGCGCGCGCATGTCGTCCAGCGATTCGTGGTCGCCTTCGATCGGTGTCTGAATGCGGTTGCCCAGGGCAACCGCATTCAGAAACTCATTCTTCGCCGCGTAGCTCACGCCGTACGGTGGATCCGTTACCAGTAAATCGACGCTGCCTGGAGCGGCAACGCTGCCGAGATCAGTACGGCAGTCCCCGCAAAGCAAAGCGTGACGGCCTAGCCACCACACGTCACCGGCTCTTGAAACAGTCTGCTTCGATAGGACGGTGTCCGGATCGAAGTCGTCGTCGGCGGCCATCTCGCCAGGGCCAAGCGGCGCGGTGTTGAGCGACATCAGGAGCGACGTGAGATCATCCTCCGTGTAGCCCGTCCCGTCCCAATTCTCCACGTGCCCGAGCATCTCAACGAGGCGCTTATTGTCCCAGCCGCCCAGCTCCTGAAGCCGATTGTCCGCGAGCAAGTAAGCCTCCGCTTCCTGCTCGCTTTCGAAGTCGACACCGCGGAGGACGGGGACGAACCACCCACCGGGGCCGGAGCGTATGCCCTTCGGGGGCACGCCCTCGCCGGTCGCGTACATGTGACTGAGCGCTTCGACGCGCCCGTGCCCCGCGACGATGCGCTGAGACTTCTCATCCATGAGCATCGGGGAGACGAAGCCGAAGCGCTCGATCGACGCGACGATCGTATCGATGTCGTGCGCCTTCGGGTTGCCCGGCCAGCTCGCTTGCTCCAGCTCCGCGAGCGGAGCGTATTCGACGCGCGGCTCCCCCTCCGAGCGCGCACTGACGTGCGTCCCGTCCGGAAGGAACGCGGGCGCGGAGTCGCTGAAATCCGTTTCGTCGAACGCCTCGATCGCCGTGTTCTTTTTCTTTCCCACGCTCACGCTCCCCGTTCCATTTGCACATGCACATCCGGGCGGAGACGGCTGACGAGCGTCTCCGAATGCGAGATGATCACGACAGCGCGATCCTCCGCTAGCTCCCGCACGCAACCTAGCACAGCGTCGACGCCGTCGACGTCGAGTGCGTCTAGAACCTCGTCGAAAAATAGCGTGCCCGGAGCGCGCCCGTGCGCAGCGGAGGAGATCTCCGCGAGCGCGAGCATGAGCGCGATGTCGATGCGCCTCCGCTCCCCGCCGCTCGCTCCGTGATAGCCGTGTCCGCCGCCCGCGCCGTGGACTTCGAGCGCGATCACGTCGCGGACTTCCCCGCCTGCGGTGTGCGTGTGCGCGCGAAGCTCCACGCGCAAGCCGTCGAGCCCGAGCTTCCCAAGCCACGCATTCCCCACCGCTTCGACGCCCGTGAGCGCGCGGCCGAGGACATGAGCGCGGACGCCGCGGAGCCCGAGCACAGCGACGACAGCTTCCGCTTGCGCTTCCATTGCGCACGCTTCCTCTACCGCTTCCTCCGCGGAGAGAAGCTCGCGCGCTAGCTCCGCGCAGCGGGCGACAGCGGCAGCGCGCGACGCTTCGAAAGCGCACAGCACTTCGAGCACAGCGCGCGCTCTCTCCCGCCGGGCGAGAAGCGCCTGGAGAGACGCAAGCGCGACCCCCGCACGCTTCTCCTGGGCGTTGTGCTGCGCCTCGTAGAACTGCCGAGGCAGACCGCCTGTGAGATGCGCAACCTTCGCGGCTTCGAGCGCGTCGGAAAGCGCGCGCTCCGCACACGCAATATCCTCGGACGTGTACGGACCCCCACACCTATCGCACCTGCCGGCGGCGGCAGCGTTTCGAAGCGCGCGCGCGGTCTCTACCTTCACCCCCGCGTCGCGCTCCTGAAGCCCGATCACACTGAGCGAGAGCTGAGCTGTGCGCGCTGCGAACGCGGCTTGCTCGCGCTCAACCTCCGCGACGTCAATCTCCGCTTGGATTTTCTCGATGGACTCCGGCTCCACTGGCGCGACCATCGCGCGGAGCTGTCGCGTTGCTTCGAGGTAGCGCGCTTCCGCACTACTCCTCTCCACCCCACGCGAACGAAGCGCGATGGCCGCGAGCTGCTCCGCGTGGCGCGCGCGCTCCGCTGCTCTATCGAAGCGCTCCAGACCGAGGATTGTTTCGAGCAAGCGCTTCCGCTCCGCGTCCGTCGCGCACGTAAAGCGCGAAGCGTCCGCGGAGGAGAACACATGCGACTGCCGCCACACGTCGAACGGTCCGCACATGCGCTCGACAGCAGCGAGCGCGGCGGTGAGCGTGGGGAAATCCTCGTCGTCGACAGTCGCGGACTTCGGGCGGCGCATCACGCGCACGTTGCTCGCGATGACTTCGACGTGCCCCCCGCCCCCGCACCACGGCTTGGTTCCCCGAAGCGTCTTTCCCCACAAGCCGAACGCGACAGCTTCGACAACGGAAGATTTCCCGCTCCCGTTCGGGCCGGTGATGAGCACGACGCCACGCTCCGGAAGCTCCAGCGCGAAGCGATCGTGCACAGTGAATCCCTGGAGGGAGAGCCCGCGGACGTTCATCGTCGCTGCTCCTTCGGCGTGGATTCGAGAATGCGCACGAGAGGCGGGCGCTGATCGTGTAATGTCCTATTGCGATTGCCCCACACGAACCACGCATATTCCGTGGCGTCAGTCTTCCCGTCCTCCGTGAAGCTCGGGCGGTTCGGGAGCACGTACACATCCGGCGTCTGTCCGCGCATCCATTCCGCGCGCGCTTCCCCCGCGAGGAAGTTCAAGCGGAGGAGCATGACCACGACGCGCGCTTCGTAGAGCAGGTTATTCGTGATCCTCAGCGATTCGACATAGGGCGGGTTCGTGATCGCCACGTCGAACGTTGGTCGATGTGTCTCCGGGGAGCGGAGCGGGCGCGGCACAACCGCGTTGACGCCTAGCTCCACGTTCTCCACGTTCGCGCCCGCGAGCGTGCACAGCGTGTGAAGCTCCATCTCGTCGAGCAGCTCCAGCTCCGTCCGAATATCCCGGAGCGTCCAGCGCACGACATTACCGACAGGGCCTTGCTGACCCGCGCCGTCTCCGCGGAAGCTGGACACCGCGCGCACGATCGATCCGTCCCCCACGCACGGCTCTAGCCAACGTCCGCCCGCAAGCGGGAGAGCTTCGAGCAAACGATGAACGCACCACGCGGGCGTAAAATAAGAATCGAACGCGCGACGCTCCGCGCCTCTGCCCGTTGCGCTCACGGCACAGACTCCCCGCACAGCGCGGCCCATTCCGGATCCTCGGGGCGGACGACGACGCCACACGCTGCGCCCTCGCGACACTGAAGCGCCGTTCCCGCGGGGACGAAGCCGCACGCGCGGGCGCATCCGGGATAGCGAGGTGCGGGAGGACGCGGGGGCGGCGGTGCGTGCGCATGCGGATCGCGCGGATACTTTGCGTCCGCGGGGTCCTTCGCGGGAACGGGGATCAAGTAACGAAGCGCTTCGCTAAGCTCCTCCTCGAGCGCAGCGACGCGCGCTTCGAGCCTAACGAGGCGCTGCTCCGCACGATACACGGCGGCGTCTGTCTCCTCACTCATGGCCTTGTCCTATGCAAAGGGGCATCCGCGACAGCGAGATGCGCACGCGCTAGCTCCAGCACAGCGGAGCGGCTCACGCTCGCGTCGAGCGGCATCGCGGCGACGAAGTTCGCAAGCGCTTCCTCCAGTGTGTCCGCGGAGCGCGCCGCTTGCGCCGCGGTGCGCGCTTCGATCGCGGAGTCCGCGGAGTCGACTTCCACTTCGTAGCCAGCGAGCCCGACGCTGTTGAGAAAATCGCGCGCGGGTCCGACGAGGTCCGCGTCGACTTTCACGCGCACGTAGATATCCGAAAGTTTGTGCGCGTTGCCGTCGAGGCCGCGCGCGGGGATGTGCCATTGCTCGCCGTCCCCCAGCGCGCGACGCCAATCGAGCTTCAGGAAGCGCGGGCCGTCCTCCACTTCGACGCCCACTTCGTCCGTGTCGCTGTCATACCACGCAAGCGTCCCGTAACCGTCGAGCCCCGGATTGTCGAAGCCCGTGGGGACGAGCGCGCCCACTTGCATGATCGTGATCGGGCGGCCCCCATCGTCGAAGTCCCAGCGCTTGTGCGTGTGCCAGTCGCCCGCGAAGACAGCGCGGATGCTGTGCTCGGAGCACAGATAGCGGAGCATCGCGACATCGATCCCGTGACCGCGGAGAAAGGGAGACGTCGTCTCGTCCTCGATCCCGCAATGGATCCCGAGCAGGCGCGGCACCGACGCGGGGGTCCGCGCGAACACAGACGCAACGGCTTCCGGGAACCAGCCCGCAGGCGCTCCCGGGCGGAAGGGGATGAAGTGCAGATCGCCCACGCTACGATCGAGCGTGTCGATCACAGCGATGTTCGCAAGAGTGCCGAGCGGAGCAAGCGCGTTGTCACGTCGTGCGAGCGATGCGGCTTCGTGATTCCCGAGGAGCACGTACACGGAAGAGCGGCGTTCGAGCGCGCGCATCGCAAGCGCGATCACTTGCGGGGACGGGCTCGCGGTGTCGAACAGATCGCCGAGCACGACGAGCGATCCGGAAACGTGCGCGACGCTCCGAAGCACAGACGCGATGCGCGCACAGCGATCGTTGATCCCAGCGTTGTACTCGCCCGCAAACTTGCGGTGGTTCGCGAGATGGACATCGGCACAAAAATAGGTGCGGCTCACAGCACACCGCTGCGGACGCGAGCGCGCTCCACATCATGAAGCGCAGCGCACGTACGGCACTCCTTCGCGGAGTGCGGCGGGGCATCGTGCTTCTCCCGCACCACGTGCTCCAGGCGTCGAAGCTCCGCTAGCTCCGCGGAGAGCGCGCGCTCATTCATCGTCGGCATCGTCGTCGAATCCTTCCCCGGGGACTTCTCCCGTGGCTTCCCAACCGAGGGCCGCTTGTGCTTCCGCGAGTGCTTTCGCTCCACGTGCTGAATCCTTTGCTAGACCGCGTGCCTTTGCGTGCTCCAGCGTGGACCACGCGTCATCCCAACCCGTCGCGAAGTTCAGGCGCACCTTCGCTTTGCGGTACGGAGGAGCGAATCGATTTTTCACAGCGGAAAACGTGACCGCTTTCGCGATGTGATCCGCGCCGTCCTTCACGCTCTTGCCTGAGAAGAGCTGAAGGCGGATCGACGCCGCGAACTTCACAGCGTGCCCGCCTGGAGTCGTCCACTTGTCCCCGTACATCACACCGATCGCGTCGCGCACTTGGTTCACGAGGAGGAGGGAAGCGCTCCGCTCCGCGGCCATCCCCGTGAGCAAGCGACAGCCCGCGGAAAGAACGCGCGCACGCTCCCCGATCGCAACCGAGCCCGTGAGCCCCTCGTCAATTTCGCGCTTCGTCGGCGTCGCGGCGACAGAGTCCCACACGACGAGGAGCGGCTTGCGCCGTGCGCGCTTCATGACGCTCTCGATCGCTTCGAGCACGCCCTCTATGTGATCGGGTTGGATGAGGACGACGTCCTCCAGCGCACAGCCGAACGTGGACGCGCGCTCCGTTTCGAGCGCTTGCTCCGTCTCGATGAGCACGGACGTTCCGCCCGCGCGCTGTGCGGCGGCGAGGCACTGAAGCGCGAACGAGGATTTTCCCGCGCTCTGCTCGGAGTAGACCTCGACGATGCGCCCGATCGGGAGACCGCCGCAGCCGAGCACGTAGCGATCGAGCACCGTGATCCCGGTAGGGATCGAAGCGACGACGCGCGGAGACGCGGCGAACGTGCCCGCGGAGTCCGCTCCGATGTCTTCGTTGACGCTCTTCGCGAGCGTCGCTGCCGGCGACGGCTTCGGATTTTTCACGCGGGCTTCCCTCCGAAAAAGAAAGGCCGTAGCTGGCCAGCCTCACCACTTTCCCGTTCGCAGGTGACGCGAGGATCCGTCGCGGTCTTCAAACCGCGCGGATCAACGGTGCGTCGGCACCGCCAGAAGATCAGTACGGCAGATCGTCGTCGTCGAAGCCGGACGAGCCGGTGACGTCGACGACGGTGCTCGCGCGCTGTTGCGTGACGGGGGCGCGTTGCTGCGCGCGCTGCTGAGGAGCGGAGGAGCCTTCCGGATTCCACAGCTCCAAGATCTCTTCGAGCGAGAGCACGCGGACGAAGCGTCCGAGGTGCGCTTGCTGCTCGATCCAATCCGTGTTCCCTAGCGCGCTCGCTTTCTGAGAAGCGCGCAGCTCATAGCGCGTCTTCAGCCCTTCGCCGGACTTCGTAATGACGATGTCGCGTCCCGCTTCCGTGGGATCGGAGAAGTCGAAACCCTCGTCCGCGTCGTTGCGCAAGCCGACGAGGGATTCGAAAATCTTTTTCCCGAACCCGAGCACCTTCGGCCCCAGCTCCGGCTCGCGACGGTCGATCACGTTCGCGAAAAACCGAGCGGAGGGGCGCCACTCGAAAGCGCGTTCGCGATCCGCGCCGTTCCCCGTAGCCTCCAGCGCTTTCGCTTTCGAGCACGCAGGACACGCGGCCTTCGCCATGCGCGCGGGGCACATGAACGAGACATCGCTCGCTCCCGGGATCTTCACGAAGTGCTGAAACCCGCGCACGTACGGCGTCTGCCCCGCGCGCGGAGGGAGGAAGCGGACTTGGTTCTTCCCCGCTTGGAGCTTCATGAAGTCCGTACCGGAGGACTCCTTCCGCACTTCCGCCGCGTCCGCTTCGACCGCTTCGAGATCCCATCCGCCGTATTTCACGATGTTCGTCATGTTCGTTTCCTCTTTTTTGTTTTCTAGTTCAGACAGCGCGAGCTGTCATCCGTTCGAAGCGAAGGAAGAGAGAGCGCGTTGCGGTGCCCCAGCTCCTCCGCGAGCGCGTACGCGTACCACAGCGCGACGTCCCCAGCTTTGTCGACGCTCGCGAACGGGGGCCCAATGTCGCGCGGCTGCTCCCCGTCCACGATCGTGCCCACGCGGTAGAACAGCTCGGCGCCGAGCGACCACTCACTCACCCACGTGCGCGTGAACGCGCCGCAATCCGAGCACACGATCGTCACGGAGTAGACGTCGCGGCGGAAGCGCGCGCTCGTCGCGGGCACGCGGTCCTTTGCGTGCATCATTCGTCGCGAATCCCGAGCGCGCGGCGCTCCGCGTGGGTGAGCTTGGCGAGCGCGGCCCGCTTCGTTGCTTTGTGCTGCGCCTCCGACTCCACCGCAGCTCTCTCGTGCTCGGCCCTGCGCCGGTCGTCTTCCTGGTGCTTACGCCACCACTCGGGCAGCTCCGGGATGGCCGCGAGCGCCTCTGCGTCCAGCCGCGTGCAGACCTCACAGAGCATCCGCGTAAGTTGTTCCCGTTCAGCGCGGGCCATCCGCAAGTAGTCGTCATCAGAATAGTACGTGCACGCCATTTTAGAAGTCCTCCCCCGGACGACGAGGAACACGCACAGCGGGCTCGCGCTCCAGCTCGGAGCGGACTTTGCCGCCGACCATTTGCAGCATGCGGAGCTTCGCCTCCGTCGCTTCGCACTTGCCGCGGACGACGCGCGTTTCGTGCTCGTAGTGGATGAGACGCTTCCGCGCTGTGATGTAGGACTCGCGCGTGAGCATCCGCGCTTTCAGCTCATGTACAGTCATCTTCGCGTCGGACGCGCGAAGCTCCACCGTGAGCTGAGCTTCCACGTTCTCCAGCGCAAACTCCGCGAGGAGGCGCTCGCGCACAGCGTCCGCGTACTGTTGGTTCAGGTACGCGAGGAGCGCGGGCGCGCGACAAAACTCCTCCGTGAGATTCGCGGGATCGATTTCCCACTTCACTTGAGTCGGGTCCGCGTCGTCTTCGAACTGGTCCATGCTCATAGGATTACGCCGCGTGCGCGTTTTCTTCGTACGCTTTCATCGAGCCCCACGTTTCCCCCACTTCCGCGTCGACGACGATCGGGACGCCTTCGAGTGGCCACGATTCCATGATGTTGCGGCCCGCGCGGACGAAGTCCCGAGCGCAGTCGCGCCGCACTTCCGCCATGATCGAGTCGTGCACAGTGAGCACGACGCGCGCGGGGAAGCGCTCGCGCTCGACGAAGCTCACGACCTCGATGAGCGACGCCAGGCAGAAGTCCGAACCCGTTCCCTGAACCGGCGTGTTGCTCGCGCCGTTCTCCGCTGTGATTTTCCGGAAGTGATCGGAGGAAGCAACGTCCGGGAGGTCGCGACGTCGAGCCTTCTCGCCGTCCCACCAAGTCCAGCAGTAGCCCATCCGCTTCGCGTACGAAGTGCGATCCCGGATCCACGCGGCGAGTCGCTTGAACTTCCCGAGGATCGCATTGCGGATGCGCGCCGCTTCCGCAACGGAACACCCAATCTGAGCCGCAAGCGTCTCGTCCATCATCCCGTAAAGGAGCGCGAAGTTGACGACCTTCGCCGCGGTGCGGTGTTTCTTCGTGACTTGCTCGGGAGGAATACCCCAAGCGAGTTTCGAGATCATCTCCGCTGTGCGCTGGTGGAAGTCGACGCCGCTGTGGAAAATCTTTTGCATCTCCGGATCGCCAGAGAGCGCAGCGGCGACGCGAAGCTCCAGCTGGGAGAAGTCGAGCGAGACGAAAACGGTCTCCGCGTTCCCCCACGGCTGCGCGTCGAGCCTGCCCAGCACGTCCATCTCTAGGGCGTCGAGCGGCTGTGCGACGAAGATATCGCGCGCCATCACTGTCTCGGGCACGAGCGGATCGGGGCGCGGGATATTCTGAAGGTTCGGATTCGAGCACGACATGCGTCCGGAGCGCGCGCCGTCGATGTTGTAGTCAGGATGCACGCGACCATCCGCGCGCACATGCTGGAGCATCCCATCCGCGTACGTGCCACGGAGCTTCGCAAGGCGGCGGTGCTCGAGAATATCGGGCACGATCGGATGGACGAGGCGCAAGTGTTCGAGCGAATCGCGGCTAGTCGACAGCGCGCCCGTCTTCGTCGTCGCAACACCGGGGAGGCGGAGCTTTTGGAAGAGCAGCTCTGACGTTTCCTTCACGCTGTCCGGATTGAACGCGTACGGCGCGAGGCGCTGGTTCACATCGAGCTGCTTCAGGTTGAGAAAGGATCGGTACGCTTGGATTGCGTCGAGCGAACATCCGATCCCGTTCTGCTCCAGACGCTGAACCGCTTCCGTTGCGCGCGACGCGACGCGATCCCAGATGCGCGCGATCGGAGCGTTCTCCGAAGAGCGCAAGCGCGCGCCTAGATGGTCCGCGAGCATCGCCGTCGTCACCGCGTCGCGCGCTACGTAGCGCTTCGTCACCGCGTGGGGAACGAGCGCGTACGCGAACGCTTTGTCGCGCACTTCCGGATGCCGGATCGCTAGCTCCAGCGCTTGAACCTCACCGGGGATGAGCGTCTCGCGGAATTTTTTCGGCTTGTCCGCGTCCACGAATACGCTGAGCGCGCGACCCACGTCGTCCGTGCGCGCGCTGTCGATCATCAAAAGCGTCTCGTCGAGCCCGTGTTTTTTCAGCCGACGGCGCGCGAGCCCGATGAGCTTCTGAGCTTTCTCGAGCGCGTCCTCGTTCTCACCCTTGTGGCCGCCTAGCCCGACTAGCTCCGCTTGCGTAGCAAGCGACGCGTCTGCGTCCGACTCCAGCATCTTTCGAACGAGCCGTGTGTCGAGTCCGATCCCACGGACGCGCGTGCGGAACGCACACTCGATCGCGTTCATGTCAAACTTGACGTTCTGCCCGACCTTCACGACGTCGGGATCCGCGAGCAGCGCGAGGAGCGGAGCGCGCGTCGCTTCGTCCGCGAGCGCTTCCGCGCCCCAAACGAACGCTTGCGTCGGCTTCCCTGCGCGCGGAGGAAGCGAGAGCGCGACAGCGTGGACGTGGAAATCCTCGTGCATCACGCCCCACGTTTCGCAATCGAAGCTCACCCACGATGCTTCGCGCGCAATCTCCGCCGCGTGCTCCGCTGCGCGCGGGGAGTCCACGTCGATCGCTTCGAACGCGGAAGGGATCCGCGGGAGCGAAGCGGGATCGACGCGGAGCGCCCACAATAAATCGGAGTCGAAGTGCTGGGCGAGGATCCTGTTTTGCGTGGGGAGATACACGCGCGGCATGAGGAAGATCGGGACGCTCATCGCGTCGTCGAGCCACGCGTAGCCGCGCCGGGTATTCAGTGTGTTGACCGCGCGTCCGAGGAGCCCGCGCGTTGCTTCCTGCCCCAGCGCGAGGATGCGCTCCGGCGGCGCATCGCGAAGCGTGGACGCGAGGAACGGGCGGCACTCCCCCGCCGCACTCGGGCGCTCGTCGTTTCCGAGCGAGCAGCGCACAGCGTGATCGAAGATCACATCCCCCGGCCACAGCTTCGCGAGCTGGCCGCGAAGGCGCTGCCCGCCCGGCCCCGTGAATGGCCGCTTCGCTTGATCCTCCGCGCGCGACGGCCACTCCCCCACGACGAGGAGCGTGCGCGCGGAGTCCGCTCCCGTGATCTGCTCCGCGCGCATGCACACTGTGCGCACGTTCGAAAGCGCACAGCGGTTGCACGCGGGGTCGTGATCCCGCGGCGACGCGGACGCAATCAGCGCCGCGCGGGATTCACTGTAGAGAGGGAGCTTCATGCGCGCTTCAGCGCTCTTGGTTCTCGGGCCGAACGGCCATCGCGCGCTTCGCGTAGAACGCGGCTTCCTGGAGCTTCGTCCGGACGATCGCCATCTCGCGCCCTTCGCTGCCGGAGACAGCCTCGATGTCGACGAGGCAAGTGCTGAAGGCTTCAGCGATCACGGTGGCCTTTTCCATGCCCGCGCTGTTGAGACGGTGCACGGCAAACTCATCGCGGATCGTCATGCGTACCCCAGATCCGCAGCGTCGAGCAGGCCGAGCGACGTCATCGCGAGCTTCAGCTTTCCGACGAGCTTGTCCTTGATGGACGCGAGCGCGGGCACGTGGGGCGTGAGCTGTGTCAGATGCGAGAACAGCTCCGCCTCGGTCTTCAGCCCCGTGTGCTCGACGACAGCGCCGACAAGCTCACCGAACTTTTTGATCTGACGGAGTCGCTCGATGTAGTCCGGATCGAACGAGCCCGCTCCGTTCGGAAGCGCGGCGGCGGGGGGCTCGACCGGAGCGGCGGGAACGACAGCGAGCGCGGGCTTTCCCTGCGCTTCCGTTGCCTCCATCGCGGCGACGGACGGGCGCACGCCGTCCGCGAGGAGCTTCGCGTTCTCGCGAGCTGCCGCTTCCTCCGCTTTCGCGAGCTTCGCCTTGCGTGGCTTCGCTTCCTTCGCGGGCTTCTCCGCTTTCTCCTTTCGGGGACGCCCTCGGCCACGCTTCACGGGCGCGTCCTCTCCCGTCACCAGGGCGGGGATGAGCACCGTTGTGGGCGCCGCTTCCTTCGCGCGCTTCTCCGCGGGAGCGCGGGGCATGCGCGGCTTTGCCGCTTTCGCGCTTCCCTCCGTCGCGTGGACGAGCGCGAGGATCTTCGCGACGAGCCCCAAGTCCGCAGTCTGGAGCTGGATGCGTCCGCCGTCGGACAGCGGGACTTTGATCGTGATCGACTTCATTTTCGTTTTCTCTCCTCAGACAAGGGTTATCAGATCTCGACCATTTCGCTTTGGCCGATGCATTTTTCCGACGCCTTCACTAGCACATCGTACGGAATCTCATCCGGGTCCGCGCACGGAGGGAGCTTGATCGAGCCCGCGCGGACGCCGTGGAGACGAAGGATCTGAGCGAGCGCCCATCCTTCGTCGAGCGCATCCCCGTCGAGACACACCGCGACGGGGCGCTTCGACGTGCACAGCGCAGCAACTTGCGCACGCGACGGTTTCCCAAGCAGCGCGACAGCGTGCGGAGCGAGCGCGAGCGCATCGAACACACCTTCGACGACGAACAACGGCGGCGCTGTGTCGCGCACGATCGGCAAGCTCCCCCAGCCGTAGAGGAGCTGGGCGCGGTTCATCCCTTGTGGGTAGAGGTACGGCTTCGCGGCTCCCGGAACCCAGCTCCGCGCGACAAAGCCCGCCCAATCGCCAGCCCAGTCCGGGCCGTTGATGTTGACTGTGACGCTCCCGTCCGCGTTGAGCGGCCACGGAGTCCGCGGGCCGACGACATCGCGCGCGAAGATCGGAACGATGATCCGATCCGCGTAATAGCCAGCGACGCACGCGCCCACTTGCGCGCGCACGAGCACGTTACCGAAGAGCCCGCGGACTTCCGTGAGATAGCGATACGCGTCCGTGAGGAGCTGGGATCCTTCGCGCGCGGAGAGCAGCCAGAACGACTCGGGGCGATCGACGTTCAGCGAAACCGGAGCTTCCGCGTCCGGCACGAGCGGCCCCATATACTCGCGGGGGCGCTCTTTCAACCATCCGCGCGCTGCGCAGCGATGGCACTCAAAGAAGCCGGACGAGGAAACGGAGAGCGCTCCGCGCGCGTCGGGCGAATATCCGCGACGCTCGCACAGCGGACAGCGGAAGTGACGCCAGCCGTCCTGCGGCGGCTCGCCCACGACAGCGACGACGCGCTCCCGGTCTTTGTCTCGCTTCGTTTTCCAGTCGTTCATAGGATCGGGACCTTCGGGCGCGGCCCCGCCTTCAGAAAGCTGCGTATAGCGCGCCACCGCGCGTCGTCGCGCTCTCGCGCCGAGGGGTCGCCCGCGACGATGGCGGTGTTGTCGTCCTCGTCTTCGAGCAGGAATAGCAGCGACGCAAACTCGCGCGGGTCCGGATGTGTCACGGCGTCCCCCCGAGCTGCGCGACGAGGCGCCCACACTCAAAGTCCGTGGGTAGCGGACCTGTAGAAAAACGACTCGCGCCGTGGCGATTCTTCGCGACGAAGATATCCACCTCCGAGTGATCCTCGCTGGAGTTGAGCGTGAGCATCACGTCCGTAATCCGCCCCTTGTGCATCGAGTCCGCGGCGGAGTCCGTGTCCGCTTTTTGTTTCTTTCCCTTCGAGTCGCGCGCCTTCATTTGCGCCGCTGTGAAGATCCAGATCTTCTCCTCCGCGGCCCACAGCCGGAGCGCTTCCCATACGTCGCGCATCGCGAGATAACCGCTGTCGCCTTTCCTGTCCGGCTTGTCGCTACAGAGCAGATCGCCGTAATCGACGACGACGATCTCTGGCACGAACAGGAGCCCCGCGACCCAGCGACGCAGATTCGCAACCGTCGTTGCCTGCGCCGTGAAAGTCGTAACGCATAAATCCCCAAAGGGCAGACCCCCCGCGAGCTGCTGCGCGCGGAGCGTCGCGAGCACAGGCGCGGAGTCCGTCGCGCCGCCAAACTCGGCAAACGCGCGCATCGGGATCCCGGTCATCCCCGCGACGACGCGTGTGTAAGACTGCTTGCGGTTCACTTCAAGCGACGCATACGCGATGCGCTTGCCTTGAAGGATCGCCGCGCCCGTGGCTTGGCTCAGCAGTACAGATTTCCCGGCCCCCGTTGCGCCGACGATCGTGAGGAGCTGGCCGCACCCGATTCCGCCCAGACGATCGTCTAGCTCCGAGATGCCGACGTCCATTCGGGGAAGACCTTTCGCAGCGTGGATAGCCGCGTCTGCCGCGGCTGGGTCGCTCATGTACAGGTCGGCCTCCTCCGCGGACTGCGCGACCCCCAGCTTCCGAAGACGATCGAGCACGTCGTCGACTTTCGCCGCGTTCTCGTCATCGTCCTTTGTTGCGCACGCAATCGCGTACTCGGCGTGCAGCTTTTTGAGATGCTTCCGCACCACAGCGACGCACTCGCCCAAAAGAAAATCCTCTCCGATCGCGGCGGACGCAAACTCACCAGCTTCGAAAAGCTGCTCCGCTGCAAGAGTGTGCTCGTGAAGCACCTTGTGCTGCCCCTGCTCGCGCCAGCGGTTGAGCCTTTGAACGACGGCGTGCGCGGAGGGTGGCGCGCCGTACTCCTGCGCGAGCGCCTTCGCGGCGTTCAGCGCGAGACGCGCGGCTTTGTCCGTGAGCATCTCCGGGACCAGCTCCGAACCAACCGCGCGCCAGAAGTTGGGGCGCGCGCACGCGAGAAACACGACAGCAGCTTCGGAGTCCGGTGTGAAAACTTGCGCCATCTTACATCCCCCAGATCCACTCGCCGCGCGCCGCGCGCTCAATCAAGTTCGCACTCTCCACACGCGCTTCCTCGGCCGCGCTCTCCATGAGTTGGGAGAGCAGCTCCGGCGTCAGACGCCCCCACAAATGTTTCTCGTAGGCGAGCTTTCCGGATCGCGTGATCGGCGCGTGCACCATTTGCGCAAGCTCCGAACCGTAGCCGGACCGGAACCAGTTCAGCTCCTTTCGCAGGCGCTCGACGGAGAACACCGACCGGAGCGGCAAGCGCGCCTCGGGGTCCGCGCCGACGCGCCCCTTCCACTGCTCGAACACGTGACGGCACCACGACGCAGGCCGGACGTCCGCGGCGCGCGCAATCTTCGCGAACTGAAGGACCAGCTCGAACGCGTCCCCGGTCTTCGACTTGCGCCGCTGAGACTTCGGGAGTGGATCGCACACCCACGATCCGGGCCGCGGGTTCTTTTTGTGGGTTCGCTCGGAGCGCTTCACCGGTACGGAATACGGATGCAGCGTGCCGCCGTAGACCTTCCGGAAAGCCGCGGTCGCACCCAGCATCATCGCCTCGACTAGCTCCACGTCCGAACAGTGAGTCGGAAGCCGCGGGATGGGCGGCACAGTCACACGCGGAACGTTGCTCGGACGCCCGGCCCTCTCCGGCGGAGAGAAGCTCGCGGCAGCGGGCGAGCGTTGCGAGCCCCCCGAAGGGGAGATTTCAGATCTCAGATCAGAAGAGATCTCTGATTGTGCACCCCCTATCGTC
>JACCDT011009174.1_pt1 | contig 42565 bp, 54 predicted proteins | sample 7446291 | NCBI WGS metagenome assembly JACCDT01 (sample SAMN15323446, study PRJNA562643) | freshwater metagenome | isolation source: river surface water | place: USA:Blue River Watershed | collected 2017-08-17
AATGGATTGGTATATGGATCTTTACAATTAAAAAATCTTAGGATTGAAGATGTCAAAAATCTTCAAATTGGTTAGTACTTAGAAATACTAATTTTCTTACCTAAAATCAAATCCCAAATCAGCCTCATTCTTCCTTTAAAAGAGAGGCTGATTTCTTTTTCAATAAATTCTTCCGCAGTTTCTATTAATACTTCATCAAGATTATTGGACACTGGTGAATAATCTGAATTTATACTATCAATGACAAATTCAAGATAATTACTCGATACTTTGTCTTGGGGAACGAAAATCTTTAAAAATTCTTCATGGTGAAAAAGGGCTAGATTGTCATTTTCACAAGTAGCCCAATGTCCAGCATCAACTTCCAAACTCATATCTGTACCTGGAATGTTGATAAATTCAGATTCAAAGAAATATCTTGCTAATACTTCTCTGCCATAAGCATCCACAAAAGAAGAATATAAATATCGATTTTCTAGCATATTGTTCCTACAGTGAGTTTTCAGCAAGATTCTTTTCACGAAGTTTTTTGATTGACTTGTTTGCAGTGTTGTTAATTGCTTGCCTACTTACATTGTACATAATTGCCACTTCATCATAAGTGTAGCCTTCGATATAAATCAAATTTATTATTTCTTTTTCTTTCGGAGATAAAGAATCTAAAATTTCATTTAATTGAATTTTCTTGTCTATGATAGAATTATCTAAAAATGGATGTTCATGATCCGATCCATTGTCATATAAAAAATCGTTATGTACTAATTCAGGCTTTTGTTTAGTTTCATCTCTCAAAGCTTTATTAGGAATTTTTATCAAACCAGTGTCAGCTCTGAAAAAATGACTTAAGTAAAAATTTATATAGTTATGAAGATGAGTGATAAGCTTTGTGTTTTTGTTTGGATCATAATTTCTATAAGCTCGAATTGCACTTATTTTAGCTTCTTGCAATATATCTTCTAAAGCATATTTTCTGTTGTAGCGAAGATAACTTTTGTTTGCTAATTTGTAAATGAGCTTTTCATAATCACGCAGTACCTTTTCTTCTTTCCGCTTATCAATAGTTGTCATATAACCCTCACAGTTATAGACCTTAACTATTAACTTTTTGTTCTCGCATAACTCTTCCAAACTTCTAAATCAAAATCTGCAACATTTTTATTGTTCTGCACACACCAATTTAAAAACATATCTTCCCAATATCTATAGGTCAATGGAATGACAGGAGTAGATTTAGGTGCTCGATCATCAATATTTTCTTTGATAAACTTTAAAATATGTGTATCTAATATTGCAATTTTATCTTTGTAAAATGTGTCTGAATGCAAAAGGAAGAATCTACTTGTTTTCATTCCAACACCAGGAATTTCTTCTAATATTTTTGGTGTCATTCTGGTCAAATTATACTCACGTTCAGAAATATATTTAAATCCAGAAAAGATTTTTTTATATTGACCAAGTTTTGCTAATTTGATTTCTTCGAACAAAATGCCGTGTTGTTCTGCGCTCTTGATTGTTTGAAATGGCTTTACATTTTCTGGCATCATCAATCGTTTGTTTACAGAGTTTAAAAATTGTTCAAGTTTTTCTGCTTGAATGTATGCAGTTTTTCCAGCTACTACAATGCAAAACAAGAGGAAAAGTTGTAACTCTTCCTCTGTTCTACTATAATTGGTGATGTTGTAAGGATCAATCTTCTTCGTCATCGTCGTCTTCATTTGAAAGTATCATATCACCTTTTGATATGAAATCAAATATTGACAATTGCTTTTCCCATTCAACAACTTTTTTTGTTGCTTTGGAGAAATTTTTATTTCTAGTATTTTCTTGCCTATCTGTTTTCACATATTCAGCATAAGGTGATAATTGTTCCCAAGTTAAGTTTTCATCAATCCAATCTAAAATTAGTTGAGGATCTTGCAATACTGGGTCATCATCATCAATATCATTTTCATCACGATCAAGCATTGCATTTCGTAATGACAAAACATCTAAAAACTTTACAGAGAATTGTAATTTATCTGGAAATGTAATGATAAGATCTTTACAAAATAATTTATTTTTATTTAGCTGGTACTCGTCAAATTCCGACATCCAATTGTCGAAAAAATCAAAAGCTTCAAAATCTTTTAATAACTTTTTCTTTAAAAAATTTGTTATTTCAATTTTTGTAACATCAAAGATCATTACAAAATCATCTGAATTGTAAAGAAGATTATTCTTATGAATAGTCTGATGTACTAAAGAGGCAATCAAACTTTCTGATTCCATATGAAAGACGTTCTTACCAATTACTACTGGTATTCTTTCAGGAATCTCAACATTAGTCGTCATTTAAAGCCTTTGCAACTCTTTCGTAATCTAACAAATACATATCATCTTCAATATCACCATTGTCAGTTACGAACTTTACTTTACCAACACGAAGTCCAATGTCTTTCATAAAACGCTTTGGATCTTCGCCATTTACCTTTACTACTGGTTTGAAATCAATAGCAGTGTCAGCAAAGAATCCTGTCCACATACTCATATTCTTTTCTTTTAAGAACATCCATACTGCAAAGAATTCTTCTAATGCTACTGCTTGAGCTTCAGATAAATTGTCAAATTCAACATTAATTTTCATAATGATCTCCTGTCTTTATTATACATCGTCAAAAAGTCTTCCAGGATCTCCAAAAGAAATTCTATCTGGAACTTCATACATTTCTTTCGTTTCATATTGTGGAAAGAAATCTAAATCAAAAAGCTGTAAGTTTATATCTTCTTGCTTTACTGTTCTTGTAAAGCGAATACCCACTAATAATGGAATGGCTTTCAAATCTAATGGAGGAATTTGTTTCCATAATTCATTTGCAATCATAGACCAATAAGTGTAATCCATAGATGCAATTGCTATAGGAGACGATTTCTTGAATGTGCCTCTTCTTTTGGTTTCTGTATTACGCCAAGATAAGTAAATTGACACTCTTTTAGCCCCTATTCTGTGCTTATTCAGCCTTTCTAATCCTTTGAATAGCAGAGCCTCAAAAACTTCAAAACTACCAGCATCATCTCTTTTATCTGGTGGCAATACGTGAGTATGACCAAATGATTTAGGAATTTCATTATCAGACAATCCGTAATCACATTGTAAGCTTCCACGAATCATATGATACCAACGAGCACCAATGATACTTCCCCAAGCTTTTTTCAATTTCAATTCTTCAGTGTTAAATAAATCTTCAACAGTTCTGATTCTTGATTTATTCAAACGTGCTTCCATTTTGTCAGCAATACCAGGGAGGTCGGTCAAGCCCAAAGTCTCCAACTGCTCCTGGGCTTTTTGGCCCAGGGCAGTGAATCCATTGGGCTTGTCCATGTCAGCAGCAACCTTAGATAAAAATACATTTTTAGCTACACCAATTGAACAAGTGATGTACTCACCCAATTTTTCTTGAAAATCTAATTTCAATAAGGCAGCAATCATCTCACAATCAAAATCATCATCTTCATCAATTTCACAAGCCATTTCGTCAATCGAAAGCACTTGTATCTTCTTGAAATGCTGGGACAATATTTCAACAATTTGATTGTGCACTTCTACATATCTTTTGGGTCTAGCCCCACAAACAAAAAGACCTGGGATTTTTTCCTTCGCCGTTTTTACACGGGTTCCAGTTTTTACCCCAAGTCTTTTAGCTTGATATGACGCAGCAATTGCACACGTATAATCAGAAACCACAGGAACTACAATTACAGGCTTGCCACGATATTCAAGATTATCTTGCTGTTCTACACTAGCATAAAACGAATCAAAATCAATAAATAATCGTCTAAAGAAAGCCATGTAATTACTATACCATAAATGGCACAGCAAGATTCAATTCAACTAACTTTTTATTTAAACAAGTCCAAAGATTATCTGCTTCTTTGTAGTAAACCCAAGCCAAATATCTACCATACTTCTCTTTACTATCTTTTTTTGTCAAGATGCATACTTCTTTATTTAAGAGAGTATCTTCAACAAATTTCTTACTAGCTAATCCCGCAGTTCTAGTTGCACCCTTGGTTTCTGGTGTATTTACTTCTGCAAGTCTAAACTCCATCTTCTTCACACCAATATTGAAACCTAAATCCACATCACCGTAAATTGTGTCACCATCAACAACTTTAGTAACTGTAATTTTATAATGGTAAAGAAATTCTGTCATTTTTAATCTTCGGGATAAACAAAATATGCTTCTCCCATCTCCTTGGTTTTATTTTTCTTACGCATCAAATAAAGCTGGTAAGAAACAGAAGTCAGCGCAACCAAGATTGCGCTGACAGTTAGAATTTGACCCTTCGACAGTCGTAATTTTATAGATTTTATTTCCACTTCCAATACCCCTTAACACATATCCATATTATACTTAAAATATATACTGGTGTGTTATATATATTGGAAAAAATTAGAAACTTCCCTCTTGAATTAAGACCTTTTCATTAGCTACTGGTTTATCTACAATCAATGCTTCTGTAGTCAAAACCAAAACAGCAATTGACACTGCATTTTGAACCGCAGAACGAGTAACTTTAGCAGGATCAATAATACCTTCTTGGATCATATCAACATACTTTCCAGTTCTTGCGTTCAATCCAATATTGTTATCTTTTGCACATACAGTATCAACTACAACATCAGAAGAAATACCAGCGTTGAAAGCAATTTGTCTAATGGGTTCCATCAATGCTTTACGCACAATTTCAAACCCAATCTTTTCATCTTCTTCAACAAGATCATTCATGGATTCAAGTTGTTGAGAAATGCGTAGTAAAGTAGTACCACCACCAGGAACAATTCCCTCTTCAACAGCAGCTCTTGTAGCAGCTAAAGCATCTTCATAACGATACTTCTTTTCTACCAATTCTGCTTCTGTGCTGGCGCCGACTTTGATAATAGCAACACCACCTGAAAGCTTTGCAATTCTTTCATTAAGAATTCTAGCTTCATAATCACTTTCTACTTGAGAAAGAGTAACTTTTAATTGAGAGATTCGATCTTCAATTTTATTGTTGTCACCTTCACCACCAATAATTGTAGTGGATTCTTTATTGATGATTACACTCTTTGCTTTTCCTAAATTTTCTACAGTACAGGTCTCAAGTGTCGTACCCATCTCTGATGAAATTACGTCGGCGCCAGTTAAAGCAGCAATGTCATAGAGATATTCTTTCTTTTGACCAGCAAAACCAGGAGTCTTTACAGCAACCCAAGGCATAGCACCCTTGTGAACATTGATAACAAGCATTTGAAGAGCTGGGCCATCGACATTATCAGCAATAATTACAATAGGTTTCTTCTGCTCATTAACTTTTGTAAGAATTGGAAGAATGTCTGCTGAATCTGAAATCTTACCATCATAAAGAAGGATGAAAGGATCTGTATGACGGCATTCCATCTTCTCTGCATTGTTTACAAAGAAAGCTGAAACATAACCCTTATCAAATTTCATACCTTCTACCAAAGAAAGATTAGTCTCACGACCTCTTGACTCTTCGATCGTAATAACACCATCTTTACCAACAGCTTCCATGGCGTTAGCAACAATTTCTCCTACTTCTGCTTCATTACCAGAAATAGTAGCAACAAAGGTAATTTGTTCCTTGCTCTCAATTGGCTTGGCTAAATCTTCAATAATTTCAACAGCTTTATTAGCAGCATATTCCATTCCAACTTTGACACTAATTGGATTGCCACCTGAAGAGATGTATTTAAGGCCACCATTCACTAAAGCTTGTGCTAATACTGTAGCTGTAGTAGTACCATCACCCGCAACATCATTAGTTTTGCTTGATACTTGCTTACATAGTTGAGCACCAAGATCTTCATATGGACACTCAAGTTCAACATGTTTTGCTACTGTGACTCCATCTTTTGTCACAATAGGACCAGATGGAGACTGGATAACAACATTACGGCCTTTAGGACCCAAGGTCGTCTTAACTGCATTACTAACGATATCAACACCACGACCCATAGCCTGTCGTGCATCATCATTAAAAGATAATTGTTTTGCTGGCATAATTACTCCGATTTAACGTTAAGGGATTCATCCTTAAACCAACCTCGTGCCTGTAGTTCTTGGCAGAGTAAAATATAGTTGTAGGCTGGTTCTAAAGCTACACGTCCCTTTCTTGTTATACGTATAAAAGGTGATTTCTGAATGATTCTTTCACCTTTGTCTTCGAATTCCAAGGAGATTTCAGAAAACAAAAATGGTTCAATCATGCCAGTGACAGTGCTTTCTTGCTCATTGATGTAATTTGAAATGGTTTTAGCACCCAAAGGACCACCTTCACGAAGCAAAGCAACAATGTACTTTCTGCTTACATAATCCAACCCAATAAGAGGGTCAAGTTGCTCTAATCGCAACATTTTTGACATGAGAGACCTTGTAAGCATATCAGATGTAACTTTGCCAGGTGTTTGAGCCTCTGCAAGGTCCATAAAGCTACGCAAGAGATTGTAAGAGATACGAGCTGTCCTTCTTGATAGTTGCGCAAGCCGACTAGCAACATCATGAGGAATTTCGATATTGTATATTCTGTCAGCAGCTGTTGTAATCATTTGTGTCAACTCTTGATTCGAATAAGGCACAAGGTTGGCTTTATATTGAAAGCGAGAAAGCAATGGAGCATTCAAATCACCAGAGTGTGTTGTAGCTCCAATAAGTGTAAATCTAGGAATACGCACCAAACGCTGTCTATTGAGGTTTTTATCTTCAACGGTACAGGTGAAATCTTCCATGACCCCATAAAGATGCTCTTGAATCTTTGGCGCTAATGCATGAATCTCATCAATAAACACAACATCATTTTCTTCAATATTTTTGATGATGTTATAGAAGTCAGCCCATGTCTTGATGCGTGTTGCCATAATTTGGTGAAATGTAACACCCATTTCATTAGCCACAACATTTGCAAGGGTTGTTTTACCTACACCCGAAAAACCCAAGAATAAAGTATGAACAAGGCTGACTCTTGTCTTTTTGAATGCAGCAATTTTCAAACGTAAAAATTCTTTGACTTCTGATTGGCCAATAACCTGATCAAAAGTCTTGGGTCTAAAATCAATTTGTTTCATAGATTTAGCCGTTTCGTTAATTACTTGTCTTTCCTGTACCATCATATTCCCCTGCATCTTATTTGCTTCTTGTTTGTTGTCAAATGTACGTGACCACACTTTGTACAAAGAGTTCATGGAACTTACCGCATTCATAACAACCTCGCAACAAGAACTAGAAAAAGTAGCCTACCAAACATCTGCGCTTGATTATCATAGGTATTTTATCATTGTGGGATTTGATGTCAACAGGAATAGTCGTTATTTCCGTGACACTGATTCTTTTTTAGAAATTCAATCTTTAGACAAATCTAATAAGGAAATTTTAAAAAGATTAGTACTTGTCTATTCACCACCAGAGTATGAAAATATAGCTATGTATATGACAAATAATATCATTAGCTTATCAGAATTGCAAAATCTTTTTCATGATCTTTTGAATGGAAGGCATACTAATACAGATTATCTTTTTTCAATATCAAGAATGAGTTTTGTATTTGAAGAAAATGGAAATACTGATGATAATTCTGTTCCTGACATCATTGATCTTTCTTCAATTGTTGATGATGCAATGATGGAAAAACCCATATCTTATGACCATTTCAAGGTTGCTATTAAAGAATTATTACCACCATACACTTATGCTTTAGATCAAACTTGTATGTCAATGGGAAATGATATCAAAAATATAATTATTGAGCATAACAAGAATAATTATGCCCCAAAAATGACAGTATATTATAATGAAATCAAAGAACATGAAAAGTGTATCATGTTCTTTGATTTAGATCCTGGTATCAATGATTATTCAAGTAAAATAATCTCAATTGAAGGTTATGTGCTGTATTTTAAACTTTAGTTATTCAGGTTCAGCACTACCCTCAAAAATAATTCCCTTTGTAATAGGATATTTCTGATACCACAATTCCAATGCTGTATGACAATGTTCAGCATACTTATAATGAGCGCCAACACCAGTGCGAAGTTCCATTTCATATAAGAATTTATCAGCAGTGGTAGTATGCTCAAATAAATATTGATGACCCAAGCTTGTGAAATAAACATAATCAGGAGTGGTTTTCATCAAGTTTTGAGCAAACCAAGTAGTGGTTTCAAAACCCTTATGCAAATTCTTTAGATTATTACAAATATCAAGATCAGTATCAGGGATTTGATCTAAAGCACCATAAAAACCTTTGGGAATAAATGGGCAGAATTTGTTTCCAGTACGATGACGATTTAAATCTCTAATTTCACCAAAGCTCATATCACTCCAAGAAATCTTAACTGGAATTCTTGAAAGGTTGCTTGAAAATGGAGAATATCGATTGGTTCTAAAATCTAAATCGCTCTTATTTACGGTCATCGGAGGAGCATAAAGATTAGTGCCATAGAACAAGGCATAATCCGATTTCCAAAGCTCAAATTCTCTTTTGTAATATGATTTGATAGCATCTGTTGGCTTGCAGTGTCGTACAAGTCTAGGCGCACCAATCTTAAGCTTTTCTTCAATTTCCTTTCCAATTAGATTAAGTTCTTTTAAGTCGTGAGATTGAAGATGAGCAGAAATATTTGCCCAAGCCCTAGCAGATTGGATCATCATAACACCAGTAAGAGTAGACACTGGCAAATAAACCCTAGCACGATCAAAGGCAAAATTACGCATCATTCTTGCCACTTGCTTCTTATCTTTGTCAGATTCAGAATTCAAGAGACTGGATGGAATTTTGGTAAGTCCAGGATAAATCTCACCAATTTTAGTCCAAAGCTTCAATGCTTCTTCATAATAATTAAATGACTTGGAAACATAAAGATCATATTGCTGTTCATATCCATCGTAAATTCCAAGATCATCAGTGCTGGCTACATTTGAACTATCCATCTTGATATATCTGGTAGAACATTCTTGACCACCAGCAGTTGGAGAAAGTGTCCAAAGGAAATATGCAGCATAAAGAGTGATATCATCAATAAATAGGGCAATTGGGGCCATATCTGCAATAGAAGCGTGGCCATAGTCAACCATTTTGAAAATACCGTCAACTGATTTATCTGTATTGGAAAAATCAATCTTGGAAACAATAGCATCAAGCCCCTCGTTATTGCGAGAATAACGAGCACCTGTAGCAGCTAATAGTTCAGGAGTAAGAGCATAACAGCCTTCGTTTTCAGCTGTAGTGGTTGGTGAAATTGATACGTATTGAATTTTCATAGCTTTGGAAGGTGTGAGAAACAGAGCGCCCTCCCATTTATTTATAGACGATGTTTCTCACAATCTATTTTACATCGTGATTAACCTATAAACAACAATAGAGGAGATTATTTTTCCTTACTAGAAAAATAATCATTAAGAAGTCTGCTAAAACGGAGCATCATTTATGAGTGTCATTAATGGTTTATATAATCAAATATTAAAGTCATCAGTTGGATTTACAGTTTCAGGCACAGCTGTTTATGCAACCATACCTTGGTATCCTCAATCAACGATAGATGAATTGAGAATTACAAATGTATCAGGTACAGCATTTACAATAAGTGCATTTAGTATTTTAGATGCTGGCGCTCACTATAGAAATAGTACCACAGATGGCAAAGCCCATGTAATATATAGAGATGGTACAGATGTAAATGCCACTGCAGCAGAAGCATATTTTGCTAAATGGGGTTTTACTCCACCAATTTACCACGAGCAATTATATAACAGACCATACCTAAATATATCTTTTTCTTTCACTGAAGCTAAAACTAACATTGGCATGAGAATTACAGCAACTGGAAAGAAAGCTTTACCTTTAGATTATCCTAGATCAGATAATCAAGGATTAGAAATTCTTAATGATTATAGAGTTTTAATTGGTAAAGCACAAACTGGTACTGGTGGAACAGCTGGAACAATCTATGATGTAACTGGACTTGCTAAAGGCACTGGTGGGGAAAATGCTTCACAGTTTAATCTTAATGCAACAAATGATTACGTTTATGTTGGTTCAAGAAAGCCTATCGATCACTGGGATTTTCAAGTTGGTATTGGATTAACAGCTCCTGCAAATTTATTAGGTCAATATTGGAATGGTAGCGCTTGGACAACATTCACAGTTATTGATGATACTTCTACTGGAAATTCAGATACATTTAAATTCTCTGGTGTTGTCGAAGGTTCTGGCTTAGGTAGTTCATCTTGGGTCCCTGTCAAGGCAGATTTCAGTGTTAATACACTTTTGCCAAATGATCCTCTTACAGTACAGCAAAATAGAATTATTTCTGGTGGCTATCCAATTGTTGTTCTTCCACCAAATCCTGAAAGATATTGGGTAAGATTCAATCTTTCAGCGGTGGCTACAGGTGGAATTGTAACATTCAATAAAATTCTTCCTGTATCAGAAGCATACGAACAATTTTAATAATAAAAAAAGCTCCCGAAAGGGAGCTTTTTTTATTCTGCTTTTTCCACTTGTGCAAATTCAATTTCTACTGGAGTGTCTCTTCCAAATAATGAAATCATCACTCTCAAAGTTTCCTTTTCCTCATAGACTGTTTCAATTTTGCCAGTAAATTCTGAAAATGGACCTTCAACAATTCTTACAATCATATCCTTTTGGAATTTTTTCTTTGGAATAAACCCCTTATCTGGATTCAGTGATTCAAGAATTTCTCTCACTTCAGAATCCTTGAGTGCTACAGGTTTCTTTGCACTAGAAGATACAAAATTGGTTACTCCAGGCACTCTCTTTACAAAATTGAATGATTCATCATCCATTTTCATATTGATAAGTACATATCCAGGAAAAACTTTTGTCTTCTTCTCTACTTTCTTGCCTTGGACACGTTTGGTTTCAGTATCCATAGGAATGATTACTTCATTGATTTTGTCTTCAAATCCACGTTCTTTTTTTACTTTATCAATGTAATTCTTCACTTTATTTTCATATTGAGAAAGAACGTGGATGGCATACCATTGGTCTTTTGTCATTACACAGTCTTCTTTCTTGTTCTTCTTGGCTTAACAGCATTTTCAACCCAAACCCAGCAATGAACATATGCACCAGTTTTGGTTGAAGCTACTAAAGCATCATCGTCTACAGAAATTTCTTCATTATCTACAAGATCCGAATTGATGGTCTTGAATTTTTCTACTGCAAGATTTCTGTAATTGCTAAAATTCTTGTTTTTGAGATCCCAATATGTATTCTTGTATGATTCAAGCTTCAAAGATAAATTTTTGGATTCTTCATCTTTGTTCTTTTGCAATAAATTCTTAATTAAAAGCATTTCAGCTTCGTCTAGATACAAATATCCACTTTTCATAATTATTTAATCCTTGACCACTTAAAACCGTGCAAATCATTAACTCCTATACCCTCATAGAAGTTAAGTTTTTTCTTTCTTTCAACAATTCGCCATATAACCTTACCAGATTTGTTTAGGTGTTTCAATTCCAAATCTTTGATCGTAAACATTTGATCTAGGGATGGTCTAATGCAGGTTTCTAAATAAAGCGCCTTGTTATTTGCAATGATAACTTTCATACAACCAGAAAAATACATTATATCTAAAGCGGGAGAATTAGAATAACTTAAGTTAGCAAGTTCTCTAGTAATCCTTCTAGCAGATTTATCGTAGTCTTCAAGTTGATCTGAAATTTTTCCATTGCGATATATCCAAAATGCGAAACATTGATGGTCACAAACTTCTGATTCCATAGCTTCTAAATAGTCTTCAGGAGATAAGGTTTCAAAAAATTCGTCAACAATGTTTTGATTTTTAAAATTAGATCGATGAGGAAAATTGACTGGCATATATCCATTTGCATTTTCCATCTTTCTATTTAATAAATCGCACAAATCATAATTCATAAGATTATTATACTTACCTTATCAGATAAAATAAAAAAAATTTCAATATTTTTTAAGGTTAGCAAAGGCAGGAGGGAATGTCTATGTTAATCAGCTATTTTGCAATGTTCTTTTCATTGACTGGCATCATATTAAATATTAGAAAAAATATTTTATGTTGGTTTTGTTTTATGATTTCTGACACATTATGGTTCAGTTATTCTGTTTTGACAGGGCAATGGGCAATTACTCTTACCCACACTGTATTCATTGTTACTAATTTTATTGGATTTTACAGTTGGTCAAAAGCTAAAAATGGGAAGGATGCTAATAAAAATCAGTAGAATAAATTAGTAAATATCAATAATTGATAAGGATTTCTAAAATGTCAAAATTTGAAAAGTTAGCAGCAATTAATAAAATTGCAAATGAATGTGTTCAAGATGGTGATTTTGTTCTCGCATCAAGATTTCATAGTGAATTTATGAAGATTGCACAAAATCAATCAGAAGCAAAGTATGTAGTTGATGCTGGTGATAGTTTAGCATTGATTGTCAGAAAATATGCAAAGAAAGGATTGATGACATCAATTCAAAAAATCATGCAAAGAAATAATCTGAAGGATAGCACAATTTATCCAGGAGACACCTTGTTCATTCCTCTTGAGGGAAATCCAATGAAGCCTGGAATTGATGAAGAACCAATGATGTAAAAAAATCCCCGAAAGGGGATTTTTTTATTTAAGGAATATTTTTCTTCATAATTGGTATAATATTTATTGAGTGCAATGCACTTAAGTGATCTTTGTGACACTTTGTATCAAGCGTACCTAATGGGCGCAAATGGAGAAAAATATGGCTAGTATTGACGATATGTTAAATCTACCACAGCGTAGAATTTTAATGCCCACTCGTAATTTGATCATGGACCAACATGAACAGATTATCAATAAGTTTTTTGACGATTTTTTAGGTAATCGTAAAAACTTTATTCATTCCAACACTTCTTATCCAAAAATGGATATCTTTGAAGACGATTTTTATTTCTGCTTGGACTTTGCTGTGCCAGGTGTTGAAGAAAAAGATCTTGACATTGAAGTTGTTAAAGAAACAAAACTTCTTACAATTACTGGAAGTTCAAGAATTTCAAGAGAAAAAAGTTATTTTTATCATCTCAAGGAATTGAAACAATCTGCTTTCACAAGAACAATTCAATTACCAGATAATCTTGAGCTTGAACCTGAAGTTTGTCATTTAGAAAATGGCATCTTAAAATTAGCATTCAAAAAGATTATTCTAAAAGAAGAAGAACCAAAAGAAACAATTAAAAAGATTTCGATCAAGAAATCATAACAAAAAAGGGGAAGAAGCAATTCTTCCCCTTTTTATTTAAATGTATAATCTATTTATGAAAAGAGCCCTAATTACTGGCATAAATGGTATGGATGGTAGTCATTTAGCTGAATATCTTTTGTCTTTAGGATATGAGGTTTATGGGACTGTAAGATTTTCATCTAATTTAGATAACATAAAAAATTTTGAAGAAAAAATAAATCTTCTCTATGGTGATATTACAGATCCAAATTTTATTTACAAATCAATTTTAGTAAGTCAACCAGATGAGATTTACCATATTGCAGCTATATCCTTTAGTGCAGAAATTTGGTCGAATCTCATTTCTACTTACAACATAGATGCACTATCAGTTGTTCAATTTTTAGAAGCAATAAAGAATATTAATCCCAAAATAAAGTTCTTATCATGTTCATCATCAGAAATTTATGATGTTTTATCTGGCGGAATTAACGAATCAACAAATCCCAATCCATCAAGTCCATATGGAATTGCCAAATTATTTGCTCAAAATAACATCAAAATGTATAGAGATAAATTCGATATATTTTGCTGCAGCGCTATTTTGTTCAATCATGAAAGCGAAAGAAGAAGTAAAAATTTCGTAACTAAAAAAATTAGTTCAGGAATTGCAAATATTCATTTAAAAAGCACTAATAAAATTACTTTTGGAGATATATCCGCTAAAAAAGATTGGGGATATTCTCCTGAATTTGTAGATGCAATGCACAGAATGTTGCAAATAGATTCTCCAGAAGATTTCATTTTAGCTACACAATCTTTAGTAAGTGTTCAAGAAATCATTGAACATGGGTTTATGCATATTGGTTTGAGTAATTGGAAAGATTATGTAGAAATAGATCAAAAAATTACTAAAAACAGAAATAATAAAGAAATTTATGGTATCATAGATAAAGCTAAAGAAAAATTATATTGGAAACCCGAAACAACAATATTTCAAACAATAGAAAAAATGATTGATTTTGATATAGAGTATGCAAAAGTAGCCAATAAAATTTTTATAATTATGTAAAATGAATAACGATATTTTCTGGCCACTCATGAAAGATACTATATCTTTCAAAGAAAAATTGCAACTTGCACATTTTATTTTGACTGCAAGTAGATTTACTAATGGACCTAAAGTTGTTGAATTTGAAAAAAATTGGAGTGATTGGCTAGGTTGCAAGCATTCTCTTTTTGTTTCATCAGGTTCCACTGCAAATTTTTTATTGATTGCTGCAATAAAAGAACTTTACAATCTCAAATCTGGAGATAAAGTTATCGTACCTGCTTGCACTTGGGTAACAAGTGTTTCGCCTATAATCCAACTTGGATTAGTTCCAATTTTTTGTGATATTTCTCTTGAAAATTACTGTTTGGATCTTGATGATTTGCATAAAATTAAGCTTGTTCATCCAGATGTAAAAATGATTTTTACAACGCATTTACTTGGATTTTATTCTAATGTCGAAAAAATTGAGCAAATTTTTCCTGATGCGTTAATTGCTGAAGATTGCTGTGAATCACATGGAGTGTTGACTGACAAATCTGAAAAAACATCTTCATCTTCATTAGGGATGACTTTTAGTTTTTATTATGGCCATCATATGACAACTGTTGAAGGTGGGATGGTAAGTACTAATAATAGTGAACTTTTTGAACTAATGCGAATGAAAAGAAGTCATGGATTTATTCGTGAAGCATTTCCACAAAACGCTGAAAAATATAAACAATTATATCCAGATATAATGCCAAGTTTTTTATTTGCAACTGATGGATACAACTTTAGAAATACAGAGTTTGCTGCTTTGTTAGGTATATCACAGTTGAAGAAACTTGATTCAATAGTTAATAAAAGAAATGAGAACTACAGAAAATATCATAAATTGATATCAAGTAGAAATGACTTATTTTATATACCAGAAAATTACCCTGGCATATCTAGTTTTTCATTACCATTTATTTGTAAATCATCAGAAATTTTTAATTTCTTAAAACAATCATTTCACGATTGTAAAATAGAGTACAGACCAATTGTTGGTGGTAACCTTTTAAAACAGCCATTTTTGAAAGATTATGGTTTTCAATACGAAAAAGAGTTTTTCAATGTTGATATTCTTCAGCAATATGGATTGTACATAGGTAATAATCAATATGTAAGCGATAAAGAATTCAAGATTTTAGAAAAGATTTTGTCAGGAATAAAATAAAAAATGAACGAAAAATTATTTTTAGATTTAGGTGAGCATTATATTTCAGATTTCTATACTGATCCTTCTTACTATGATGGTAGGAAAAAATATGGATTAGAATTACATTTGGATTCTAGAATAAAAGCTGTTCATCTTAAAGAAATGGCTCCTCATAGTGCTATGTGGGGTAAATATTGGTATAGGTCTGGAATCAATCAATCTATGACCCTTGAGCTAAATAATATTGCTAAAGAAATAAGCTCAAGAATATCTTACAAAAAAGACGACGTTTGGCTTGATATTGCATGTAATGACGGCACTATGTTTAGGTTTATTCCTGAAGAATTCATTAAAATTGGGATTGACCCGTGTGATGATTCTTATTACCAAGAATCATCAAAATTAGCTAATTGCGTTGTTCAAGATTTCTTTTCAAAAGATGCTTTTTCCAGAACACCTTATGCTGATAAAAAGTGTAAGGTTGTCACCTCCATAGCAATGTTTTATGATCTTGAACACCCAGATGTTTTTATAAGAGATATTCGTGACATTCTTGATGATGATGGAGTTTGGGTTATGCAATTATCATATACTCCATTGATGATTAAACAATTAGCATTTGACAATATTTGCCACGAACATTATTATTATCATTCATTAAATAGTATTAAGATTTTAGTTGAAGAGCAAGGCATGAAAATTGTTGATGCTGCTCTCAATGATACTAATGGTGGTAGTGTAAGAATATATATCCAAAAGCAAATTGCAAGTCCTGTCAGTTTTGGCAATGCTCATTTCCGTGATGTTTGTGATTTCAGAATTAATACATTGCTTTCTTATGAAAATGAACATCTTGATATTTCTAAAAAAGAAATTTGGGATGAATACTTTGTCAAAATCAATAACTTGAAAGAAAAAACTGTCGCTTTCATTCGTGAACAAAAGGCTCTGGGAAAAAGTGTAGCTGCCTATGGAGCATCTACAAAGGGTAATACTTTACTTCAATACTTCGGATTAACTCATGCAGATATTGATTATATTGCAGAAAGATCACCTAGAAAGTATGGATTATTTACAGCAGGAAGTGATATTCCTATTATTTCTGAAGAAGAAATGAGGGAACGAAAGCCCGATTTTTTACTTGTTTTGCCATGGGTTTTCATTGATGAATTTGTTTCTCGTGAAAAAAATTATCTCGATAATGGTGGACATTTTATAGTCCCTTGCCCTGAATTCAAAATTATATGATCAAAGTATCATTAGATGAAGCATACGTCTTTGATATGCTTGCTATTTTAGATGTAAAAAAAGCAATATTTACAGAAGAGAAATTGCACTCTGTATTAAGCTTGTATTCTGAAATGACTAAAGAAATTATTGAACAGGTTGGTGAAGAAAAGTTTCGTGAGATTATTAGCAGCAATGAATATCATGATCTTATCAAAGCTAATGAACTCGTTTTCAATTTAGTTGATAGAACTAAATTAGAAGGTGGTCTAGCTAAAGAAGTTGATGATGCTAATTACAATAGATATTTGAAAAAACAAGCGTTACAAAGTCAATTTTTTGTAAATAAAATGAAAGAAGTTAAAGATGAAAAATATACTAGTTCTAAATAATTCGGCAAAAAAATGTGGAATTTCTCAATTAGGAATTAGAAGTTTTGATTTGATCAAAGCAGCAAGTCCTCATAATGTCACATATTTAGCAACAGATAATGTTGAAGTGCTAAAAAGTCATATTGAAGAAAATAAAATTGATGCTCTTGTAGTAAACTATTTTATTTCTACAATGGGTTGGTCTGACCAATTTATACGCAATTTGACAATACCTAAAGTTTGTATTTTTCATGACGCTGTTTCAACATTAAAAAACTGTTCAGATGTTTATGATGCTGTCGTATTTGTAAAACCTAATTTCAAAGAAAGAGACAATATCATTGCTGGTGTTAGACCAATTAGAAGATTTGAAGATAAAAATTATTCTACTGAAGAATTTACTATTGGAACTCATGGACTATGTGTTTCTCCATGGAAACGATATCATGAAATTTTAACCGTTTGTGCCAAAGAATATCCAAAGGCTAAATATAGGTTTAATTTAGTCCCTGCTGAATTAGGAGACATCAATGGTAAAATCACCAAAAGCACAGCTGAATATTGCATGAGAATTGCTTCCATGTTCAAACTGGATTTAGAAATCACCCATCATTTTTTTGAAGCTGAATCAGATTTGATAGATTGGCTGGCTAAAAATGATCTTAATATTTACTTATCAATAGGTAATCATGACAATGGTCCCGCTGCTTCTGCTGATTTGGGTATTTCTGCTCAAAAACCTATCGTAGTAAATAATGATAGGATGTACGAACATTTCTTTCCATATATTTCTAATTATCCAGATAGTACTTTAAAAGATTTATATGAAAAAAATAAAACAGCAGTTAAAGATTTATATCATTTGTGGGACGAAAATAAATATTACGAATGTTTTGTACGTGCATTTAAATTAGCTGGCTTGGAATTATGAATTATTTAGCTTGCCCAAAATTAGGTGATTTTTTTCATTCGATGATATTGCCAAAGTTTTTATATGATTGTGGAAATGGTAAAGCTGACATTTATCTATGCGAATATTACGATAAATTCAATTCAGGTTTAGAAAACACATATAGTGAACTGCAAGATATCATTGATGCACAAGATTTTGTGGCAAGTTTTAAATTATTTACAGGATCTGAAAAAATTGACATAGATCTTGGAAGTTTTCGTATGTCTCCATTGTTAGCAAATGGTCCTTTTTGGCAATTATTTTTGCACACTTGGATACGACCCCTTCCTGATTTGCCTAAAAATTATAAATGGATAGAAGTTCCCAAAATTTCAGGCTACCAGGATGTTCTTTACATAAATAGGAGTCATATTTGGAATGGAGGGCCTATGTCTGAAAAGACTATCGAAAAGTATCGTCAAGTTATGAGTCTTTACGAAAGAAAAATATTTGTTACGAGTGAAACAATTCAATATGATGAATTTCCATTGAAAAATGAATGTGAATTGTTGGTTCCTAAAAGTCTTATGGAAATGTGCCAAATAATGTCGTCATGTAGTAAATTTTTGGGAAATCAATCAGGCCCATTAGCAATTGCTTCAGCATTGAATGTTCCAAGAATAGGTGAATTAATGGGCTATAGAGCACATTTACATTATATCAATGACAATATATGGTATGACAATGTTGAATTTTTTATCAATGAGTAATAGGGAGAAAAATAAATGAGTATAAATTGTGCCTCAACTGCAAATTCTTTTCAAGATGATTTTGTTCTAAAAATTTTTAATTACAAGAAAAATGGCTTCTTTATTGATGTTGGCTGTGGTGCAGATATTGAGTGTAGTAATTCGTATAGATTAGAACTCAATGATTGGAATGGAATAAGAATTGACAGTGGATTAGATAGCTCAACTAGTATAAGAAAAAGTCTTTTAATCACAGATGATGCATTTACAATTGATTATTTATCTGTTCTTAATTCCATGAATTGCGAAAAAATAGATTATGCATCTTTTGATATTGATGAAGCTACCACTAATTTAATAAAGATTTTTCCTTTTAATGAATTCAAGCCAAGTGTCATTACGATTGAACACGATAGATATAGACTTGGCGATGCAGATTGTCTTGAGCAAAGAAAAATATTAAGTGACTTAAATTATCGTCTTCTGTGCAAAGATGTTTTAGTTGACACTTGGATTTCTTGGACAAAAGCACCTTATGAAGATTGGTGGGTTGACCCAGATGTCTTTGATAGTAAATTATTAGATAATCTTCAATCCGAATTTTTGCCTGGGGCTGAAATATTGCAAAAATTTGGTTTAAGTTCAATGGATTGGAATTTATAAATGTACTCTTCTTTCCATAGTGATTCATTGTCAGATGAATTCATAAGAAATCATATATTTACAGATTATCAATACAAAGGTTTGGTTATTGAAGTTGGCGGAGGTTCACCTGACACAATTTCTTTCTCTAAACATTGGAGAAATAATGGATGGCGTTCAATAGTTTTTGAGCCTAATCCTAATTATTACAATGAGTTCTTGAAACAAGATTTAGAATGTTACAATTTTGCTTGTAGCGACAAAGACGATCAAGACGTAGATTTTTCAATTGTAAACTGTAATGATGAATTGTCCTATACAAGTTTGGGAATCAGATATGATTGTTTTGATGCTGAAAAATTTGTAGTTGATAAAATAAAAGTAAATACAATCCGACTTGATACATTCCTAAAACAAAATAAAATTGATAAAATTGATATATTATCAATAGATGTTGAGGGTTGGGAGCTTGAAGTAATGAAAGGTTTTGATCCTACAACAGTCGATTGTCAAATTATTATTTTAGAAAATTTCCAACACGACCCATCATATACAGTTTTCATGGAAAATATAGGGTACAAGTTGGTCATTGAAAATAAACATGACTATATTTATGAAAAAATAAAATAATTTCAAATCAAACAAAAAAGGGGAAGAAAATTCTTCCCCTTTTTTGTTTGATTGTGTTATAATCCAATTATGATTATTCCAACAGTTCTCGAAAAGTCTGCTACAGGCGAACGTGCGTATGATCTTTACTCACGTTTGCTTAAAGATCGCATTATTTTCCTTGGCGAAGATGTCAATGAACATTCAATGAACCTCTGTATTATGCAGATGTTGTTTCTTGATCGTGAAGATCCTCATATGCCTATTGAATTTTATATCAATAGCCCAGGAGGAAGTGTGGTAGATGGTCTTGCACTTTATGATGTTATGCATACCATTTCTGCACCTGTAAATACCACTTGTGTTGGAACTGCTGCTAGTATGGGTGCAATTCTTCTTACAGGTGGAACAGGAACACGTTCAGCTCTTCCACATTCTCGTATTATGATTCACCAAGTTTCTTCTGGATATCGTGGAACTGCTGCTGATATCAATATTCAAGTACGAGAAACAAATAAATTGTATGATCAGTTGCTAGAAATTCTCGCACAAAAATCTGGTCAAACTGTAAAGAAGTTGCGAAATGATTGTGATCGTGATTATTATATGAGTGCTGAAGAAGCAAAAGCATATGGTTTGATCGACACTGTTATTGAAAGCAAGAAAAATGGCACAAATTCTTAAATCAAAATCTATTTATTACAATGATGTAAATCTTGTAGCTCAACCTTGCAAAGTCAAGTCCCGTAAAGATATTCCTGTTGAATTAAACAGGATTATCGTATCTCCTATGGAAGCAATTGTTGGAAAAACATTTGCTCTCAAGGCTAGTGAGCTTGGTCTGACTGTTTGCCTTCATAGGTTTTGTTCAATCAAAGAACAAGTAGAGCTTTATAATTCCTTGCCTAATAAAAGAAATGTTTTTGTTTCTATTGGGCTAAATGACTGGGACAGAGTAGAAGCTCTAGCAGAAGTAGGTGCTGATTCTTGGTTGATTGATATGGCTAATGGCTATATGGCTACTGAAATTAGAAGCTGTGTAGAAAAACTTACAGATCAGGCTTCAGTCAGCAATTTGATGATGGGAAATGTGCATTCTGAACGTGGATTTCAAATGCTTTCTCAAATTGCTTTTGATAAATCTTTTTCTAAATTTGTACGTGTAGGTATCGCTGGTGGTAGTCCTTGTGCAACGAATGATTCAACAGGTTATAATCGTGGTCCAATCACTGAAATTATGGAAATTGAAGAATCTAATCCTTGGGATCCTACAAGTGACCAAGTTTTCCTAAATCGCAAACCATATATCATTGCAGATGGTGGAATCAAGAACGCTGGATATGCTGCAAAGGCCTTTGGGGCTGGTGCTGACTATGTTATGATGGGTGGATATTTTGCTAAAGCATTTGAAGCAGAAACTCATCAAATTGGAGATGGTACATATTGGGGTGGAGCATCTCATAAGCAACAAATTCTTTCTACTGGTAAAGCATATCGACATTCAGAAGGCAAAGAAGTACCTATTCTTGATGAATTAAGCCCTCTGGAAACACTTGTGAATGAACTTTGGGGTGGTATATCTTCTGCTGTTTCTTATGGTGGATATGATACACTAACAAACTTCATCGGAAATGGTGTTTTTGAAATTAAGCAAAATTCATTACCACCAAGGAGAGGATAATGTCTCGTAATAAATTCTACGATAAAACCATATTTCTGCTCAAAGAAAGATTCAGAGATGACACAGCTTTGGATATTCTTGATAATATGCAAGCGGTGTACGAGGCAAAGGACAGTGATTATTCTGCTACTGGTTTGCCTATGGGCAATCTTCGCAAGTGTGAGGATGCTGGTATTGATGCTTGGCGAGGTTGTTTAGTAAGAATTGGCGATAAAATGTCCCGCCTTGAAAACTTTCTCAAAGAAAAAGAATATTTAGTAATATCTGAAAAAGCAGAAGATACAGTAATTGATCTTGCTAACTATGCAATTCTGATGTCTTGTTTAATTGAAGAAATCAAACAGCCTAATTCCCAATATTACTGGGATTTATCTGAACAAGCACAAGCAAGATTAGAAGACCTGTCCTATTATTGTGTATTCCAAGCAATGCTGTGGAAAAACAATGATACTGAAAATGGTCTAGTATTCTTGGAAAAAGCATTGAGTTTTTGGCCTATGCTTTGTGATTATTCTTTAGAAATGCAATGAAAGATACACTTCTAATTTGTAGCTATAGAGAATTCTTGAATAATTATTTAAGTAAAAATTTTCCAAGAGCTTGTAAAGAAGATATTGAAGATGCAGTTCAAAATTCAATTATCAAAGCATTGAAGCATAGTAATAGCTGGAAAGGTGATTGCTCCTTAAAAACCTGGCTTGCTGTGATTGCTAAAAATATGTATCTTGATAGCTTTCGAAAAACTTATGTCAAGCATGAATATACTTTTAATTCATCTGAAGAATTATTTATATTTGATAAAATTCCAGTTGATGATTTTTCTGAAACTTTATGCGATTTAGATTATCAAAATAAATTATTTGAAGAATTATTAACTGGTTTAGAAGATAATAAATTCATAAAAACATTAAGTATGCATATAGTTGATGATATGGATTATAAAAATATTGCAACCCAATTAGATATCCCTATTGGCACTGTAAAAGGTAGAATTTTTAGGGCAAAAAAGTTGTTGCAAGAAAAATATCGTACAATTTCTTCTAAATATGAAGAAACCACGGTATAATTGTTAAAGTTTCATTTGAAAAAGGAAAAAAATAAAATGAAGAAGTTTCTCGTTTCAGTGGTTGCAGTACTTGCAGCTACCTCCGCATTTGCAGCTGACCCAATTTTTGGTGTAAAGCCTCCAGTAAAGAAGGCTGGTGTTGATTTCACCTCCCAGTCTGTTGGTGTTCAATTGCAAGACAACAAGTTTTTTGTCAACTATGCTAATGATGGCAAGGATTGGTTCACAATTACAAATCCTGGTAAGACCATTCCTAATATTGAGAACTATGCTGGTGGTCTCCTCAAGGGTACACGCTTTGTATCAGTGCTTGCCACAAATGGTGTTGAGACCCGTGTCTCCTATGGTTTTGAAAAGCAACTAGTAAAGTTTGATGTTCCAGTAATTGGCACAAATGCAACTGTTATGGGCCAAGTATTCCCAACTGGTTTTGGTGGTGGATCTTTCAACAACCTCAACCTTTCAAACAATTGGGCCTGGGGTGTTCGTGTTGGATTTGATGTTTCCAAGATGAAGCTTCCAAAGCTTTTCTAATCAAACAATAAAGGGGAAGATAAATTTTATCTTCCCCTTTATAATATTCTTATGAGTCTAATTGATAAAACACTCATAACAAATAAAAGTTCCCACACGATTAAACCGTGGTGGGAAATTTGCATATATTGCTCCCAACCTTTTACTACGGATACATTTGAAAAAACTTGTCAAAGATGTAAATTTTTTGATAAATTTAAAGATGAATTTTCAGCTTCAATTATGTTGAAGTTTATTTTCTTTTGCACACTAGTTGGCTTGTCAAATTCATTATTAGCTGTTTATTTGCCAAAAATAAGTTCAAATGTATATCATTTGCTTCTTTTATATACAATTTTTAATTTTTGTATAGGAACAATCTTCTACCGTATTGTAAAAAAATAGTACAATAATCTTGCAAGGAAAACAAAAATGCCAAGACCAAAAAAAATCGTCCAAGAAGAAGTCGTAATTTCTGAAGTTTTAGATGTTCAAGAAGAACTCGTAATTGAACCTGAAGAGGAACTTGTTATTGAGCCTGTATCAATGAAAGTTCCAGAACTAGAAGTTTCTTCAATTGAAGAAACAGTTGAAGAAGAAGCGCCCAAAACAATTTTCAAGGTTTATCATCTTGGAAATTTTGTTGGTGATGTTGAAGAAAATTCTGATGCACTAAACAACTTTTTAGAGCTTAATAAAACACAACTTTATGATAATATTAATAAGTTAAAAGTTTTTACCAATGATCCAGAAGATTTAGTTCTTTTCAATGTTCCTGCTACAGATAATAGAAAATACAATTCGCTGGCCCAATATTTTCAACAAAATGGTTTTGCTCCCCAACCACCAAGAGTTACTGACTGGATGACTTATTATAAATTTAGATATCCTTTAGCAACAGAAGAAGAAATTGCTATTCAAGTTTTTGGCCCTTTGGATTACAGTTTTGAAATTGCGTAATTATAATGGAGTATGGTTTTAAGATAAGAGCTGAATTTGCGCACGTTAAGTTAATTACAAAAGCATTAGATATCTTAAAATCAATTTCAAAGGGTGAATTTACAAGATGTGTTTCCCTGCTTGAAGAAAATAAGAAGTCTTACACAGAGACCAAATTAGAATATCCCGAATTTATAGACTTGAGGTTATGTAATCTCAAGTCTAATATTTTATTAATTGAAAAAGAACATTTTAATAATAAGTACCTCAATGTTCTTCAATTAGGTGAATTTGGATATGAACTTACTGATGTCAAACAAAGATTTATAGACACTGGAATTATTATGAGAAAGAAAAAACTCATAAAGATAGAAATTCAAGTAAATCAAGAAGAAATTGATGTTATTCATTTAGCTTGCACACTTTATTGGAAAATTCTTTGTGGTCATTTGGATTATTTATCAGATATAGACTTACATAAGATTGACAAAGAATTATTGAAAAAAAGTTTATCTGACATTTGTGATCTTGCTACTGGGTTTGAAGATAAAAATGCCCGATTAGATATACAAAGCAAATCTGTAAATCGTAAGGCAAAATGGGCTTATGACATTTGCCATTCTATTGACAGCCTGAACACTGATGATATAATCAAGAACATAGGAACATTACCTAGACTAAAGATTATAAAAAATGGCTAAATATAAACATTCTTTTTGGCGCTATGTACCAAGCACAGAAAAATTTAAATCTGAATTCAAATTTGTAGAATCATTTGAAACAGATTCTGATGCTGTACCTGAATTCCACGATCATTATTGTATTGATCATATGGTTAATTTAGAAACAGGGCAAATGAGGGTGAAAAATCATTCTGCTCCTGAATATTGTGTTTCTAAATATATAGGCTGGGGTTTAGATTTACCGCCTGTAGAAAAAGCCAATAAACAAGAGATTTTCATTGTTGTTCATAAAAGCTCATTCTCTCATAAAAAGATTGAATTTGATGAGTTTTTAGAGCCAACAGACAATCATTATAGCCAAGAAGATTGGGAATTTCTTTTATCTGTTTTGGAGCAAAGATTTACCAAACAAAAAGAATGGGCTAAAAATGGAATAAAAATTCCAACCCAATATGATGATGGCACACAAGTATTTAAAACAGAAAATGAATTTCGTGCTTTTTCTTTTGGTAGACGAGCTTATTTCCTTTATCACCTTGTTCGCAATTATGGTTTCACTCATCTCATTCGTAGATTAAATATAGGATACACCCAATAATGTTAGTATGTGATGTTTCTGCTATTGATAAGCTCATTGATCTTTATTATGAAAATTTATCTGTAATTTATAATGGCAAAAAATTTTTATTATATGATCTTCGAGATGAATTCGTAGATAATAATAAAGAATGCTCTATATATGATCATGAAATTACTACGTCAGGTATTTATTTTAAAGATTCATTGATTGTTGAAATTGACAAACAACAAGATTTCAGAAAAGACGATACAATTAACATATGAAAGCAAGCTTCAAAGAATTTTTAGAAAAAATTGATTATAATGATCCATCTGAATTTGATTTTGATACAGATGATGCAATTGATAAGAATATAAAAGAAACTTTAAAAAATATCAATAAATCATCCTGGTGTTGGACATTATGGAGTTGCGAAGGACATAATCATGAAGACAACAGTGCGTCATTGCCATACTTTGTATTTATTGTCAAGAAAAAATGTATTCCAGTATTGTTAGGAATTTTATTTAACACTTTAGATCCAGAAGTAGATGTTAAAACTATGCTTCCTCTTTGCAATACTAATTCTATAAATATTTCTTGGGGATTTACTGATGATAAATATGCAATTATTAATGTTCATTGGGCACATAATTTTTTAGAAGATCCTGAACAACATAAAAAATTATTATCTGATCTTTATGAGATGAGTTTCAAAATTTTAGAGGCAAAATTGTGAATAAAAGAATTGGTGAAGAACTTGATCAAGAAAATTATGAAATATTACGTAGTTCAATTATTCAGTTTTTAGAAGCATTTAGACCCTTACTAGATATTCAAGAAGTAATACATCAAGATCTTGTAGCAAAATCTATGGTCGATGATAGTGTAGAAACAAAACAAAAATTAGAAGCTATGGATAAAATGCACCAAATTTTTTCTGAAGTTTTTATTCCTAATTTCTTTAAAATTGGACATCTTGAAGAAAAATTACTTAAATAATTATTTACGCTTGACACACATCTTATTATGTTGTAAACTTTTGTTAGTTTTGGTTTGAAAGGTTTTTTATGTCGAAAGTAAACTATGTAGAAGTCCCCATCAAGATTTCTAAAAAACACGTCATCAAAAATGCGAAGAATAACAATATGGACTTTGAAGAAGCCATTTGTGAATTTCTCGATAACTCTATTGATGCAAAAGCAACTTTTATCAAAATCAATAAGATGAAAACTGATATTGATAAGCTTTTCCATTTTTCATTTGAAGATAATGGCAATGGAATGAGTTACGATGCATTAGTTTCTGCGGTCAGTTCTTATGGAAGTAAAGGCTCATATGACAATACTTCTATTGGAATGTATGGTGTTGGACTCAAGGATGCTGTATCTAATCTTTGTGAAAAAGGTACGGTTTATATAGAAACTATTAAGGATAAGCTTCTCACAAGAGCAGAAATGTCTTTTGATGACGATGACCTTGATGGTGATGCATCTTGGAGAATCTACCCATCAAAGTCTACTAACAGAAAGAATGGAACTGTTATTTACATTCCGTATGTTAGGGGTACAACCCATAATCAGCCTCTATTGAATTTTTTGTCTGTCACTTACTATCCGAAATGGAAAAATGACAAGAGCTTCAAAATTCAATTCAATTACAACACTGAAAAACCATACAACATGGTATTCGAAGATCCGTTGTACATTGATTTGATGGCTAAAAATAAGATTGAGCCTCACCATAGAGTAGTAACTATACTTGGTGAAAATATTGAGTTGATGGGTTTTCATTATCCTGAAAATTGCCCTCAATCTGAAGACTTTGCAATGTTTGATAAAAATGTAGGACGATCTATGGATGGCCCGAGAGCTGCTAAAAGATCAGGTACATTTTGGAACATAGGTAATAGATTTTCAACTTTGGGCGATGGAATATGGCATTTTTCCCAATCTGATCAACAAATTTTTAACTCTTGTAGAATTCTCATCAAAGTGCCAAAAAAATTACAAAAGTATTTTGTGCAGATTAACAAGTCTAAAATCAATATTGATGAAAATGATGAATTGCTCAAAGAATTCGTTGACAAGTACAAAGAAATAGTCAATGCTTTGCGTAAAGATGCCAACAAGAGAGTCAAGGACAATCCTGACAATGCTGGTCAAGTCAAAGATATCAATGAAGCTTTGAGAAATCTACAAAAAGATAAACCTGTAGATTTGAAAGATGAAGATTACAGATCTTTCATCGAACAAATTCAACCTTCAATCAAGAACAAAACTGGGAAAACAGCAAATAGACCATCTGGACTGATATATGAAAAGCCTAGACCGTTTAGTGTTGATATCAAAATGTTCGACAATCAAAGAGAGCTTTTCAGGCACGAGCAAAAGCCTAATGGTGAAATTGTAATTATTTTGAATGAATCCCATTCTTATTACATCAACTATTTCCGCAAACTCGATACAGCTGAAAAAGCAATTCAAGTGGTCAATATATACTGCCAAATTGTCACATTAGCTCAAATGTTCCGAGCTGATTACCTGTCTAAACACGCAGTCTCTGAATATTACGACCTCTATGCTAAGAAGTTGAATGAATATCACGATCAAGCTGAAGCATAAAAAAAGCCCTCGAAAGAGGGCTTTTTTATTACTTGATGACTACAGCTTTTTCGTGGCCAACAATTACATCTGGATCAACATATACCTTGACTCCAGCGTCCTTCCACTTCCAACAAAGTGAAACGTCTTCAGAAGAAAAGTCTCTACTAATTTCAATTTCATGCATTGCTGGTTCAAACCATGGATAAGTAACCTTCTCGAATGCACCTTTGCGACACATCATAAATCCCATACCAGCGTAGAATACTTCAGCCAATTTCTTCGGATGCTTGTTTGCAAGTTCCTTCAAATCACCTGGAGAAAGGAATGGGAACATACCAGTCTTGAGGAAGAAGTTCAAATCCCAATCCTTGACAATTGTGGAGTGAGTACCTGAAGTGGTAAGATAAATACCACATAGAACTTCAAGACTCTTATCACGTTGCATTTGACTGAAAAGCTTAACTACTTGATCTGGCTCAAATACAATATCAGAGTCAAACCACATGATATAATCGTATTCAACCTTACCTTGGAATGGAATCTGATGAATTCCAGCTCTGTTGTCAGCACCTAGTAGATTTGCTCTACAGTGGAAAATAACTGGGGAATAATGCCTGGAAACAATAATATCAAATGGCAAACCACGAGAAGTAGCCAATAATAACTTTGTCCAAGAATCAAAGAATCCAGGTGTGAATTCTTTTCCAGGAATACAACATACAACTACTGGCTTCTTTTGAGGAGCAGCATTAATAGTTTGAGCTAAAGGAGCTGGCATATTAGTATTGAATTTCATACTAATATTATACAGAGAATTAAAAAAATAAAACCCCATTTCTGGGGTTTTATTTATGATGGTTTATCTTGTTTCATATTTTCAACACGGTTCAAACTTCGTTGAATATTATTTTGTGTTGAATTTTGTTGCTTTTGTTGAGTTGGAAGAGTTGTAAGAGAAATTGCTTTCTTGTCTTCTTCTTCATCTTCTCTTTCACCAGTTTTTTCTTTCGTATCTTCTTTTCCACCAGTTGCTTTCATGTTGCCAATTTGTTGCACTGTTTGGTTTATTTGTTTATTTAATACGTTTGTTTGCTTTTGTTGATTCATAAGACCAGTAAGATTGACCATATTTGCTTTTCTGTTTGTAGAAGAACTTCTCAATCTTTCAACTGTATTAACAGTTTTGCCAATATCTTTATTAGTCTTGTTTGTATTTAACTGATCATTCTTAAATGTGGTCAAACTTGTAAAACCAGCTTCTCTTTCATTATCATCGTCATCATCAGAAGCTTGAATGGGAGCTTGCTTCTTAAGAGTAGATGTTTCCTCGAGAGTATTTTTGATTCTCATTTGAGTGGTATTATTTCTATTTTGATCCCCAACCATTTTATTAAGATTGACAGGATTAGCAATTTTTTGTGATGCTAATTTTGAGGCAATTCTTGTCAAAGAGTCAGCTTCCTCAAAATTTTTATTAGCATCAAAAATGTTTGCTAAATTTACAATTCTTTCTATAATATCCATTTTAAAAATCCTTGAGAGTATTAACTTTTTTTACCGAATCATTAATATTTTTTTGATTTAAGTTTACTGTGCGTTGTTTTTGAACAGTATCAGTGTTTAAGTTAATCATACCAGCAGCTTCTCTATCACCATCTTCTTTCATCTCTTCTGCCATTTTGGTGATCTCATCTGCCTCACTATGCATACCCATAGTATCTATATCATTTGCAATTTTGACAAGTTTAACAATAATATTTTTCATAATTACTCCCTTATTATTATATTTACAGAAAAATAAAAATAGCACCTTTTTGGGAGTATAAAAATAATAAGCAGGAATATACGGTAGATCAAAATAAAAAAATAATAACCGTCCGTAAAGGAAAAGATTTATAAATGAAAAAAATTGCAATCACACAAGAGTTATTAGAAATCGCAAATGAATTGGACAGTATGAAATTGTTCAAAGAAGCAAATACAATAACTAAAATTGCTCATATTGTTGTAGCTGAAGATTACAAGCATGATCCAATGGTTTATAATCCTGATGAGAAAGATGCCGATGTTCAAGAAGCTCATTCTATGGATTATTTAGATGCTATGGAAGCTTTAAATAAATTAGTTGAATCTGGCGAACTTAATCCAAGAGAACTTTCACAAATTCAATCAATCCTTTCAGATTCTGATGGTGAAGGCCCAGATCCATTCAAGGAAATGTCATTTGATGATGATGAGCATTATATGACAGATGAAGAACTTGATGAGCAGTTCGATAATGACCCAAGCGATATGGATGATGAAGAGGATGATGAAGATCCTAATGCTTGGCAATACGAAGAAGATGAGAGCGATCTAGATGACATGGAACACAAGCAAAGAAGCGACCATCAAATGCATCAATTTGACGATGACGATTTCTAAAAAATCCCCTCTTTCGAGGGGATTTTTGTTTAATACACTCTTGACATGATATTTCTTCTGTAGTATATTATGGTCAAGAGGATCAGGTACATGAATCGATTGCCCATCACAGAAGATAAACTAACATTAATTCTTGAGTTCTTAAAAGAAAATCAAGAACATTCTTACACACGTTGTCAAATCGCAAAACATTTGTGGGAAAACTATAGTTATTGTGATTTTAAAACTTTCAATAAACTCAAAGGCGAAGTAAGTGACAAGATTACAAAACATGTAAACAAAGAAGGCATTTACACTCAAACTGTACCATTGCAAATTACTGAATATCAAACTGTACCCTACACCTACCAGTATAAGGATGTAACTGAAAATACAGTGCTTGGTAAACTAAATCCACAACCAAAAAAAGTTGTTGTTATAAAGAACACATCAAGCATAGAACCCCAACTATCTTTCGAGGATTTAATTGATCAAATGGACTCTATCTCATTGCCCGAACAAACTTCTGAAATATTGATTCAATCACCCACTGAAGAAACTTTTGAAGAATCTTTTGAAGAATCAGTTCTTCTTGAAGACGTTAAAGCTTGTGACAAGGTTGTTGAAATTCACAACTACAAATCTTCTTTGATTCATTGGCTTACAACCTCAAATGACAAACAAGAAACCCTGGTTGAAATCCTAAAAACTATTGCAGAACATGCATAAGAAAAAATGACCCCTTATTTCAAGGGGTCATTTACTACTACAGAAGGTTTTTTATTTTTGGGTTTTGTTTGGAAATTCATTCGCAAAAGTAACAAGAACTTTCTTAATTGTATTCTATCAGTGTTGGCTACTTGTTTTAATTTGAGATTAAGCTCTCTCATAAATACATTATCAAATCTTGATGAGCGGTTAGAAAGTCCCCAATATTGATTTATTAATCTTACTAATCTTTGTTCATTAGATTTGTTATTTGCTAACAATAATGTAATTTCTTGCGCAATCGGATCAAAGATAGGATTGAGTTTTTCAAGATTCATTCCTTTGTAATATTCTTCTAAAACATTTAAAATTTGAGGATCTTCTAAATCAGCTTCAGACTCAATTTTCTTTTGAATACCTTTTTTAGCTAATATTCTAGAAATTTGATTTAATTCAAATACACTTAAAAATTTTCTCAAGCGATCACTAACATTTCCAGATAATTTTTGCTCTTCTTGGTTTATTACTTCAAGGTCTTTTTCAATAGGATCTTCTGTTTCTTGTTTCTGTTGCATTGTCATAGCTGGGTTTTCTACAGGAGGCTTGTAATCTGAAGCAACATTACCAGCATTACCCATCAAAGCTAAAGCAGGAATAGCAGCTTTACCAATTTCTTTGAGACCAGCTTCTTTTTCGAGTTCTGCTACTTTGATAAATACTACATGTAATTCTTGTGCTTCTTTGTGTAAGCCAGAATTTTCTAACTCACAAACAATATTATTTAATTCAGCTAATGATATTCTCATGATTATTCTCTTATCTTCTATTCATAATTCTTTGATTAATTATTTTAATTAAATTGGTTTTTTGATTCTGATTCAGATACTGGTTATTTTCTATTTTAGTTTTTAAAGTTTCTAATCCAGCTAGTGGTTCAGTATTTACAAGTTCTGTATATTCGGTGTTTTGTGCATTGTTTTCTAGATTGCTATCAGCATTTAATAATTTAGATTTATCATCAATTAGCTTGAAAAGATTTGTTTTATCTGGTTGATCAAATTTATTATTATCAAAGTCAGTTATTTCTTTTTTGTATTGTTCTAATTCTTGTATTGATCTTGAATTATTGATAAGTTGAGTGAAAGCTACATATGCTTGCCCTGCTGTCATTTGCTTTCTCATATTTGCTGGATTTTGCATTGTGGCTTGAGGATTAGAAAGCATTGTAAGTTCTTCAACTAATTCTTTTTGGTCTATTTGCCTTGGTGTATTTCTAACACGCATGTACAATTCTTTTAAGATAGGAACATTTTTAATTAAATTACCTTGATAACTTGCCCCAGCATCCGCATAAGCATCAAAAGCTTGTGTTAAATTATTAATCCCATTCATAGATCCAAATTGGAATAATGATTGCACAAAAGCTGCTGGATCAGAAGTATTCATTAGGTAAAATCTTTGGGCTTGAAAATTATCTCTTTCTCTTTGAGCGTCAGATGTCATTTTTATTACTTGCTCTTCACCTTCAGAGTCAGCTAAAAACTTTTGTATTGTGTCCTTGGAAATTGGTTGAACTTTTACTTGAGCAATCTTAAACAATTTATCTGACAAATGATATTGCCCAGAATAGTCTAATAAACTTGCAATCTTTAGAATATTTCTCATACATTATATATTCTACTTAAAAAACAAAATCCCCCACTAATTCGAGGGATGCAAGTGTTACACCACGTATAAAACTTATGAAATGTTTTACTCGATCACAATTAAACTCCCAAAAAGCAAAATCAAAAAATATGATATGCCAGCACCCATATCTGTTAATGATTTATCTAATGATGAATTCGTGAATTTATTATCTGTTAAACCTTCTCATAGACAATTAGCTAGAGATCTTAACAAATTAAAAAATGGACTTGTAGATGTAAGATGGGAAACTCTATCTCCTGAAAAAGCAAATTTACTTACAGGATTTTATTCAAACAATCCATTATTTTTTGCTGATGTTAATACTATTCCTGGTGATAACAATACTTTATCTCAAAAAGAAGGTATGTATAGAGTAGGAGACATACCTGTAAATATTAATTTAAATAATCGAGCATATATAGCATTAGGTGTAAATCCAATTCCATATTTCAGAGTAAATAACAAAAATTATTTTTTTCCGAATTATGAAATAAATCCATTATATTTAGTGAAATTTGAGAAAAAAACAAATGCACAAACATTTGAATTTATATTAAATAAATTAAAAGAAGAAAGAGTTTTAGAATTTCCGTTATCTGAACCTAGATATAATAAAAAACCAGACTTTTATCAGATAGGAGATGTGTATTATTTATTACCAGATTATGCTACGATAGCAAAAGATGCATCTCTTATGGAAGTTTTTAATAAATTTAAAAACAAACAAATTGTTTACGAATTTATTACTAATTTAGATGCTTGGAGAGAATTTTTAGGAACTTTACCAAAAACAACAAATGCTGATAATTATGGCCCGTATCTTGACCTAAATTATCCTAAAGTAAAATCATCTTTAAATGGAACAACAAATCTAGATGTATCAGTTTATATGTATCAAAATCAAATTCCATATTATATTCCTAGATACAAAACTTTAAGTAAAACACCTGAACTATTCGAGCTGTTCAATGAAATAGTTGTAGAGAATAGACCAATTAAAAATAGTCTTGCAAATCAAGTTTTAAAAGAATTGAAACTTGATGGCACTTTTAATGAAATTATAAACGACGGACTTATATTTGACACAGAATATGTTTGCAGTAGAGACCCAAGATGGACAGAATTTATTAATGAAGAAATTTTAAAAGGCAGAGATAAAGATTCATTATTATATTTTTTCAGCAGCATAAAAGAAATAAGCCCATCTTACTCAGACATAGATGATAGAATGTCATATCACATTTTTAACTTATCAAATACTTATGTTGAAAAAATTCCTGATGGCCCTTGGAAAGCAGGAATCAAATCTGGAAAAATACACGAGTTTACAATTTTTTGTATTGCTAATGAAATTCAAAAAACAGATGGATTTAATTTATGTTCGCAATACAAATGTATTTCTAGAACTCCCAATTCAAAAGGTGAAATAAAAGAAAATGTTTTCTTATTCAACACTGAAAAATCAATTTTAGAAAACAGATATTCTTTTGATGCAGTGCTCAAAGACTCTTCAGGTAGAGTACAATATATTTTAGAATATGATGGAACTGATCATTATTTTCCAAGAACATACAAGGATCGAGAAACAGGTGAAATAAAAGTATCCAACCCAACAAACAAAATTATTTCTGACCAAGTGAAAAATAATTTTGCCCGTCATGTTGGAATTCCCTGCATTAGAATTCCAGGATTTTCAAAAACAAAAGGCGCTAATTTTACTGCAGATTTTAAAACTTTTGTCACTAATCTTATAAGACAAAGATATAATTTACCTACAATGGAACAAACACCTGAAAATGTAAATCCTGGAATATATACAAAAGCTGCATACACAATAAGAAAGATAATTAAATAAAAATCCCCCGACTTATTCGAGGGATTTTTATTATAAACTTTACTAGCTATAAAATTTAGAATTAAGCATTTCGATAGTGCTATCAATTAATATTTTGTTGTATTTATTTTTGTCAACATTATATTTTTTTTGAAGTTCATACAATTTATTTTGAAATGACAAGGAATCATTTTTGTCAATTATTAAGTTGCCAGATTTATCTAAAATTTTAAGGTCAATCAAATCTTTACTTAGTTCATTGTTTATTTTTTCTTGATCCCATGAGTTATAAATAGTATTTCTTATTCTACGAGCTTGTTCATAAAATATGGATTTCTTTTGATTAGTCCAACCTGAATGATCCCACACAAAATTTAAGAAGTGTGTAGCATCTTGAGCAAGAGATCTTTTCTTGTCAGGATCTGTTTCATTTTGAAATTCTTCAATTATTTGTTTGTACTTTTCAATATCTTTTTTATAATCACCAACAGGCTTTGGTCTATGATCAATAAACCCAGGAGGATTTACAGATGCAATATTCAGGGAAACAATTTTAGAAATACCATCTATAATACTTGCTTCTTTAATCAAACCCATTTCATCAAATCTATCAGCAGCTTTGATTAACTTGTAAACAACATCTTTGTTCATGAAAAACAACCTTTAATAAATTAATTCGAGGGATCTTTTCCCAAATCTCTTCTTGTAGCTTCTAAAGCATCCTGTAAAGACATATTCTCATCAATGTAATATTCTTCAAAAATAGTTTCTGCATAAGATGGATCTTCAGGAAATTCTTCTTTAAGCTGATTTCTTAAGTACATTATATTTAATCTTTTGTATGCAAGATCCACAGCTTCATCAACACTCATTCCTAAATCAAAAACATTTCTTTTTATAATTGCATACATCATTTTGATTTGCTTTTCATTTGTTTTTCCACGGAACAAAAGTTGTACCAATCTATGTAAATTAATTCTTTCGCCATTATAAATTACATAATCATCATTTGAAGCATTAGGAGCATTCAAATTATCTACATCTATACCTAATTTGCCAGCTTCTTCACGTTCTTCAATTCTTTTAGCTGCTAATTCAAAATCACCATCAGATACTAAAAATATTCTTACATTTACCGCTGTTATAGGTATATTATTTTCACGCATATAATTTCGAGAAGAAATTAAATATCTCACCTTACTTAAAGCAGAAGTTAATGACATTCCTCTTAAAACATATTTTTTAAATTGCTCTAAATTATACTTACTATTTTCTGGCTCTAAATTTGTAATTATATTATAATAACTTCTAATTTCATCAACTGTAGGCGGACTAACAACTTCTGGCTCTTTTGCTTTATTGTATTCATTAATAACTTTTTTAAGAGCAAGAATATCTGATTCTACATTTTTTCTTCTTTCAGTAAATTTTTGCCATAATTCATCAAGCTTTTCTCCTGATTCCCCTGTCAAATCAGATAATCGCTTTGTTATTCTTTCTTTTCTTTCTAATTTAGGTGCTCTTTTTATTAAGTCACCCTCTTCACGCAATTTCTTCAGAGGGATAGGTTTTTCTTTTGGAGCTTCTGGAGCTTCTGGGTCTTTTAAAACTCTTGGAACAATAGGGCCATCTTTTTTATTTCCAGGCTTAGGAATAAATATTTGCTTTCTTTTTTCAACTAAATTCTTTAGTCTATCTGTGGCAATTTCAACTGCATCTTGAGGAGCTTTTCCCTCTGATAAAGCTTCTTGAAAAATGTATCTAAATCGTGTCAAATTAATTTTATAATTTTCTTCACTTGGATCTATAGACAAAATAATATTACGAGGAAATGATTCATTAGAGCTAATTCTTTTCATACTATATTTATTCTACTAAAAACATATACCCACTTTTCTGCCCATATAAGATATAATAAAAACATGAACATTATTCTTCTCTTATATGCATTCTCCGCAACACCACTTTTTATCTATTTATTAATTCGAGCATTTAAGACCAAAGGAAAAACTAAAAGATTGTTCTTCTCAATTTGCGCATTATATATTTTGATAGGACAAATAATTCATTTTATCCTAATACCAAAATAAAAAATATCCCTCCATAAAAAGAGGGATTATTTTTGCCTAATGTTTTTACCAATATTCATAAATTGATTAAAGCCCATGACAGGAAATTTACCCAGTAATTCATTCCTTTCCATACTCCCTAAAATCTTCAAATAAGATTCATAATTCTTCACGAAATATTCACGCTTATCTTTTATTTTAGGATCAGCTAAAATCTCATTAATTCGAATATTTAAATACTTTATAGTTTTTTGTTCAGGGGTTTCTAAACTATAACCATTTGGATTTTCGAGATATAAACCAAATTGATATAAAGCAAATTCAAGAGCAGGTTCTATCAACATCCAATAAGGACTTTGCATGTTCCAACTTTTCATGCTCTGACTTAATGCTTTACTATTTGTCCCCAAATTCTTGAGCATTGCAAGTAAATTTGCATTGATTATTCTTGAAGCAAATGGATTATTTATAAACTTACTCCAAGCACTAGGATTTTTAGCAGCTAATGCTTCAATTCGAGCAGCTTTACCAAAAAATGCTTCTCTAGATTTTATAGCTTTGGCATTATCCTCTAAATTGAATTTTGGATTAGACTTCACACCTGGCTGTACAAGATTTTCTTTTCTTACTAAACCTCTAAATCTATTACCATCCGTATTATAAACACTTACTGCATTACTTACTTGTTTCAAATATTGTTCTTGCCATTTTGGATCTTGTATGCCTTTCACAATTTGGCTTAATGATGAACCTTGATTACCTGAAACTTCTTGTATTATGGTTGAAAATGCCTCAAAATTTATATTATTTGGATTAAGCCCATTTTTCAAAAGAGATCTTAATTTTAAATCACTTACATTATCACCTTGATTTTTTTTAATATATGCACGAACTGCATCCAGATTTTCTTTACTTAATAAAGCTTTTATATCTCCCATTTGACTAGAGTGCTCTAATGGATTGCTAAAATATAAGTTATTGTTAGATTTGATAGATTCTATTGCTTTGTTGAAAGTGTTTACATCATATATTTTTTTATAATCTGCTAAATATTTTTGAAATAATTCATTATTAGAAACGACTTCCATCAATTGATTTTGATTTACTAAATAATCCTTTAATCTATTCAAAACAAATTGTTCGTAATTTGGTATGATATTTGTTTTTTCAAAGTCAGTAGCTATTAACATAACAACATTACTAGGTTTAGTAAAATTATTAATAATGAAATCCATATATTTTGTATTCTGATTTCTTGGATCTATGCTGTGCCTTATTTCGTGAACCATAGTTTTAATAAAATTAAATAATTCTTGCTTCGGAATAGTTTTTGGTATTGATAATGTTTTTGTGCTTGCATGATATCCACCTTCAGCACCAACATTCACATTATGATCAATACTTTTTATATATGGACTTAACCAATTCGGTACTTGTAAATCTCCCAAAAAATATTGCCCTTTGAATTCTGGATCAGCATTAGGTAAATCGCCATCAATAATACTGCTCATTATCCAATTCATAATATATTGCTCTGCATTTTGAATCAATCGTTGATCCAAATTCATCACACCCTGTTGAGCTGTTTTAGTATTTCTGTACCACATAATATATATATTCTACTTAAAAACATAGCCCCACTTTTTCGAGCTTTTTAATTTGCCCATATAAGAAAAATACCATATACTAAAATTATGAACATCGATGACTACCTAGAGTACACATCACTCAAAATATATATAACAGAATTTTTCGAGGGTTTAGAGGTGGAAGATTATAATTACAAATCTTTCTCATTTCACATAAATAAACAATTAGATAAAATACAAATAATATCAAAACACAATACAGAAGAAAGATTGTTTATGAATTTTGATATAGAAGAAAAATCTTTTAACCCACATATACTTTTCACCATTCTAAATTTCATAGAACATTCTTTTGATAATGAAATAAAGAACCCATTATAAATTTCGAGCATATGAAGAAATACAAAACATATATAATTCTTCTTTCACTTACAACTTTATTAATTCTCACCATTAGAGGGAAAACATATATAGAGAAAATAACAAACAATTTTCTTTATTCAGATTCCTATAACACAAATTAATTTCGAGCTTTTTAAATATCCCATTAGAGAGAAACATTTATATTATTTTAAAACACCATTAGAGAGAATAATAATTTTCGAGCATTATAGAAACATTATATTTTTTCCTGCACATTTTTTACACCAATATTAAAAATGTATTATAATGTTTCTAATTCCCTACACTACAACTTATAATAGATTTTTCTTGCGCTTTATACCCACAAGCCTAACATATCCTCAAACATAAAGAATTCATAGTAAACGAGCATAAAAATTCGAGCTTTATACCAAATCTAAAAAAATAAAAGACAAGATAATCTAGTGGAGACCAATCAACATACCATTAGAGAAGACATATAACAGAGTGGATATATAGTGGAGGACAAGTGGAGACCTAGTGGATGGTATATGGAGACTGATATATATAATATTTTACCTATATACATTTACCATAATTTCGAGCTAAATAGATTTATAGATAATAATGAAAGATTAACATTAGAGAGAAGGAATTTATTTAATACATATAGAAGAATAATAATCCACTACAAAGATATATAAAGAAAGAAAACACCAACCCAATAAATCGAGGGCTGGTGTTTTTTAATTAGAGGGGATAAGAAAAAGTAATTTCTTCTATGGTAAAAAAAAAGAACATTTAGGATAGAGAGATAAGATTTCGAGGAGTTATATTTATTTTTCCTATATAGAAGAAATAAATTATATACACCATTAGAGAAGAAAGAAAAAAGAATATTCTCTATAGGAAATAAAAGAAAAAGAACATTCTCATACACCAAGATGCATTTAAAGATTGTTCTGAATTATCGGGGCTCTTAAGAAAAACCTAGCACTTTTGTTTTTCTACTATAAAAAGAGACGTAATATATTTTATTCTATATCAGATAAATCTTTTCCTGCATCTTTTTCGAGCCTAAAAAATTTCGAGCAATTAGAGGGGCAAGAATTTTCTAACATATAGTGCGGGGAAGAATATTCTTTGATACAATAGGGACAATACCAAAGCTCTTCCCCTCACCAAAATTATTATACACACGTTCTCAATCCTTGTTGCTTAATCAATTATTATGTAAGATAAATCTTTCATAATAATTAGGTTCAATTTTCGAGACGTTAGAGGTAGGAGTTTTTTGAGCCTATTCTTTAAAGATTATTCTCTCACTTCCTTATGGTCGTGAGAGAATAATTTAGGCTCGCTCTTTTACAATACTCTATAAGGAAAATTTCGAGGCTATGAATATTCGAGGGTATGGTTTAAGTAAAGTAAATGGTCCAGGTAATAGATTTGTATTATGGACTCAAGGTTGCTCTAAAGGATGTTCTGAATGTTTTAATCCTGAAACTTGGAGCAATAACATTTTTAAAGAATATTCTCCCAGACAAATTTTCGAGCTAATAAAGAATTTCGAGGTAGATGGAATAACAATATCTGGTGGAGATCCTTTAGAGCAAGAGGTTGAATTGTTGGAGCTTTTATTTCTCTTAAAAGAAATAAAACTCCCTAAAGGAATTATATTGTTTACTGGATTCTCTCGAAATGAAATTCGAGAGAATCCTATTAGAGAGAAGTGTTTAGAGCTTATAGATGTTTTAATTGATGGACGGTATGAGAAAAATCTAAAAGTAGATTTTTCTTTGAGAGGATCTAGTAATCAAGAGTTTTATTTTTTCTCCAATAAGATTTCGAGAGGTGAGTTAGTGTTTGATCAAGAGATAGAAATTTCTTGTTTAGAGGGAGATATAATGATGACAGGTTTTCCTAACATTTCGAGGAAGATATTGAAAGATCTTGGAGTAGTTTTAAAATGACAATTAGAGAGTTATTAAATTTAAATTTCGAGGTTAGTAATGTAGAAGAATTCTTTGCTCTCTTATATAACCAAAAGATACATCCAGGTTTTGTTGTGTTCTCTGATCTCTCTATTAATTTTCGAGCTTTAGAGGGGATGAGTGTTTTTTGTTTAGAGAGTGAGGGCGCAGTTTATTTCAAATTATGTTTTACAGATGCGCCGTTTTTAATTTATAGATTTAATAATTTAAATGATTGCGAAAATGTTTGGTGTATAGATTTTGAATTATATAAGGCAGCATTAAGAAGTTGTGTTAAAGCAGTGGATAAGAAATATATTCCAGTAAAAGATATAGATGCAAGAATATTCTAATAAAGAATATTCTTCTTTTAAGGGGGATAATATGACTAGGAAAAATAAAATGTTGTATGATGCTTTGATCGACTATGTTTCTTATTTTTATAATTGTTCAGATATGCCAGATAGTGCTAAATTAAATGCGCTGAAAATATTTGAAGCATTACAAGACGAAAAGATAGATGTTATTGATTTTATCCCTGTAATGAGACAGATGCAATTCAGTTTAGATCTTCTCGCAGCATAGGAAAAGATTTATCTAACGCTCTATAATAATAATGAGAGGACGAGCAAGAACAATGAGGTTCTGAATTTACTTCTCCCTATACACTTTAATTGTGGAATTAAATAAAAAAGGATCCTTTCTAGAGGGATCCTTTTTTATTATGCATATTTGAGTAATTGTTTTATTTCTTCCATTAAGGCTTCTAATTCATCCTTTGCATATCTTTTGTGCATAGGAAAAGATCTAACATCTTCATCGTACTCTTCTTCAGCTACGGTATACTCTGGAAGATCATCAATTAATCTTTTTACTTCTTCTAATTTATTTATAATATTTTCGACATCACTTTTGACATCAGAGGAAACATCATCTAAAGAAGGATCTTTATTAATACTTGGTCTCTCACCTGGCATCAATATATCTTCAGGATTAATATTAATTTGCGCTTCTCTTTTTAAAAGCATTTCGAGGGCAATACTATTATAACCAAGCTTCTTTAAAATTTCTTCGTTCATGATAATCTCTACTTCTATATTTTATCATTTTATACCTACTTATCCATACATATGATAGAATATTCTCATGAACCTCTCCCTATGCTGTATTTCGAACATTTTGGCAGAACAAGGCCACAAATTTCGAACAATGACTTTTAAATCTTTTTCGAGTAAAGAGAGGGCAGAGTCATTAGAGAAGCTGTCTGGTATTGTTATTAATAATTTTAATACATCAGAGAAAATCGTTCGACATTGTGCAGCTAATGGAATTAAGGGATATAGACTTTCGAGCGATTTATGCCCAGTAATAAAACATCCTGACGTAATGCTTGGCCTTGAAGATCTGCCAAACTATTCTGATATAGATAATTCAATAAAAGATTTATCTAATGCAATAAAAGAAACAGGTATTAGAGTAAGCGCACACCCAAGCGAATATATAACTCTTACCTCTGATGATCCAATCAAAGTGCAGCATAGTATAATTGATCTTGAACTACACGCAGAAATATTTGATCGTTTAGAGCTAACAAGATCTTATTACAATCCTTTAAATATACACATACGTAAAGAAGGAGAAGCAAAAGATTTATCTGATACATTTATGAGTAATTATAATATGCTTTCAGAATCAGTTAAAAAAAGATTAGTGTTAGAGAACAACGATACTGGCAATACCTGGACTGTAAATAATTTAATAAAATATTTTTTCGAGCCCCATGGTATTCCTGTTACATTTGATAATTTGCATCACGAAATGTTGAATCATGATGTTTCTCATAAGGATGCTTTTTATGCAGCTTTATCTACCTGGCCCGTAATTCCTATTTTTCATTATAGTGAAGGCAAGAATGGTACTAGAGCTCACAGAGATAT
>JACCDT011969772.1_pt1 | contig 42498 bp, 50 predicted proteins | sample 7446291 | NCBI WGS metagenome assembly JACCDT01 (sample SAMN15323446, study PRJNA562643) | freshwater metagenome | isolation source: river surface water | place: USA:Blue River Watershed | collected 2017-08-17
GAGATGGAGCGAGTTCGCTCTTGTGGGTACAGCGAGAGCCGGCTGATGGGTCGGCGCCGTACGTACCCCCGTCCGCCCGAGCTTTCTGAGACGGTCAACTATCCCATTCAGGCAACCGCAGCTGACATGATGAACTTAGAGCTTATTGCATTGGACGAGCGCTTGCGGGCGGACTGCCCTTCTGCCCACATTATCATCCAGCTACACGACGCGATTGACGTGGAGTGCCCCGAGGAGGACGTGCCCCTGGCGGAGCGCATCATTGACGAAGTGATGGACCGTGAATGGACCATTTGTGGCGTAACAAGGATGTTCGGAATCGAAAGGAAGACAACGTATGCGAGTCAAGAAGGCACGTGGGCAGATGTCTAAAAGCAACAAGCGCAAGAAGCGTGGTCAGCACTTAACGGCCGCGGAAGAGAAGTTGAAGCGGTCGCTTCGCGACGGCCAAGCTACTTGGGCAGCCGAGTTCCGGGGCGGTCAGTGGTACGTACGGCCCGATGGCCCTCCCATACCGGAGTCAGCACTCGCGTCCATCGTTTTCATACCAGACTGTCACCACCCCTATGTTGACCAAGCCGCCTGGCAGTTAGCCCTGGATGTGGTCCGCAAGACTAAGCCTGAAATCATTGTCGTCTTGGGCGACTTCATCGACAACTTGCCCGTCAACAACCATGGCCTAGATTCGCCGCTGAAATACTCGCTCCTTTCCGAACTGTCCGCAGCCCGTCATGCCCTTGTGGAGCTTGAGCAAGCGGCTGGACCCCAGTTGCGCCGCAAAATCTTCGTTGAGGGGAACCATGAGACTCGGCTTAACCGATACATCATGCAACGGGCACCAGAGCTTCACGGCCTGGTCAACATTGAGACGGCCCTAGGACTGAAAGAAGCCGGATGGGAATTCTACCCCTACAAAACGACTTGCAAGCTGGGCAAGTTGCATATCACGCACGACACCGGCAAGGCGGGCAAGAACGCTCATCGTTCAACGGCGCTTGCCTACATGGGGAGCGCGGTTCAGGGCCACACGCACCGAATGGCGTACGAAGTGACCGGAACGTTTGACGGGACGCCATATCTTGCGGCGATGCTGGGCTGGCTGGGGGACCGGAAAGCCGCGGACTACATGCATGAAGTTGGCGCGGCTGAATGGGTCCACGGTATGGGCATTGGACACATGGAGCGGGACACGGGCATCGTCCACGTTCAGCCCATTCCGTTCGTCAACGGGAAGTGTGTGGTCAACGGGGAGCTGCTTTCCCTGCCCTGACGTAGCCCACGTTTGGAAAAACTAAAGCCCGCCACTCCGATTAGGAGGGCGGGCTTTTCACTTGGCAGGGCCTCAGCCCCGGGGTCCTTGACCCATGCTCAAGTGGAGATTACTTCTTAGCAGGCAGGCCAGAAGATGCAATACCCAGAGGGGCAGCAATTGCCGCAATGGCTGTTGCAATGCTCATAAGCCAGGGCGGAACTGCAACCCCGCCTGAAGCCACAGCAATCACGGCGCCCGCCAGGGCGGCCACAATCAGGCCCACAATCTTGAGAACCCCGGTGACCTTCTCACCCTGGGTCGGAATTTGAGTCGTATTTTCAACCTTGTTTTCGTTTTGGTCAGCCACGTGAATTACTCCTTTGAAACCTAACAGCCTGTCCATACTGCCACGTTCATACTCCAGACCCAAATAGTTCGGGCGCTTCTTAGTGTCATAGGGCATTCCTAACCCTCCTTCAAGGTGCTGCGCTATGTGGCCCACTTGGGACGTGGACGTAAAACCGGGGGGTTAGCTTGCCGAACCCCTCTCGTATAGTACCACCGACGAAGTTCTTACGGCCAGCCTGAGCGATGGTTCCTTCTGGAAGCATGATGGCAATATGACCAGGAGTTCCGACCAGTTTGCTGTCCCACACCACCACCACTGTATGTCCTCGGGCGGCAGCGTCTGACGCTGTAGGTCGGTCTGCTTCTTCCCAGCCGTTTCGTGGCCCATGAAGTTTGAACCATCGGGCCATGCGGTTGGCGTTCATCTCGAACGCGCCGTCCTGCCCGTCCTTGGCTGGATTGCCGTCCGTGTCACACCAGTGTCCGGGCTGTAGACCCAAGGCCGTCAGTACGTCGCTGACGAAGATGTTGCAGAACGTTGAAGTCCCTTGGGGCGCGTACCGGGGGGCATGCTCAACGTCCAGTTCGTCAATGACTTTCCGCAACTTGTCCGGGTGATTGGGTAGCTTGGCAGTCGGGGGGCTGATGCTCTTCCATGGGGGTGTGTCTTTAAAGTTCGTCATCCAGTTACTCCATTCAGTATGCAGAAATAGGTGCCAAGTGTTGGGTGGGGTGCGGTTCATGGTGAGACATAGGCTAGCCTGATGTTGGCGGTTGTCACCTCCGAAGTGTTCCCTCCGCCATCCTGGGAGCACCGAATAGTCACGGTGTCACCCGCCGCTAGCCTCAACATGGTGGTGAACTGGTCGGTCTGGAGGCTTGCCACCGTGCCGTAGAAGGTCAGGCTTCCGGCGTCCGCCCCGTTCACCCAAGCGGTCAGGATGCGCTTGATGCTGCCCCCCGAATCAAAGTCCCACTGCACGTCAATGGCACAGTTGTACAGACCGGCCACGCTGGGTACGAGCACACCGCCCAGCAAGGTGAAGTTGGCCAATTCGGACCCAGCTTCGAGGTCCAGAACCTCGTCACTGGCGTTGGCTGCGGTGATGTTGGTGGTGACGGTGCCGATGGCGGCCCCAACCCCGTAATCCGTCAGGTCCAAGGCACTGGTTGGTACTTCCAGCAGATAACGGTCAGTTGTGGGTGCGCGGACAATATGAGTTTTCAAGCTGGTGTCCCCTCTCGGGACCTCGACGACGACGGTTTCGACAATGGTGGCCGGGGTGGATGGTGGGTCAAGTGCCCGCAGGTACCAGTCCATTGGGGACTTGCCGTCACTCATGGGGGAAAGACCTACGCCGAACGGTAAGAGCAGGTCGCCAACCAAATGGAATTCTGGGTCGCCAGTGACCGGAGTAGGAAAGCCACAGTTTGATGCCAGCGGCGCCAGGTACACATCCTCAATGTATCCGCGCCAACGGTTACGGTTAGCCGTGGAGTTGTGCCACTGGCTGATGTGCAGCGGATATGCAATCGCCACGTCGGGACCTTGTTGGGTCACGTTGCCGGCTTGTGAGGAAGAACCACCTCCTGTCGTTCCCCAAGCCCACTGGTTCAACCCTGTGGTGATGGGCAAGCTGTCCGTGTCGGTGTTCAAATTCCACCCGCGCCCCTGCAAACCATCAGACGAAATAGCGGCCCAGTGCGGAGCTCCGTGCGTAACAAGACCAGACACCCCGGTGGCGGTAGCACTGTGCAGACACCATACGGTATGTTCGTCTGCCGGATCATAATCTACAGAACTGACCACTCCTACATAGAAGTGTCCTCGAGCTGGACTGGCTGCCGTCAGCGAAATGACAATATGAAATTGTCCGTCGTCAGCCACGGTGAAATGCAACAAATGTTCGGTAGCTGTCGTAACTCCCGACGACACAAGGAACGATTCATTGCTTGCGGGGTTGTTTGCAGGCGCGTCCCAGCCGAAGATATTGATGCTTCTGGGGATTGCCATATGTGGATTGGTAGCGTCCGGGGTGTAAGCGGTTTTAGAAAACGAGATATGCACTGGACTCGGAGAATCACCAAACCCAAGGCAACAATATACCCCTAAAGCAGAGGGAGATTGAAGCAGAATCCATGAGCGTGGCTGGTTTGGAAATGAGCCGCTCTTAAAATTAAGGACCGCAGCGTTATATGTTGAACCCCATAAGTCACTGGTGCTGACTGATGACCCGTCACAACTTTTAATTACGACCCATTTGGACCCGGCAGGTCGAGCAACATCAGTGGTTCCCGTAGTGATGTCATCACAGAGCGCAGCCTTAATTCCCCACAGTATGGACCGATGCAGGTTTGCTGATGTGGTCCAATCTGCTAGGGGAATGTTGCACCGGCTGTACCAAGCTTTGTTGCGTCGAATTTGTGTGAAGCGACTCATGGATTAATTCCCATCAGCAAGCTGATTACCTTAACCACAATCCCGCACGGTCCTTGCCACGCGGCAGGAACGAGCCTGCAACCAACACCCAACAACACCCCCAACAAAATGCTGAGGACTCGGCGGTTCCTGCACTTACGGTAAGCCTCGAGTGACTTAGGGTCCTGAGATTGTGGCTTGGTCACAATGCAGCCCTTCTGCCACCGGCGCGCTGGCAAACATGGAGCTGGCAGTCACAACTGCCCATGCCAGCATCAGAAGAATTGCGTCGACGGCTACCTCTTTCAGGGATTCCATTGCGGGTCCTCCACCTTGTGAATTGCGTTGATGATGCCATCTCGAACCCAGTTGGCATGGTCTGAATCCTGCCCGTCAGTGGCCGGTTGGATGGGTTCGCACCCTTGAGCGATGTGGAACAATTCATGCGTGAGCGAACTGTCCGCCCATCGTCCGCTGGGTGGGGTGCCAATGACCAAGTTCCGGCCGCCACAGTTGGCGTATCCGGACACCTTTTCAAGCGTCCACGGATGGATGAAATTCTGAGTGTTTGCGACAAACACCTTTACGCCATGCAGCATACGGCATGCATTATCGGCCTTATTGACCGACTTATCTGACACCGAGGGGACGGCCGCCAAGAAGCGGCTTTCAGCTTCCTTCAGCCCGTTGATGTCTAGAAAATTACTACCCTCAGTACCATCCCAATTACCGGCCAGAATTAACTCGCAACGAGTGTGAGTAGGGCTGTAAGTGGGAGTGCAAGTAGCGAGGGCAAAGACGACTGCAAGTTTCATGGGAGCACCTGGTGAATGAGTTCTGAGAGGTAGTCTGACCCGGCTTGATTCTGGTGTAAACCATCCCCGGAATCGTAGATAGCGGCCAAGTTTGCCCCGTCTCTCAAGTCGGAATTGTACGCATCAATGCAGGTGACTCGGGCCGTCGTCGCGCAATGGGTACGAATGAGCGCATTCAAGTCGATGAGGACTTGCGCTTTCGTGGGCGTCCAACCGGAGAAGTTCCCGACCGGCCAGAGGGTAATGAGGTAGAGGTTGCTGCCCTGGGCGAGCACTTGGTCGTACGTCTGCCGAAGGCGAGTGAAAATGGCGGACGCCGAGTCAGACGTGGTTCGAATGTCATTGACACCGCCAAACACCACCACGTCTTTGTAGCGCCCCGTACCCGAGACGAGCCAGCGCGTGTTGTAGATGTCATCCGCAGTCGCGCCGTTCAGGCCCCAATTCGTGACCGGGGTGCTTGGATAGAGGACGGTGTAGCGGTCAGGCCAGCCAGTCCCCACCCCTGAAGGCGCCGCTGTGAGCGAGTCGCCAAAGCCAGCTCTCGAGTGAAAGCCGTCAAGAGACCTCGGGCAGCGCGTAGGCGCCGGGTCGTAGCAGAATTGCTTCAACGTCCCATTCGCCTCGTTGCCCGTCGCGCTTCGCGTCCCCAAGTAGAGGGTGCTCGCCCCTGTAAACATCGTGACTGCCCCAGCCGTCAGCGTGCAGACACCGTTCACGCAGGCGCCCGTATTCGTCCCATCGTAGTAGCAGGCGAGGCGGTTGGCAGCGTTTGCCGTCATGGTCGCCGTGGTCGTTGTCGTGACTGTGGAGCCGGCAATTCGCACCGCGCAACTGAGCTGGCCCGTCGCGCTGGAACTGGCTGTGATGCTGTTGCTTGCGTCCTTGTACAGCTGGAACGCGGTGGCATCCAGGGTGTGATTCGTGCCTGCCATCCAAGTGGTTGCAAGGCTGAAGGTGGGGCCGGCAATCGTGAGTGAGGTGCTGGCCAGAGTGGCTGCCCTGGTGGTCACCGTGGGCGTGGTGACAATCTTCCCCGGCTCCAATTGGCAGTTCCAGAGGTAGACATCTTGGGCCGCGAAATTGCCCCCGGCCGAGCAGTCCGCTGAGTCCGTTCCCACAAACAAGCCGCCCGCTTGAGAGCTGTTCTCGTGCTTCATCCGGGTCCAGCTTGTGGCGTTGAGCGCGGTTCGCACTGCGCCAGTGCCCGAGCCCGCGAACAGGCAAAGCTCGCCAGTACCAGAAACCATCTTCGCGTAGCAGCTCCCGCTCCACGGGGCGCCGGTTGTGGACTGGCGTTTGAGTGAATATTGCGAGCCTGTGGTTGCTGGGAACTGTACGCGGCTGGCCGTGGTGCCACCAAGAGGGTCCGGGTTGTTGGTGCTGACGACGGTAGGTGCGCCAGCGTTCTGGGTGGTCCCCCAGTTGACGTTGTTAAGGGTGCTGGGGAACAGCACCAAGTTGGTCAGGGCCTTGTCGACGCTGATGCCCGTGGGCGCCGTGCCTGACCCACCTGGCTGGGCAATTGGCACTGTGACGGTTGCGAAGCTGGACGCTGCGATGCCCGAGACCGTCGCCCCGGTGGCGCAAATACCGCCACCCGTGAGCGTCACCGCCTCGCCCTTCGCTCCCGTTCGAACCGCGTTCGTACATGGGGCGCCCATACCGGCCCCAGTTGCAGGGGCGAATTCGAACATGGCGTAATCGTCAGCCCCAAGTCGGTTGGTGCGTTCCGCACCGTCTGACCGAAACACCCTCGGTCTAGGTGCGGGAGAGGCCCACGTTTGACTCAGGATGATTGCGGTCAGGAGGGGAATCATTCGTTCGGTCCTCGATTGATGAAGATGTTGGCCGTTCCAGACGCTGAGACTTGGACCACGCAAAGGTAAACCTGGCCACTGGTGGTGGGCGTATCGTAGAGCTTGTCAGCCGCCACCTTCACGCTGACGTTGTTGACTGACATGCCAGCGTCAGCGGTGGTCGCAGTCTGCATCCGAACGTAGCAGTCAGAGCTGCACTGAACGGCATACTTCGTTTTGGGGCGAAGGGCGGAACTGCACCCCTGGGTGCTGCTGTAGGCGACTGACTGGACCGGGTCGTCCCCGGCCAGGGCCAGAAGTGCGGTGGTGGCGATGAATGCTGCAAGTACGAGTGCGATGTTTTTCATGGTGCGTTCCTTGTTTTTGCAAATGTTGCTTTGAGTTGTTTGAGGCGTTCTGCGGCTTTTTGTTCGTGTTCAATGGCCTTCTGAATGGCCACTTCGCGATTCAGAGGCAGAGTCATGTTGCCGGTCGACTGACCTTCATTCTTATGCTGGGCTTGCACTCGTTCACGTTTGGCTTGTCTGTAGGCTGCTTCCGCTTCTTGCAGTGTTCTCTGCATGTCTGCAGTTCCACCCGACTCGTGAAAGGTTCCGGGAATGAGGACATTGCCGACGGCCGTCATTGCGTCGACAGGACTTCGTGGAACAAACTTTCCGCCGTTTGGGTTGAACCCCGTACCCGTCTGGACGGCAGCTCTGTACAAAGAAGTTGCGCCAGCTGGGCCAAACGACTCGAGAGCTTTACCGACCAATCGTGCGCTATCCTGTAGATAAGCTGGAGTGTTGGGACTCATGTATTGCTCCCCAGCCAACCCATTCTCTGCCAGCAGACTCATCATAGCTGGCTCGTAGGGTGTTCCCCCGACAGTGAATCCAGCCACGCGGCGCAGAGCATTAACCCCCACATTTGCGTTGGGGTCGTCTCCACCACTCCAGCTTAGCGGCTGAAGCATAAAGCTTAAATCCACCCCCAAAAGGCGCCCCGTTTCCGGGTCCCTATTCCAGCCCCACATGGTGTTTGGATGAAAGACTTGGGTAGATTTAGGGGCTGAAGCATAGGCTGCATCAATATCCTCTTGACGAACTCCAGCCAGCTTCCGCGCAGTCGCTAACCCGCCAATTCCCATGCTACCGACAAGCGCCGCGTACGCAGCCAAATTGCCTTTCATGCCTGGTTCGTTAAGCACGCGGTTAGGTAGTTGGGCATAGACGCGATTGGACTCAAACTTCATTTTCATGAACATGCTGGCGAGACCGGCATCCCCCAGCTTGGTGGCGGCGGTAGCCGCTGGGGCTACGCGGTCCATCATTGGGTATGAAAGTGCTACACGACGAAACACTTCTTTCTCGACCTGGTCAACAATCGCTGCATTATCCATCCCAGCTCGATAACGCTTTGCCCCCCGGATGAACGCAATAGCTTTAGCCTTGTCCTTGAGCATGCCTGTCTCAAGGTCAATGCCATTTGTTTTTAACCCTACAACTGCCGTTGCATACTTAGCCGCTGGGTCCATGGCACCGTAAGCTTTGGACATTGCATCTAGGGGTTTGTTTTTTGCGTTGATAGCCCCCTTCCAAATATCCAAAAAATTCACTTTCCCGGGGGTCAAATGTTCGGCCTCAGCAATCATGCTCATGAGCTCTTTAGCCTGTAGACCGAACTCAGGAGCCGTAAGTTCTGAACCAATAACGCCGCCCTCAATCATGCGTTTGAATCGCATGCGAGCGACGTTAGATGCTTCAAGCTCGGCTCGAGTGGCGTTACCAGCCTCTGCCCGGGGTAGGAGGCGAGTATCTACCCCCGGCGCCTTCATGTGTGCCAAGTAATCTTTTCTGTATGTGGAGAGTCCTGTTCCAAAATGATACGGCCGAGTGAAGGGATTGCCCAAGTTGCTGAGCATGATTCCTTGAATGCTCTCCAGTGCATTCTTTGCCCAGCGCCCAGGGTTACCCACCGTGCGATTCCACTTAATGGTTCCGATGATTCCTTTCAGGAATGAATTCGCATTCTTCTGCATGAGCGGGATGTCAACCAAAGCGTCGTGAATTTCACGGTTAATCCACATGCCTTTGGCTTTCCCGTAACGCATGCTCTGGGTCTCATCCCCAGGAATCCAATCCCCAGAAGCAATCTCCTCGGGGGTTAACAACTCTCCCGGACGAGCCATTTGGGGATTGGCGGCGACGTCTGCCCAAACTTCCCCCTGTAGAATTAATTGGGCTTGACGGGCTCGGGTCTCTGCCACTCGTACGAACGGGTTGAGAACTTCGCCTTTGGCCGCCAACTCAAACGGGCGGAGGTCTGACCTTGCTTTGAGCGAATTGAGTGCGTCTTTACTGGCGGCGCGCAGCTTGGGCGAGGTAAACCATTCTTTGGGGTCTGGAACTCCAGCCAGAAAGTCAAAGTGCTTCTCGGCGAGCTTTTGCTTAGCGGCTGCGGTGAAGCCTTTGTATTTAGGAGATTCGTAAAACTCTCGGCGGATGTCATCCACAATGGACTTGTGCCCAGCCGTGTCCCGCTTGGCTAGCTTTGCCCATTCACCATCTGGTAACAAGTTCGCCAAGTGAATGCGCGTTGAGTACGCCTCAAGGCCGGCCTCAAGACTGAGACCGTCCAACGTCTCAAGCGAGGTACCAGGCTCCATCATGCCTAAGTCGACGATTCGGCTTTCCATTGCTCGAGTTGTCTGTCGCTCAATCTCCATGCGTTCATGAAGGGCTTTACTCAACGTCGGATGAATTTGGGTCAGCTGGTCAACTGTCAGGTCTCCAGTGACGAAGCGCTGAATGTCTCCCAACACAGAAGCCTGACCATAGTGAGACTTCCCAGCCGCGTCAGTCCAATCCTTTACAGGCATTTGAGAAATTTCAGGAGCCACTTTGTTCAGCGATTTGAGCGAGTCGAGCGCGTAACGGCGGAATGTGTCCACGCTAAACATGTCGGTAGCCGCGTCAGCCAAATGAAGCTTCTCGCGAACTCCAGGTGGGACAAGATTGCGCCGGCCAACTTGCAATGCTTTTTGCAGCCAACTGTTCTTGATGACGTCAGTCTTTTGGACTTGGGTTGGCTTTGGGGGCGGAGCTGGTGGTCCGATATCCCCAGGAGGTGGGGGTGGAGGCAACATACGACCATCTCCATTCCCACCTAGGGCGACATCCTCCGCACGCACTTGAGCGTCGGCTTGTGCAACGGCAGCGGCTTCTTTGGCTTCCTGCAATTCGTAAGCCCGGCGATTCACTAAATTCTTAATTTCCCCATGCTCGAGAATACGCAGTGAATCATCAGGCCCCAATACGAAATCCTGGGTTGCGGCTCCCGGGATTCCTTCCTCTACATCGGGGCGAACCAGACCCCACTTTTCTCCATCGGGAGAAGCCGGAAATCCAATTACTTTGGTGCCATCCGCTCGTGTAACTTCTGCAATTTCTCTGGCCTTTAAAATCTCAATTTGGAGCTTCGGAGAACTGGCGGAATGGATACGGGCGGTGCCATCGCCTCCCTTACCCTCAATTGCCACAACCAACCCGTCCATCACATCGGGCAGGTTGCCATACGATTCGGCTGCCATCTCGGCCAGGTCGTCCGGATTGAATTGGACGTCCGGATTCAGCACCATGGGCTGTGTTCCTGGACCCTTCCACTCCTGCCATATGGATTGAGCTTCAGGACCTTCCGGCTCCCTAACAGCTGCTTCTCTGACTTCGGGGGTTGCTAGAACGACTTGATTTGGTCGCTGCGCCCTGCCTGCCACAGTTTGAACTTGGACTCCCTGGTCTCCAATGCTGACCGCTTTGGTTACCGGTAGTCCGTCATCCCCGTGTCCGACCACCAAAGCCGCGGCGTCGTCCGCAGCGTTCTTAACGGGAATGGGGGCATTCTCCATGCGGAACGTTTGGTCTGCGAAGTTTCCAACTTCATCCGGAGGGATGATGGCGACGGGAACAGTCACCTTTCCCCTATTCGCTCGCCACTGCGTCAGCTTGCTTGCACCCTTGAGCACTCCACCAACCACGCCGCCAGCCACCCCGCCCCCGATGAGGCCCGATTCGGGGTCCCCTTTCGGGTCAATCATCCCCGAGGCAAACCCCCCGGTGGCTCCCTGCAATACCGGGTTCCGCCCCAGGCCTGGAATGAGGAACAAAGGTAAATTGCTGAAACCTTCCAGGGCTGATTGGATACCGGCTGCCCCCACGTCGCCTGCCAATGCATTGGCTTGGTCAGCGTACGCAGGAGCAAGCTTCGCCAGAATTTTACCGGATGCTGAAGCTTTGAAAGCTGCTTCGCTGGCCGAACGCATACCCTCTTGCACCTTGCGCGCTCGCGGGTCCAGTTGTGTGGCTTTAGACTCGTCAGATGTATTGAAGCTGGTCTCCCCCAAAGCTAACCCGCCTAACCCCTCCGTCAGTGACGCCAGAAATGGAGCTTTATCCCGAAGAATCTGGCCCGGAGCATTCGGATCTTGGGAACCCCAACTTGCGCGCTCACGAAAGTTGGGATTCTCAAACCCAGGGTCTTCTCCCCCCAAATACGCAGCCCGGGCATTGCTCTGCCAAAACCGCACGACCGGGGCAATGTGCGCTTCTTTGAACTTCCGGGCCGCCTCAAATACTGGGGCGAAAGGAACTTGCGCTTGGGGTAGAACTGGCTTGGCCCCTTGACCCAAACTGGAATTAGACTCGTAAGATAATTCCGGAACCTCAATTGCAGGTAAGTAACTGGGTTGGGATGCAGGGGCTGGAGAAAAATTCGCTTCTGGGATTTCTTCAAAATCCCCCACATCAGCCATAGCTGGCTGTTCTTGAATTTCTTCAAAATCACCAAGGTCGCCCAAATCATCCGGAGTGCCAGCCATTTGTTACTCCTTGGTCATCGTTGCAGGATTGAAATGTTGGGGTGAAATGAGACCCAGTTTCCCGTTCTTAAGCCTGACTTTGATTTTGGCTGCCCCGGGAGCTGCGGGAGGCGCCCCTTGTTGGGGCAGAGCGCCCAAGTTCCGTTCGTTCCACTCAGCTTCCAATGCTTTGAGTTGCTCACGTGCGGAGTCCAAGGCCTCTTGAGTACCCTTGGGTGCGGTAATGGTATCTGCCCGACCCAAACCTGATATCTGGCTGCGCAGCGCTTTGATTTGAGCGCCCAACTCATCCCGGCTTTTGCCCGAGCCTCGGGTGGTCGCGACGCGCTCTCTGGACCCTGCATTGATGTTTGCGACCTCAACATCTGTCGCATTGTTCATGCCGGTCGTCTTCACTCGGGTCAGGTTGTCCAGGGCATTCTTCTGCCCATCCAAGTCCAACTTGGCGAACTCAATTCCCTCGCGACTGGCTCGGTCTGCATCCATCCCGCGTTCCCGCAACATTGCTATAAACGTGGCGGTATTGTTCTGCCGGATGGAGTTCTCTCGTTGAACGTCTGCCCGAATTTGAGCCGCGTCGTTCCTGCCTTGCGCGGCCATGATGGTTGGGAACATGCCCTGAACGGAAGCGTAGTCTCGCTGGGTGTATTGCGGCGGAGCTGGGGGGGCTTGCGGCACGGGCGCTTGCTGGGGGGCTGGACGTTGGCTCACGGCCGGCTGCATTTGTGAACCAAATTCAGGCCGTGGGGGTTGAGTATTACCCAGAGATACGGGCGCCGCAGACAGTTTGTCCCAAGCCTGAGGAGCCGGCTGAGGCGACATGTTGAGGGCTCCACTGACCGGACCTCGAGAAGGCGCGCCCAACGATTGACCGTACCCTGGCGGATACGCAGGAGGTGGAGGGGGCGTCTCCAGTTGAGGCGCTGCTTGTTGCGGCGCTTGAGCTGGTTGAGCCTGGCCCATCGCTGGAGCTGCCAGGCCGCCACCCTTTGCCGCCTGCAGGTACTGCTGAGCGATGGGATGCTGCTTGAGTTCTGCAGCAACTTGGGCCGGGTCTTCCCCAGCCTCAATGCGCTTCTTGCCCCCCATGACAAGGTCAAGCATCTGACGCTGAAGCGGATTGATTGGTGAATTGGCGAAGGCTTCCTCTTTCGCGCGTGCGTCTCTTTGGTCCATGACCTGACCAAGTCCAGACAAGCCTTGGGAGAATCTATCAACACCTTGACTGGCCGATTGGGGATTTTGAACAACCCTGAAGTCGATGTTTCCCATGTTAGAACCCCGCTCCACCACTGGGTTTAGAAGGTTTGGAAAGACTTGCAGGCTTATACGAAGAGTATGTGGGAGCAGAAGGTTGACCAAGTGTGGCCAGACTGGAACCTGCCCCGTACCCAGCTTGCGCCCCCATTGCCGCCCCTTGAGGGCCTCCGAAGTACGCACCAAGAATGCCCCCACCCACCGCGCCAATAGTTCCGCCCAAACTTTGGGCTCCATTCTGACCAGCTTTCCACTTCTCCCCGGCGATTAGGTCGTTACGATTCTGCATGTATTGATTATCTGCTTGGGCCAGCTGCGCGTAATTCAGGTCCAAATTAGCTGCAGTTCCCAGGGCATTCAGCCCCAATGATTTCCTTTGGGTCAGATACGGAGTGACATTCTGCTGTGCAACACTGGCTGCTTGAGTTCCAGCCAGTCCACTTCGACCACTGAGGCCCGCCGCTCCGGCTGAAGCTTGGGCTGCATCTGTTCCCCCCTGAAGTAATGCAGAATACACTGGATCATTTGCGCTTACGGGGCCCAACATTTCGTTGGCAAACGCTGCGATTTTATTCCTGACATTATTACGACCGGATTCTTCGGCCGCTGCCGCCTGCTCCGCAGCTGATTTCTCGGCCTCTTGGGCAAGTGTTGGCAACCCAAACATACTCAAAACGGCATTTTGATAATCTGCTTCAGACCCGTAAGCAGAACGATCCGGAAGCCTGTTTCCGCCTTCTGCATTCCAAAAGACGTTCCCAGCCATATCTCTAGAGTCTTGGACATTCTGGTCAGGTCGCTGCCAGACATTCTCAGAGAGAAGCGCCAGGGACAAAGCCTCATTTGGCGTCATCCCCAATTGACTCGAAATGGCATCGGCTGCCTTTTGACGCAAGTCAACATTACCATTTGCCATCTGGGCCTGGCGAACGGCTGCCAACCCTTCCGGAGTCAGTTTAGCAAGCCGACTATCGACATAATTTCTAAAGTCATTCCACGTAGTCATCGTTAGTTCTCCGTGTCCAAAAGCATAAAAGTAAAGATTGAGTCAGCAGCGTTGTTAGAAGAGTTCCAGCAGTACACGCCGGCTGATGTGGTGCTTCGCGAGGTAGGTCCGCAGCTGCTCAAAGCTGTGTGCGAGTTCACCAGGACACCATAGTTGGCATTCGCCCGGGCGGGAAAGTTGACCGTGTAAGTTCCGGTCGCCCCCACAGTCACGCTGGTGACGACTGACTTGTCTGGCACTGTGCAAGTCGAACCAGCTCCACCATCAGTCGACCCAACGCACGTGTCTGTCACTGCCCAAGCTTTGGGAACGAGGGCAGGAGTTGCCAATTTGGAGTGAGAAATGGCGGCTGAACTGCTGACATCCGCGTTCAACAACCTACCGCCATGGCCCCCCACCATCTGATTGTGAATGTGAGCGAAGTTGGCGTTGATGTCTGTGGCGGTGATGTACTCCCCCGTACTCCAGACCTTGATGCTTCCGGCACCAGCAACCGCCGCCAGTAACACGGCACCCAGGATGAAAAGTTTGCGTCGAGTAATCATGTTGGACCTCGGTTGAAGATTGAATAGTTGAGGAAAAGGGCACTGAGTTGCATGGGGTGAGCAATTGCCCACCGGGGGGATTCAGCCCCAAGAATGTACTGAGTGGTAGTCCCTGCGTTTGGGCTGCCTTGCGCCCGAGTGAACCCGAACGACTCAGAAAGACCACCGTCGCCCAAGTACAGTTGGAAGCTCTCGCCCGTAGTTTCACGAATGCCGTAGACCGCAGTGGTGAGCCCTTCGGAGATGGTGGAGGCAAACACTCCAAGCGTGTCCGCGTTCAGCTGGTTGAGCAGCTGCGTGTCCAGCGCTGCCAAGTTTGCGTAATAGGCGGCCGGAACCTCGATGTCGATATCGACCCCATTCAACCGGATTGAGAAGATTTGATTCAGGCCTTCGACCACCAGCAATCCAGCAGTGTGCTTGCATTCCCAAGTCGCTGTGAGCGCATTGAAGCGCTTGGTTGGGGTTGGAGTCAGGAGCCGACGCTGCCACACGCGGGCGCCCGTCCACGCTGACAACTGGTTTGGAGTGAGCGTGTCATTAACGGGGTACAACGTCCGACTCCGAATGTCCTGATTCGGATGCGAATTGTAAGTTACGTAACAAGGACCACCGGTCCAGTACCCCAATTCCACATCACTCAGCAGTTTCTCCTTGGTCGGGTCTCCCATTGCAAATTCTTTGCTCAGCATCGACCATTCAATGTGGTTTGTCTGCTGCGAGATTTTGGCTGAGTAGGCTGAAAGCGTGTCTCCCGTGTCCACGTCGAAGTAGATGGAAGTCCATTCCACACTGCCGTCGCTTACGTCCCCCAGGGCGCTCAACGTGTACCAAGTTGGCTCGTCCGTTGCGTCAGAAGTTCCTGCAGTTGTGCAGATGAACGCAGGGGCACAAAGTCCGGTCCCAACGGTGGAGCCGGGGGTTGGCACCACGATGGCTCCAATATCGTACGCTGTCCCTGCTGCCCATGGTTGGGGTTCCATTTGGGGAGCACAGGTGTCTCGCCCGTCAAATGCATCGAAGCTGCACAGAGACATTCCTACAACTGCAACACGGTCGGCCCCGCCAGTCAGCCAATAGGGCTGAAGGGCGTACAGCTTGCCGTCTCCGTTGCCCCGTTTATCCAGCGCCATACACCAAACGCCAGGTGCGCCCCCAGTTGCCCCAGCGCTTGTGGGAGCGTCGGGCTGGACGAATTCCTGGGGGCCGAACCATCGGGCTTCCGCCGCACTTTGGGGCGGACCAGCCTGCAGGTCGAGCCAGAACTGAACGCCAAGGGGTGAGGAGCCATCTGTGTCTTGGCCGTCCTTGGGCAAGCTCAATCGGTATTTGCCGTCGTAGTATTCAGCGTGGAGCTTCCACGCCACACCAGCCGGCAAGTTCTCAAGGTACGGGCGGAGAGTCGTCCCAATAGGGATTGGCAAGCTGCCAAAAGGCATGAACCAAACATCATTCACTCCTGCCCATATCGTGCCGTACGGGGTACGACAGATGGTGGCTTGAGACTGGCATCCACACTGAATATTCAGCTTGTTGATTTGAAGGTTGCCGACGATGTCCCCTCCCTGCGTCGTTTCCAGCGGTTCACCCTGGACCATGAAAGCTGACTGCTTGGTGTAGACCATGCAGACGCTGGTGTTGGGGGAACCCTGCGCAGTGGTGTTGATTTCTGCAATCGCCGTGATGGGCTCGTTGTCTTCGCCCCCCAGGTAAACATCTCGCACCCCGATGGCCGGGAAGTTGGTGCCGACTGGGGGCTTGGCCGTACTGGGGGTGATGTTCCCGCTTGCAATTGTCCCCGTCGAGCCGACCACCAGGGGGGCGTTTTTGTCGCTCCAGTACAGGTTGGAGCCGATGTAATAGACCACGCGGTCACGAACAACTGCGGCCCCGTCTGGGTAGAAGTCAGTATTCCCGCTTCCGAAGTCTGGACGAGTCAGCCCAACCTCCCCGGGGTCCATACCTGACGCCAGTTCCGGGCCGAGCTGCCCACCGGCGGTTCCGCCCGTCCAGGCATACGTGATGCCATTGAAGGTGATGACGGATGGCGCACGTTGAACCGTGCCCAGTTCAAGCGCCTTTAAGCAAAGCTCGTCATTGTCGCCAACCGTCACCCCGTTCGGGAGGACGACAAGGAGGAATGTTCCCTCGGGGGCGGTCTTGAGGCCTGTAGCGGTAGTGGAGACTGACCAGTAAGTCGTGTCTGCGGTGGTGATGAAAACCACCACCAGCTCTCCAAAATTGGAATCAAAGATGAATTTGACCGGACGGATGGTCTTTGCCCATTCGTAATATTTGGGGATAGTTGCGCTTTGGTGTGCGTTCCATTCGGTCATGGTGGGATTGATATCACGCGCAAACGTCATGCTTTGACGCTGCCCCACAACCCCATTCTTGGCTTGGGCAAGATTGCGCAACCGCTGCCACTGACTATCCGCCAGAGCAGTTGGGTCGCTGTGCAGGTTGACGCCACCTCCCAAAGGCAGCGGAAGTTTCTCAGTCGCCATTAGCGCCTCGTTTTGAAGACTGAAGGGTCAAGAATGAGGTTGTCGTTAATTCCGGGGTTCGTGCCGTATCGGCTTCGGTCGTTCGTCGCCAAACTGGCAAGCTGCTGTTGGGCTACTTGGGTTTGGGGCGCATCCTTCCCCGCGTAGAACTCAAGGTTCTTGAAGGCGACGGCCTGAATCATGGTTTCGTCGTTTGGGTACCAAGGTATCTCACTTCCGCTCACGATGACCGCAGGTAGGAAGATGTACGGCACCGTCAGAAGGTAGGCTTGGTTCGGGATGACATCGAAGTACAGAATCCAAGTCCCAAAGGTCGTCTGCTTCACACGAACGCTTGATGGCGTTCCCGTGTTGTCTGTCGCCCCAATGCGGTCCACTGGGTCTCCAATGAAGTGCTTCAGACGAAGACGACGCCTGAACGTTCTGGTGCTGTCGTACAACCACATGTTGTCCAGGATTTTAAGCAGCTTGGGCGTGATTCCGCCCGAGCCACCACCAACTGTGACGCTGGCGGTACCGGCCGTAATCACAATCCCAACCGCCTCATCGTGAAGCGTGGGCCAGGCCCAACTGGCCGCGACCGAGTCAAGCCATCTTTGCAGCCAGGAGTTACTAGCAGTGGCGTTGTCGTCACGTCCTGCCAGCAATTGGCCTTCACTTACGACTTGGTCGCGGGTCAGCTGTCCCATTTGTTACCTCCAGGCTTGGTTTGCAGGCTGCACACTGGACCCGTGTGGGGTCACATGACCGCTGTGGCGCTCGGCTCGGCGGCCGATTGCCATTTCCTGCTCATTCTTTTCATACCCAGCAACGATTGAGTTGATGGTTCCGACACAGTTGGCAGGAACCACAACCTCGTGGCTGCCGTCGTTGGACAGGTACTTCACACCGTTCAGAATGACGCCCGTGAAATAGTCCGCATACTGAGGGTAGTTGACCGGATAGACCACCATCTTCGCGTGCTTGCCTTCGCATCCCGTGATTTTCTGCCCACAGTCGGTGCAGGTTGGAATGCTGAGGGCTGACTTCGGGGCTGGAGCGGCAACGGGAGCTGACTTCGTGGTTGCGGCAACGGCCGCAGCAACCGCCGCAGGAATCATTTGCTCTGAGACGTACTTAACGGCGGCTGCCATGGCTGCATCAGATACGGCCGGTGCATTTTTATTAGAATTGTCGCTCATGATGATTTCCTTATTACTGGGCTGAAATGACGCGAACTTGGTACGAAGCTGAGGGCGGGTCGTCGGCTGTACCAACCGGGCAGTGCTTGATGATGACAGCATCGTTCGCGCTCACGTAGCACGAGAAGGTGGCATTCCGCCCAGCTCCGCCGTCATACCCCAGGGTGTTCGGAGCACCCACGAAGCAGGGGTCACCCGTTCGCGCGCCCAAGACCGTAATGGCCGAGGACAGGTCGCACAGAATAGACCCAGAAGCAAAGTTCACCGTAGCCGTCGCCCCCAGGGTTCGCGTGATTCGGTCAGCGTTGATTTTGGCGTTGGTGGTATGCATTGACTCAGGGCCAATATGCAAGCCACCGGGGAATGCAGTCAGTCGAGCCGTACGAACAAGCTCAAGCTGCTGGAGGGATTGGGCGCCCACGACTACGGCCCCAACAATAACTGCGAGAATTGCAAACTTTTTCATGATGTTTCCTTGTTGCGTTAGAGAAAGGGGAGCAAGGCACTTCTACCACCTTGCTCCCCCAAAGACTTCAGAACGGCTTAGTAAGCGGAAGCGACTTCCAACCGCAGCAACCGGGTCTGGTCCTTAATCACCGCCTTACCAAAGAATTTGTAACCGACCGTGCGCCGCTGAGCGAGCGGGTCGTCTTTGGTAGCGCCAGTGGGGGACATCAGAACCTTGCTCTTGTAGAAACCAGCCCAAGCAAGCGCCGCTTCCGCAACCACGAACACAGGATGGATGGCGGCTGGGTCGGCGCCGTCACCCGCGCTGCGCAGCGAGCCGGGAGGAGTTGCCCCAGTAGGCAGCGCCGTCACGGCAACCGAGTCACCAACCGCAATGTTGGCCTGGACGAGTCGGAGGTCTGCGTCAGTGGTCGAACCACCGGCCGCGTTCTTATCAAAGTACAGGTTGTACAGGTACCCAGCAGACAGGCCGGCGAAGCTGAACGTCTGCTTGCCGTCTGTGTCCGTGATGGCCGCACAGGTGTGAACGATGGAGATGTTCTCCTCGAAGCCACGCAGCTTGTCTTTGCGAGTCACCTTGAACCCGTGGGTCCCAGTGGTCAGCACGCCGCCAGAGTTGGCATAGGTCACCGTGGGCATGTTGGTTCCACCAGCCGCACCGTCACCAACCGCGACCGTGGTGTTACCCAGGAGGGTGAACTTCGGAATGAAGTTCGTTTCCACGAACCGCACGCCCTGCCAGGTGCCGACTTCAGACGCATACAGCGCCTTGGCATTGGCATAGGTCGCAGCGCTTACCCAAGTGCCGAAGCTGGTGCTGGGGCGTTGGATGTCACCGATGACTTCAGGACCGCACACAGCCACGTAGCTGTTGCCGTTCTGGAAGTTACCAGACGCGGCAACTTGCTTCGCGTCGCCCGACGGTCCGCCACGAGGAGGCGCACCATTGTTCACCATGGTCACTCGCACCTTCTGGATGATGGTGTCGGAGATGGTCATGGAAGCGGGAATGGTCACACGGCTGGTCACCGAGCCGTCGCCGTACTGGATGTTCGTGCCCGCCAGCATGACGATGGTGATTTCACGGTCCATGACGCGGGCCGCGTTGTCCGCCAGAAGCTCAATACACTGAGTCATGACAGGGTGCTTCGCGGTCAGCTGCGCCACGTCGCTGACTTCCAAATAGTCACCCCATTGGTCCAGGGTAACGGTCACTTCCTCAAGCGAGAAGGTGGATTGAGTAGGGGTTACGGACTCGGTCAAGGTGCTCGTGGGAACAAACATTCTCTTGTAACGAACCATGTACGCCACCAACCCTGCGCCTTCGCGCATGTTGATGTTGTCGCACAGTCCGCCCATCACGAGTCGGAGACTCGAACGGTCAAGCAGTTTGTTGACCAAGAACTTCTCTTGGTCAGACGAGATTACGGAATTGATGATGTTTGAAGCCATGTGGGTTAACTACCTTTTCAGAATGGTTGGTCGCCAACACCTGCAGCTTCAAGAGCTGCTTGCTGTTGCTGGCGAGTGAGGTTGTCAAAGTTCGGCGGGAGCGCACGTGTCGTGGCAGCCGGCTGAGGTGCATAGCCGGGAGTAACGGAGGGCTGTTGGACGGCCGGGTTATAGCCAGCTACGGGTGCAGCTCTCATGAGCTGGCCTCGCTGGTATTCACCCAGAGCAAAGTTGATAGCATCACTCGGAGGGAACTGAAGTCCCTGCGAGCGCCACTGGGCAGCCAACTGCGCTGCTCGGTTGGTGACTTCTTTTGGAAGTCCGGGGAGGGCAGCAGCCTCAGCCTGAACCGCAAAGCCTGCAATCTGCGCGGCCTGCTGGGCGAACATTGGCGCATATTGCGCTTCCATTCGTCGTTGGGTTTCAGCCACGGCAGCCTGAATAGCGGCGTGCGCAACTGGGTCCAACTGGTCCTTAAACTGAGCCAAAGGGTCAACCGGGGCGGGCGGGGGTGCTTGGACCTGCCGTGCCTGGATTGCCAGCTGTGCCATCTGAGCCGTTTGCTCCATCAATTGCCTGTCTCGTTCCTTCAGTGCCTCTTCAGCTTGGCGCTGCTTCGCGACAAGCTCATTAATCCGGGCTTGAATGCCCTCGTTGGGTTGCTGTTCAGGTGCTTGTTCAGTTGCCTGAGCGGACGGCAGTTCGTTCGACATGTTGCGCTCCTACGCCCGAGGTACTTCTTGACCCGGCGACGGTCATGTAAAGGGTTTTACAACTACTTCTTATGAGACGTCAAATGTTGCTGCAGAACGCTTCCAAGTAATTTGGGGGCGTTGGGTAGGTCGGCAAGTGCCATGTATGTATAAGTGTGCTTCAACAGCTCGTCTTGAGTCTTCGCGTTTCGCATGTTTGCCATCTCGGCATCTGAACGCTTCTTCAAGTGGTCAACCAGCATCAGCCAGCCTGGATGTTTCTCCAAAGCCATCAACGCTTCAAGTTGGATTTCGGCATCACGTGGGGTCATTGTCCTTCTCCGAATCCGCCCATCGAGCCAGCCTGGGCTGCCATTTGGTCTGCGCCTTCTCTCACTTCTCCGAACGCTTCACCTTCGCCTGGGGCCATCTCTTCACTCCCACCTGGCGCCTGCTCAACCGCCGAGCGGGGGTCCTGCCCTGGCGCCGCTGGAGGCACCATGCCTGGGCCACCGCCCATGCCTGGAGGGCCACCCATTCCCATCGGTCCCATCGGGGTAGCTACGACAACTTGGTCATAGTTACGCAAACCGAGGCCATCTTCCCACAACTTGCGTAGGGCTGGGTCTGGGTTGAGCACCTTGCCCTGAGCCTGGAGGAGTTGGAGAACGACGGGGTTCGCGGCCGCTTGCAAGAACTGCATGGTCGCCTGGGCGCGCATCTGCTGATTGACGGCCTGGCTTGAAGCCACCCACTTCCAGCTGAACTCACCCTCAAGCATGTCCCGGGTGAACTGTACTTTTTCTCCACCAGTAATTGCGAGCCAGCGCTTGGCGCTTTCATACTGCTGACCAAGGCTGTGAATCATGTCCATGACGGGAGTCATGACCCGCATTTCAATCTCTTCGATGAGGTCTTGAAGCTCGCCTTTGACGTTGGACTGGAGGATTTGAGAGCCGGTCGCCGTCTTTGCGCCTCCCTTTGCTCCGCTTCCCTGGAGCACGCTGGGGACGCCCGAGAGGTCGTTCACGTAACTGATGAGCTGGTTCGTAATCATCAACCCATACTGCATTTGTTCAATAGGTGGTCGGTCGAACACCATTCCTTGGGGGTCAAGAATTGGGAACATTCGACCAGGAGCAAGGGGTTCGAGGGGACCCACGACCATGTTTGGGTTGAACTTGATGATGGGGTTGAGACCATAAATTCCGTTGTCATTGGTCTGGTTGATGAAGTCATTAATCAACGCTTGACCAGACTGAGCGCTTCTGCCCAGGCCTGTTGAATACAACATGTCCGTCACTTCGCCCATGCGTTGCATCACGTACGGAGGCTTCTGATGCCAGAAGGGATTGCGGCGCACTTCGATGAGCGTTCCACCGCTGTAAACCACCTTCACAGGAACCGGGCACCCCGGGACTTCGTTGTCCATGTACAGCTTTCTTGGGACGGGCATGCGCAGCCAACACTCGGTCAGAATGGTCCAGGTGGCCAGGTCTCCCTGACGGATGTCGACGGCCGTATTTCCGGAGCCATGGACCTCGGACAGAGCGAGAGATATCTCAGAATTCTGAATCTCGGCGTTGGACGCAGCGTTGATTTCGTCCACGTTCTTCCAGACACCAGCCTTGCCCATCGAGTCGACGAACTGCTTGTTGACCTGAATGTCCTCAAAAATAAGGGACGCCTCGTCAATGGAGTTCACGGTGGACGGCCACATGTACCAGCTGAAGACGCTACGAGCCTTGAAACGGGCGCCCTCGGTCTTCCAGGGCGACTCGTCGCTGTAGTTGTACAGCATCTGCTCAATGCCCGGCAGACGGGTCATGCGGGCGGACTTGACCGGGTTGACCGGCTTCTCCCACCAGACCTTGGCAACCGCCAGCCCATAGTCCGTCAGGCTGCGCAAGAAGGGCTTAATCTCAGCCGGGAGCTTGGCTGATTTGTTCAACTGATGCATCATCCAGGCCTTCACAGTCTGGCTGTGCAGGTCCAGTTCGACATTTTCTGAGTCAACGTCAATGTAAGTATCGGACGGAAATAGTCCTCGACTGAGGTGACTGACCCGCGTCTCACGAAGCTTCAGGTAAACCGGAAGGTAAGCCTGTGACTGGCCCTCATATGCGGCTGTGTCGTCCCTAACCAAGTTCGCCATACGACGAATAGTGCCCCATTCAGCGTGGTTCTCGGAGGCGTCACTGCGGACCGTGTCCAGCAGCGGAAGGACGTTTGTGTCCAGCCAAGCTCGCGCTTCTGGGTCGTCCGCAAAGTTAACGCTGGAGTCTGGCGCGGGGGTGAGTGGAACCTGACCTGACTGGGCTTCATCTTTTGAGCTGGTCGTGACCAGTGGTGTTGATGGTGCGTAACTCATGCGTATTTCCTTGGGGACTTGTAAGCCAGGCTACGGGGCAAATCTTCGGGGCGGACACTGCTCAAAGCAAGACCAAAAAGGTTATACACACCGTAACGCAGAGCGTCTATCTCGTGGTCAAACTGTCCGTCTTTCTTGGGAGTCACACCGTCTTCCTTGAGGTGGTACCCGCCAAGCAAGCCGTCGATGAGGATACGGCAGGACTCGTCAATCAGGATGGCCGGCTCCCCTTCTATGAGCGTCTCAAAGCGCTTCCTCAGAAGTTGGATTGAGATGTCGAAGGGGGTGCGCTGGTAGCGCATCAGGATGCCAGCATTGTTCAGGAGGGCCAGCATTGACCCAGTGTCCTTGTGCTGAGCCACTGCCGGGTCGCCGTAGTCCACGAACTTCTCGGCGTTCGGGAAGGCTTGGGCAGTCTTGGCAATAACCGTCTCGATGAACTTGGTACCCTCGATATGGTGCCCCAGGAACTCCTTGAGGATTTGCAAACGGCCGTCCGTGGCCACTTGAGCAAAGAGGACGGCCGGACGGTTGTACCCAAAGTCCCAGAAACGGAAGAGCGTTCCGCCCTGAAATGGCAGCTTGGGGCGCACGTGCACGGCCTGGCGAAACTGGCGAATCACCGGCTCCCCCGGGAACGTGTTGCCCCAAGCCCCATCCACGTACCGCTGGCGAAGTTCCACGCTCATACTGGCCGCCATCTGCTCATGATAGCCCTTTGGTAGGTTACGTTGGTTCTCCCCGCGCTGAGGGCGGAAGAGCGTCATGATAGGGTCTTCAACCTTCTCCCCCGCCGCGTTGAGTCCGGTACACGCTGTGTACAGCCAGTGACTCATGCTGGGCGGGTTAAACGCGCACCCGATGAAGAAGTTCTCGTCAGGGAACTCAGGCGTAGGCTTGTGGCGCAAGCGACCAAGCATCTGCATGAAGTTGTTCTTGGTGACTTCGTCGGCCTCGTCCACGAAGCCGCCCGTGAACTCGTACGAACCAACGTAGTCCGACAGGCCCATGAAGGTGATTTCTGAAGGCTCTGCAGCGGCCCCTCCAACCCCCTGCACAACTGGCCGAATCCACCACTTTTGGGGCGCCATCTTTTGACGGTCCAACAGGGTGCCTTCTGGGAGCTGAGAAAGGATGTTGAGGGCCGACCGTAGGGTCGTGTCCAGAAGGTCGTTGTAGTCGCGGCGGGCAATGAACCACTTTGTACCGGGCATTAGCAACGCCCGGAGCATGATGTCAGCCACGCCCGTCGTCGTCTTGGCTACGCCAGCCGCGCCCATGTAGGCCTTCAGCTTGGCGTCGCTGAGGATGTATTCCAGCTGAGTCGGATTGACCTTACGTTGCTCACGAGGACGCTTACCGTCCACCATCAGCTTGACGAGGTCCTCAATGGAGGTCAGTTCCGTGACCCCGCGCTTCTCCTTCTGCTTCTCCCTCCAGTGCTCAAAAGAGTTCTTTCTCATTCGTCATCCCCTTCGTTTGCAGCTGGGGCCGGCGGGGGGAGGACTGCGTTGGTCATGCGCTGAAGCCAGGGAACCTTCTCAGCCTGAGGCCCTTGCCCCAGGTTGAGGACGATGAGGCCGCCCTGGGTTGCACTGGGAGCATCCCGCCGGTCGAGGCCGTTGGCCTTCAAGACCCGGTCTGTGGCTGTCTCACGCTGACGGTCTGTGCCGTAACGAAGGTCGAAGGCCACGCTTGCCACAGCCTCAGGCAGCAGCTCGACCAGCTTCTCTTGCGCCCATTTGGTCGCTTCGTCGCCTTTCAGGCCGGCCGGCAACTTCACCAGGCGCCGGCGTGCATCAAAGGGACGGTCAGCTTCTGACACCTTGTCGATGCCTAGCGCCTTCTGCTCAGCCTTAATCTTGTCCGCCCGGTCTTTGCCACAGCTGATGCCGCTGCACATCTTGCCGCTGAACTTCGACCGCACCTTGTGCCCGTTCGGGCACAGGCGGGGACCAGCCGCTTGCTCAAGCTCTTGAGGCGGGTCTGATTCGACTTCATCGCTCATCTGAGGATGATACCTGCTTCAGCCGCAATCTTCACAATGGTGGCAGGGAGACGCTTGAACTCTTGCGCGTAAGCAAGAGCTGCACGTCCTGGGGTGGCTTTGATGGCCGCCAGGATTTGAGCTTTCTCCACAGCACCCAAAAGGTCTTTGCGGACTCGCAACGGGAACAGATAACTAGTTGATTTCATAGTTAGTTAATCGTCCGTCTAAACCCGCCTCGGGGCTTAATGTCGTAATATTGAGCGATTGCGTTGATGTGGGATTTGGACACATGGTAGCGCTTGGCCAACGACTCTTGTGTTGCTCGTCCGTCCGCCAACTCGAACACAATTTCCCACATTGTTTCGTAGCTCATGTTGCTGTGACGCGGCATGTTATTTCTCCCAATCAATCGTGTAAGCATGTGTGCGGCAAATAGTACTCGAACACTTCAAAATCGACCCTTTTTCAATTTTCTGCTGTTCATCCTTTTGATTTTGTTTTGGAATTTGCCAGTCCAAAGCGGGTGCGGCCGCCCTCAGCGAGAGCTGCACCCGTTGTACGTGATGGTTGGTACGAAGTCAAGTGGGGGTGTAAAAAAGATTATGACGCACCCAGACTCACCCAGTCACCTACACTTCAGGACGGGGCCGAAGGCCCCGGCCGGGAGGCGGCCTCGACGGCTGCTGAGGACGGCCAGGAAGGCGCCTGGACGGACGCTAGAGGCAAACCCAGCTCTGGACCCGGCCGGAGGCCGGGGCCACCTCTTTGCGGGAGAAAGAGGCGCGGGAGAAAGAGGCGCGGACGGGCGGTACCAAGTGTCGCACAGTGTGTGAGGCAGACGCACATGTGGTTCTGGGCCTAGTTTGGAGGCGTATGTACATATATTTCTCCCCACCCCCGGGGGTCGGTAGGCCCCCTCCCTCAGCAACGGCCAGGGCATCGGTCTCGCAATCGCAAGAGCCGCGCCATCCTGAGGAGCGCTAAGGGCGCGGACTTGCTGAGGGCGACGAAGGGAGGGTGGGCGCTGCCCCCGCCCAGGCCGACGCGTTTAAACGCCCTCAGACGGTTTGGGTGCGGTGTTGGTATGGCAAAAATGGGGTTGAAGATGGAAGAAATGACCATATGTGACCATACAAACCACTGAACACAAGAACAGTACTGAACGAGTGAGCAGTGTTCATGCCCGCTTGCGCGTTTGCACACCACTCTACTGCAGCAAACGCGGCCGCTCGGCGCGCCGCCCGCTCGGCGCTCTCAACGCGCCTTCGGTCCCCTGCCTTGCTCCGCCTTTGCGGCACCCTGCTCCCGCCGCGCCGCATCCTCAGCCCGAAGTGAAGCGGTGAGCGTGGCGAGACAAGATGTGTACAGACAGTGGCTAAGTGTAGACGCTTTGTCCCGCCTGACTCATGCATAAGCTCGGTGGCAGGTGCGAAGCGCTAACGCGTCCAACCAGCATGCAGGTGCGAACGAGTGTTCGCACCTTGGACGCGCCCCGAAGTTGGCACGGCTTTCTTTTGGCACACTTGGCTTGCGTGGCATGCGTGGCATGCGTTTAGCAATCAATGTCTTCGTCGCAAGCAAGCAGCGACGCAACCCACACTAGGAGCGCATATGTCCCACCTGCCGCTGAAAGCCCTGCATTTCTCAATGGTTGATTTGTCCTCACTTCGGCGCTCAATGCCCGGTGCAGAGCTTGAGATGACTTCCAAGCCTTTCATCTGTCGGTGGCAACGTGATGCCCGTCCCGAGGTCAACACTCGCTCAGTGTTCGCTGAGCTGGCCGTTGAGCTGGGCCTGCGTGAGGTGGAGTCATGAAAGCCGCCCAAGACAAACGGCTGTCATGTCCTAAGTGCTCCACACGCACATGGTCTACAGACATAGTGTCGTTTTTTGAGGACCACGACACACCAGAGGGAAAACGGTGCAGCTATAGACCCGGTGCAGTGTGGCACGTTGTCAGCAACGTAGATGGAACGGTGCTCGCAGTGTACGGGGCCGCTCTGGTCGCTGAAGCCCTGAACTTTGCATCCGGCATCGGGGTGGGGGGTGTGTACTATCACTGCATCATCGGGATACGACCCCGCGTAGGGCAGAGCATTTCTATGCACGGTGCGCGAAGGGTGGAGTCATGAGCGCGCCCCAAGTCGGGGATGTCGTTCGCGTAGGTAGAGCTCAACGCGCCGCAATGCTTGCCTCTGTGACGGGGGTTTTGCCGGGCCGTCCCTACGACCCTAAGAAGTCAACCATGCGCAAATACATGTGGCGCGCAAGCATGGAACAAGCCGAATACTGGGTGCACCAGGGCATGATTACAGAATACGAGTTCCGGGCGTACAAGCTCGCAGCAACGTGGTGTTCACCGCGCTTTGGCGGTGATGCGGCGAACTCCCAGGAGCGATACTTCCGTATCGTGGGCATGGACGCCTTGCGGCGTCGACGCGAACGAGCAACTTCGTTGTGGTTCAAATTCTGTTTTGGAGAGCACAGATGAGCAATTCCCAGTGGCACGATGACCAGTCAATCGGCGAACGCGCGTTGCGCGAGTACAAGCGCCGCTCTGAGTTGGACTCTAGGCTAGGGGACGCGCTTCGGGCGAGCGGCATCAACGCCGCCGATGCGCTCGCAGTGCAGGCGCTCTACGCAACAGCAGGGCAGTCAGGTTCCCACCGAATTGTCTCGGCCCTGCGAGCCGTCGAGGCATGGCTCAGAGAGGATGGTGCCTGATGGGCGCGGTGACCAAAGACGTCGACGTTCTGTGGCTTGACGATGGAGCCGGGGGAGGTTCCACGTGGCAGATAACTGCAGAGTATTGCGGAAACGGTAAGACTCGTTTCGAAGTAACCAAAGACGGTTGGGTTGAATTTGATGAGTACAATTCACCCGAATTCCGCCGCGACCCGACTCGAATTCTCGAGAAGCTGAGCAAACTCCCCGCCGAAGTTAAATTCTTTCTCCCCGCAAGGTGGTTCTAAATGCAAGCAATTGAAACGAAGTTCTTGGGTCCGACGAACACCAAAGGCGCGCGCATCAAGGCGAGCGCTCAAGCGGGTACTAAGACAATTCCCTTTGATCATGGGGCCGGAACAGACGGGGCGCACGACCTTGCCGCCATCGCGCTTATAACTAAGCTCGGGTGGTGGGGTGTTTGGGCACGCGGCGGGACTGCCGATGGGACGGGCAATGTCTACGTGTGCATTTCGCACAGCGGCGACATACGCACGCCGCCTCCACTGTGTACCAACCCACTTGACTACATAGTCGTACGCGACCCCGAGGTGGAATCGTGAGTTTTAAAAAAGCGGTGGCGATTTTGATATTGACCGGATTTTACCTCGCATTTTGCCTGGGTTGCTCGTTCTTGGCTTACAGCGTTTATCTCGTGATGGACCAGGGGTGGGGATTGTGAGCAATCCCTTCGAGCGCTCAAAAAACGCACACGAAAACGCACAAATGACCGACAACGAACGAAAACTTCTGCTGCATGTGGCCGAGTTGTTGGACGGGTGGTCAAGTAACTTGGACAGTTTGGTGGGTGCAGTTAATGAGGAGACCCGCCTACGACCCACACCCAGCTTCACTGCCATGAGCTTAGAAGACATCGCGTATTACGCAGGGGTCGAAGAACGAATGAAGAAATACCGAGAAGAGCGGGACGCGCAAATGGCCAAGATGAATTCTCCCGAAGGGAAGAAGGCGGCTAACGAGGCGGGACGGGCTGCCGAGCGGGCGCAGCAAGCCCCGATGACTGCTACTCGGGCGCAAGTGCTCGCAGAGGCTGAGCAAGTGGCAAGAAGCGTCGGTCAGTTGCATGAGGAGCATCAGCAAGAGCTCAAACGCTTGTTTGAGGCTCAGCAACGTCGCGAGCTTCATCTCCAGCTTGAGAGCGACCGTCGCGCCAGAAGTGTGGCTGAGGCGATTATTGAGCGCGTCGTACAGATTGGTATTACTGAACGTAAGGCAATTGAAGACATCAACATCGATGCAATCGTCACAGGGACCAAACACACATGAATCGGCCATCAAAAGAAGAAATGGACAAACGAATGCCTCTACCCCCAGAAACTTTGGTCGATGCACTGCAAGACAAGGTTAAGTTTCAGAATCCCCAAGGTCGAGTGGTTGGGCGTCCGGCTCGTGCGATTCGTAGCTACTCAAGTCGTCGACCCGGAACCAACCCACGCACGGGGGAAAAGCTCGTTCCGTGGGAAGCTGTTCAAGTTCTGGACCCAGAGACCCCCGCTTGGGATTACTTCCTCGCCGACGTGCCCGTGTTGACAGACGAAGGCTCACGCGTTCAGCGCTTTAAGGTTCCAATGCGCCCGCATGTGTTTAAGGAGATGAGCACAAAGGAGCTCACCGACGCGGCGGACGACGTTGCTCGCTCCTTCGGCTTCACAGTGGTGCGCACATGACTGACTCTGAAGCCAAAGAGGCAGTCCAAGCTTTGAATACGGAGATTGCATCACTTCTCCAAGCGCTCAACCAAGCTCATCGCGGATGGGTCGTTTCGCACCTTGCATCACAGTCGACGCGGGTCAGCACATACATCGCATTCAGGGTCATGCTGCGAACGTTTAACCTGGACGACCTGTCCGAAAGTTTGCGGAATGCAGCAAACAAACTGGCTGATGAAGTTGTGGTCACAACTGCCCCAGCATCGGAGGTTTTGGCTAAGTCTGGGAAAGTGCTCAAAGCATGACAGTTGACAAATCCAGTACCAGACGTTACAAGACCCCGGTCTCGTTCAAGACGGGCCGGGGCGGTAAACAAGCCATCCGGGGCCGGTCGTGACAATGAATACAATCTACATTTTGGTCAAAGGGACGGATGTGGTCGAAGTTGCCCCATCCTTTAATCCTGATGACGCGCTAAGGCATTTCGTGTGGGCAACAAGTGGGGGTGGCGAAATGTACGCCGTTCGCTGCTCGGACCTTGTTGCAGCCCGGATTCGAGAGCTTGCCCACGGGACGCGCAAGGCAGATGCCCTCAAACTTGCGAAGTCCCTGTCTTACTCCCTCACCAAATGTGCAGACGTAACCTAAGGAACACGCCATGTATGACTGCAGCGGTCCCATGCTTGTCTTTGTCACTCAGTGTCACCACCCTCTGCTGGGGCATCACACGGGGTACATCTTTGCCGAGTATGACGTTATGTATTCCGAACCTCGTGAGCTGTTCTTCGAGCACATTGCTACAGCGCAAGCCTATGCACTCAAGTGCACGGAACGACGAAACCGGGTAGTCCGGACGTTGCTTCGGGGAGAGAAGGTAGAGGAAATGCATCAGGTCCCCCCGATGCGCCTGGTTTTGAATCCAGACCACAAGCCTGAAAGACTGTGCGCTCAGTCATTCCTAGGGGCATTGTTTGACGATGGGCATTTCCCGTCCCCTCCCGAAATAGGAGACAAGACTCCCGGTACCCCACGCCCAAGCCGGGATGCTATTGCGGCGCGGAAGGCTGCCGAATACCGCAAGCGTAAGCTGAGGGCCTTGGCCGATGTGAATTTCTTTGGGGAAGACTTATGAATGAATTGAATGAATACCAAGAGGCAGCCGAGCGAACCATGCGAATTGTTAAGGGAGGCGAAGACGGGCAGTTCGCCATTTGGGGCCTGGGTCTGTGTGGCGAAGCTGGCGAAGTGGCAGAACTCCTGAAGAAATACCTGGGCCACGGACACCCGCTTGACGTAGAACTGATGAAGAAGGAGCTGGGTGACGTCCTTTGGTATGTGGCAGCGCTTTCCCGGCTTTGTGGCTTCACACTCCAGGACGTGGCAGTTGCGAATGTCGCCAAGCTAAAGGCTCGCTATCCTGATGGATTTACACACAAGCGTTCATTGGAGCGTAGCGAATGAAGGTCTTGGACAAAGCAGAGCTAGGCGTGATGCGAGATTTCCTGCTCGAGATGGGGTTGGAGATGAGTCAAATCAAGCGCATGAACTCAGCGCTTGAGCCAGGAGCCATAGTGTTTACAGCCTCGCGTGTGCGGGCGTTGGGAACTACTATTCAATCCCACGGACCACTCCCCTTGCACAGGGGCCTGGAAACGTACGAGTTAACGGACTTGGGCTTTACACTATGGACTGAACTTCGCCGTGCTTGGCAGCCTTCATGGCCTAGCTGGGATTATAGGACTGAGGACCAGCTACTGAGATGGAATGGTGAAGGATGATTTTCAATGACCCTCCCGAGAGCGTTTGGACAGACGTAGGCGAGGCTGAATACGAGGAGCCTGAATGGGTCGTCGAGAACATCCTCCCCGTTGGCATCACATTCATCGCCGGACCACCCAAGTCCTACAAGTCCACCGTTGAGCTTGCGCTTCTGCTGACCGCTTGCGGCGTTGAGAACACCGTCATGCCCCCGGACCTCTCCCAGTGCAGAGAGCCCGGCCGAGTCATGATGCTAAGCATGGAAGCGCAAGCCGGCGCCCTTCGGCACACGGCGAAGCATGGCTTCAACACAGACATCCCCAGCGACATGCGCTTCCTCTGCATGTCCGACCCGTGGCGGTTCCGCCTTGACCAGAAGCAGGATGTTCAGGAGCTCTTAGGCTGGATGACGGAGCTTGACGCCAAGGTGCTGGCCATTGACCCGCTGCGGAACTGCCACAGCTTGGACGAGAACGACTCAGGCGGCATGGTCATGATGCTTCAACCTGTCCAGCAGTGGGCCGTGAAGAACCGCAAGTCAGTCGTCATCGTCCACCACAGCAAGAAGCTTGGGGAGGAACGGGACGGTGGGAAGCGAATGGCGAACGCGAACGACATGCGTGGCAGTTCGGCCCTGTTCGGCTTGGCTGATGCGGTCCTGACTATCACTGGAAAGGGTAAGGGTTTGGTGCACATCGACGCCATCATGAAGCGCGGCGAAGCGTGGCAACGGACCATACAGCTGAGCATTTGGGGAATGAGTGGCGTCGAGTCGGTCACAGAAGATGTTGCGGCCGTTTTTAACCTCGTTACTCTTGAACTGACCCAAGCTGAGATTGCAGCCAAACTTCAGATTTCCAAAACAAAGGTGAGTGAATGCGTTACTACGCTGAAAAGAATCGGCGCCTTAACTGGCAGCGGGACAGTGAGCTCGAACGGACCCACTATTGTAAATGCTGCGCTGAGGAAGTTTGCACCGAATACCTGACGGATACGACATACTGTCACACCTGCGCGGAGCCATCAGATTGGCTGGGAAGTGCTGAATGTCCTGAGTGTGATGGACGGGGTAGGATTCCCCTAAGCGGAGAGAAGGTCACTGAGTATAAAGATTCACGCTCGATGATTACGCATGATGGCAAGTTCCTTTGCGGGGATTGTGCGTTCCCGGAGCCACGGTATTACGACGGCCATTACACAGCGCTGGTCCTGAACGATGGCCACAATCCAGACCTGGACGAGGAGTTGCAGCGACCCGTCCGGAACAGCGTTCAACCGCTCACCCTGCTCGAAGCGAGCAAGCGGGTCGGGCGGCGGAATGGGTACATGACTAGCGTGGCAATTCTTGAAGACCTCTCAAAGGGCGGGGTGACACCATGAAACGAACCATAACTTGCAGCGTGAACTTGCTGCTCAATGCAGACGTGAGCGGAGACGAGCAAGCAGAGATGGACGTTCGACTGACGGATGCCCGCTTCGCCACGATTGGGTACGCCCAGGCCGGGGTGAATGCAGCGCCAATGACTCAAGAGCTGAAAGACGCGCTCACGAACGGAGTTATTAAGCTTGGGCTTCAGGCCATGATGGACAAACTGAACGGGGAGCATGCTGAACCAGCGCCCATCGTCACACAGCCAGGAGCAGACGCATGAGAGTCAACTGCACTGAATGCGCGTTCCACCGCAGCTACAGCCAAGACTTGGTGGCTTACGTGTGGCGCCTGGAAGGCGAGGCACGAAGTGCGCGACGCTGGTTGACGTTTGCTGCAGCCTTCAACCTGGCGATGAACGGTGTCCTTCTCTGGGTGCTGCCTAGATGATTACGATTAAGCCTCCCGAGAAGGGCAACACGTGGGTTGCTACGTGCGACCCGCAAGCAGGTCAACACATCGCAGGATTAAAATCTTATGGAAGTCAACTCAAAGGCAGCATCGACGCGATGGCGGTTCTTGCGGACCGCCTTTCTGAAGTCGACACGCACGTTCCTGGTCCCGTGGATTGGTACTGGCCTCGCAATCATCATGAAATTGCCATCCCTGGTCTTCGCGACTACCAAGTTGCTGGTGTTCGTCGCCTGGTGGGCAATCTCCAGCGCGATGGTGGCGCCATTCTGGCTGATGACATGGGCCTTGGGAAAACCGTCCAAACGCTTGGCGTGTGGAATGCTCTGTCTCGCCCTGTCCCTCTGCTTGTGGTGGCTCCTGCTTCGGTGAGACGCGGTTGGGTCAAGCAAGTCAAGAAGTGGACCGACGCTGTTCCGACGCTGGTCGAGACGGGCGCACAGGCAAAGAAGTTGACCGGCAGTGAGAAGATTGTCATTACGAGTTACGAGCTGGTGAGCAAGCTGAGCAAAGAGTTCTGCCCCCACATGCTTGTCATGGACGAGGCGCACTTGCTCCGGGGGCGGATGGCCACACGTAGTAACGCGCTGCTCGAGGTCGCCAAGGTGTGCAGTTACCGACTTGCGCTGACGGGTACGCCCATGTGGAGCCGGCCCCGTGACTTCTGGATGCTGCTCAAAATCCTCTTTGGCTACAGGTTTGGCACGGCTGACGAATTCGACTATGCCTATTGCGGCGCGTCAATAAACCAGTGGGGCGGGAAAGAGAACAAGGGAGCGACCCGGCTTCCCGAGCTTAAGAAGCGCTTGCAGTACGTCATGTTGCGTCGGCTGAAAGAGGATGTTGCAAAGGAGTTGCCCGAGATTACGCGCGAGATTCGTTGGGTGAAGGCAACCAAACCAGCAACGCAAGCGCTCCAAGCGTTCGCGCTCAAGCAACTTTCGTTCCCAGACGCGCTCAACGCCACCCTTGACGCCAAGATTGACGTCGCGGTAGAGACTGCCAGAGCGGCCGGGAAGTTCATCCTCGTCACCTGGCAGAAGCGCCACGCGGAACTCATGCACGAACAACTGAACGACTACGGCAACGCATGCGAAATCATCACGGGCGACTATTCGCACAAGGAACGTGAAGCAGCAGTCGAACGCGCCATCAAGAACGGCTCATCGCTTGTGGTCACTATCGACTCGACCAACGCTGGCGTTGACGGGATGCAGGCGGTTGCAAGCACGCTCGTCTTCCATGCCCTCGACTACGTTCCAATCAAGCTCGCTCAGATGGAAGCCCGACTGCACCGAATTGGGCAAGCGAACGCGGTGACTGCAGTTTACATTGCAATGGAGGAAAGCGCGGATAGCTTTGTAGTGGACACCGTGGTGGAGAAGTTGGACCAATGGAAGGCAGCGATGGGCAACGATTCAACTTCAGACATGGGCGTGACACTGGGTGCCCCCGCGACTCACGAGGCTGAAGCTTTGGCAGCAATCTACGCGGCGATGGGAGAGGAAGTATGACTTTACCTCCACCTTTGCTGCAGTGGGTTGAGCGTAATTGGGAGAAACTGACACCGGACGACGGCGTATTACTCGACCGACTTCAAAGTGGTGAGTGCATGTCCTGTGCATATTTTGGCCGAACAACGGACGGAGTTCTTAGACGTGTACCTACTCACTATCAGAAGGAACTAGATAACTGGATTTGTGAATGCCCCGGTTGCTACGCCGAAACATTAAAGTTTTGGAAAGACACTTGGGAAGAGTATTACTCGGCAGTGTTGTGAGGAATTCAAAATGACTGAGCCAATTAATACGATATGGTCGGAGGGCGGACCGTCAGGTCTCGGCTGGTCCGAAGTGGACGCATACCTTCGATGCCCGAAGGAGTATCAGTTCTCCAAGGTTCGAGGCATGAGTAAGATGCAGACGAACATTCCGGACTACTTCGCCATCGGGAGTTTCATGCATGCCGGGCGGGCGCGTTGGTTCGCTCAAAAGTTCGACACGGGTGACGCGACTTGGCAGCTGATGCGAGATGACATCACGAAGGTGCGGTGTGACTTCAAACTGCCCTGTAATGATAGCGCTGAGACGACGGCCCTTCGCTACCTTCAGGAGTACGTGGACCATTGGGGCGTTCGTGAGAAGCCACAAATTGTGGCGGTTGAGCACATGCTTGGGCCGACAGAACTCTGGCCAGGTATGGATTGGACAGAGCGAACCTCACGACTTGACGACTTCGGCTTCTACCCTGAAGCGGGGGGCAAGCTCATGATTGGGGAGTTGAAGACGACGGCTGCCCCTATCTCAGACGTGGCGAATCAGTACACCCTCCACGGTCAGCCACTCTTACAGCGTTTGCTGTGGGAGCTGGCGCCACAGGGCGAGGCTTCACACGGTCCGGTTGGGGGTATGGTGCTGGACATTGTTCAGAAGGGGTATGGGGGCAAGCGTTGCAATTTCTCCCGTCTGGTGGTGCCAGTGGATGAACGACCACTTGCTTGGTTCCGGTCGAACTTGGTCGAAGCGTTGGAAAAGAAAGCTCAAGTGGGGTGGAACACAGATGTTGAGCGCCGCATCTCCAGTTGCACTCGCTTGGTTGGTAAGGCTCGTGTGGCTTGTGAATTCCGCGACGTCTGTCAGTTCGGGCGGCAAGGGGTGGGCGGAATGGCGTTCGAAGATGGGACATTGGTTTCTGATTGGAAGTCAGACGGTACACGCGCAGAACCGTGGGATTGACATGGCAAAACAAACACTCAGTGCATTCGGTAACAGCAGTTCAGACTTCCTTAAGATGTTCGCAGTCGCAGAAGGGAAGGTGGGTAAGACCACCTACCTCGCGGCCTCATGCCTCGGCGCGCTCCCGCACCAGACGAAGGGTGGCCTGGTCGACAAGCCAGAGCACCTGCACATCATCGGGTTTGATGAGGCCTTTGTGGACGGCTTGCTCAAGTTCCTGCGGGACAGCTGTAAGAAGTCAGCGGCGTACCTGAACCTTAGCGTGCATGACCTGACGGACGTGACTCGCAAGTCCAGTATGGGCGCGGACTGGAACTACGACGTGAGCAACGCCGTACAGGCCACCATGTCTGGCATTAAATCTGAAGTGACAAAGGGTGGCGTCCACGCCGTCATCTTCTCGAGCCTGACAGGGCTTGCGAATGGCATTGAGATGGGCCTTGCAGGGGCTCCCGTACCCGGAAAGAAAGGGGCGGGCATGGACATGGCCAAATGGGGAGCCTTCAACCACCAGCTCAATCACTTGCGGAACATGGCCCAAGCGGACACACATCACACGTTCTGGGAAGGGCACGTCACAAAGACGCGGGCCAAAGATGAAGAAGACCAGAAGGAGACGGTCAGCATTTCTGGGAAGATTGGGCAGAACTGGGGATTCAACGTGGAGCAAGTGGTACGCCTGAGACGTGAAGCAGTGAAGTACCCGGGCACGACCATTGACAAAGTGTTCATGGACACGCGCCCGACGCTTGACTTCGTGAGCGGGGGGCGTGGCTTTAACGAATCGCTCGCGCCTCGTGAGTATGACTTGGTCGAGATGGCTGAGAAACTTGGAAAGAAAGTTGGAGGGTTTAAAGAATGAAAACATTTCTGACAATTGAAGTGGGCTCAGATGACATGAAATTGGTCCTTGCTTCCGACGCAAACCATGCCGCTGTAGAATCCCCGTTTACTGGGTTGGTGGCCGTACATGAAATCTCGGAGGCCACCCTATTTGATGTGCAATCTGTGTACAAAGCGACCCCTGTACCCATCCCGACTCCGGCGCCCAAGCTGACCAAGCCTGACCGTCCCTCAAATGTTGAAGCGCTGAAGCCAACTGTTGAGCTACCGGACTTGACTCTTGATGACGATGATGATGGCTTGCCGACCTGTACTTAATCCGCTCCTGGCTGGACCCTTCAACTGTAGTACCCAGGCATCGCGACTTTGGGGTGGTTGAAAGGTGGGAGGTTCGATTCCTCCCGGTGGAGCTGTCCACCCTGGGCTCGGTTCGCCGAGCAACCGACGCCCATTCTCCCGCTCGGCATCACTGCAATAACGAAAGGTAACACCATGACTGAAGTAACTGGCGAACGTACATTCTCCTTCGAAGGTCGTACCGTTGCAAAGATGGAACCCAAGCTCATTCCCCCGGGGACTCACACCCTGGTGGTTGGGGCTGACGCCTCGGTGGCCAAGGCTGACCGGCCGGACGCAGTTCCGTACGTAAACATCTCGTTTGGCGTTCGAGGCACGGAGACGACGGAAGGGGGCAAGATGCAGCGGGTCTTTCACCGTCTGTTTATCGGCCTCAAGCCGGGAAAGGACGGGGTTGTGAACATGGAGCGGGAGAACGCCCTGCTTGCCATGGCCCAAGGTCTGGGCACGCTGCCCCCCGAGTGCACCATCATTGAGCGTGATGCCACCGACGCGGAGGGCAACACGGTCAAGCTTGAGTACCTCAATCCAGTGCAGGTTGTGGAATGGCTCAAGTCTTTCTCAGGCACTGAACTGCAAGGTCGCATCAAGACCGAGAAGGGGACGGGCGGCTACGGCGACAAGTCCGTCATCTCCAAGTTCCTCCTCCCCGCCCAAGGCTGAGGTCACCATGTCAAACGCAATCGTATTGGCTGACGAAAAAGCAAAGCTGTTCACCGCATTGAGCAGTTACGCCAATGCACTGGCCAACCTCTCCGACGAGCAGGTGCCAGCTGCGTTTGACATGACTGATCAGCTGCGTGACATGGCAGAGGAGGTGCGGACTCGACTTCGTGACCGCATTCTCCTCTACGTACAGGCGAAGGGCCGCCAGCTGACGGACAAGGGCAGCATGACGGCCGAGTCGGGAGGCTTCAAACTGACGGCCATCCCGACTCGGACCGGCATTGACCCGAAGAAGTTGGAAGCACTGTTGCGACGCAAGGGCATCGACCCCGCCGTCGCAATGGACGCGACCATCACCTACAAGGTTAACATGGGTAAGCTTGCAGCTTGCGCTGCGTTGACCCCGGGTGAGCTCACGGCCTGCTCGTACGACAAAGCCTTCCGCGTGCAGGTCGACAGGCGGGCAGATAGTGAGTGACGCATATCAAACCGTTGCTTCACTGTACGTCCGAACTGGGGACGGTGATGACGTCACTTTTCCCCAGAACTCGGCTTTGTCCAGCCAAGAATCCCAAATTGTAATTCTGACCATGCGTGCAGCTGAAGGCAAAGTGTTTAACGTTGCCTTCAATCGCGGTGACTTCAGCCGCCTGTGCGCATTCCCTAACCAAGCCTTAGAGACCCCGGTTAGAGCAGCCGTGGTCGTGGAGAAATTAAAATGACCGAAGAGACTGCACACTTTACAAGTACTGACCCAGCGGAGATTCACAGTACTCCGCCATACCGACCGACTCGAGAGCAGACGCTCAAGACGGTTCAAGACAAGTGGCCCGGTCACATCACGATTGCGTCTGACCGAGCGTCGTTTTCGGGCTGTCGCGTCATTTCATTTAAGGATTATGGCGCGATGGGTCTGGAAACAGAGGATGCTCATCTGTTTAACGAGCAAATGACAGAATTGCTTCAGGGTGGCATTGACGAAGGTATTGAAAACCCAATGCTCGACCCCGCTGATCAGATGAATCTTTACTTCAGCAAGCGCACAAACCTGTTGGTGCTGGACTGGAAAATCACCAACGAAGGTGAAATCACCGCAATCATCACCACCCAACTGGACGCGGAAGACCTTGAGGAGATGCAAGAGGTCAACACCCGCGTCAACTTGGAAATGCGCGAGTGGCGGGAGAAGCGAGCGAAGGAGAAGGCAGAGCGTCAGGCTGAGGCGATGGAAGAACGCCGACTGATTGAAGTCGGACGAACGGCCGAGACGTACAACTTGGCCGGACGGGTGCGCGAGCTTGAAGCTGAGCTTGCGGAGATGCGAAAGGCTGCCCGTGCCCCTTAAACCATCGCATCTTGAAGCGCATGCGCCGACTCAACCGCACTTCGCACTGCTGATGGACGACAGTGGGACGCGGTTGGCAGTGCCTCCTGGAGCAAGCTTATGGCTGGTCGAAGACGCAAGTCAGGTGGACAAAATCTTCCCGCTGTTCCTGAAAAAGGTCAGCCTCAAAAAGATAGTGTTCGAGATGCGCCAGCCGGACGGCAAGGTGACGGAGTACACCTATCAACTGACGACGGCCAAGCCGTTAAGCAAGGGCGCGTACCACAAGCTTCTGGAAAACCGAAACGGCGCACCCGTAAAAATCCAGAAGTAGCGGCACCGTCCGCACCTCTGCCCGAACCCTTCGCGTCAGCAGGCTGCCACTGTGCAACCTGCCCGTACGCGAAGGACGGGCGACCTCAGAACTTCCTGCTCCCTACCGGCCCACGCCACAACCCTGTCGGGTTGTTGGTGTTGGGCGGGGGGCCGACCAGGGACGAGGTCAAACAGCAGGAGCATCTTGCTGGGATGATGGGTAAAGAGATGGCTGCCACGTTAGAGGAGGCCGGCATCGAGCGAAGCAAGTTATTAATTGCGACGGCCTACGCTTGCATGGCGGAGGAGCCAAAGCGGCTGAAGGACGAACGGGCGGCGACCAACGCTTGCCGTCCGCTTCTCCTGCAGCAGCTTGCTTCGACGCCCGCTGACACGCCAACGTTGCTTGCGGGGAAATGGGCTCTGCTAGCGATGACGGGAAAGGAAAAAGGATTGTTCACAACTCGAGGTTTCGTAGACAAGAAATGGAGACTGACAGATGCCGCAACGAAAGAAGATAAAGCCGCAGTCGACGATGAAGCTGAAGACGTACACGGTGGTGAGCATAGCGGTGGAGAACGGCATAACGATGGGGTTTAACCGAGCGCATAAACATGTAGAGACGCCCACCATGGCGGACATTAATGAGGCTGTGCTCACGGCAGTGATGGGCGAGCTGTGTGACGTAATCGACTTCGGGGACTGACCCAATGCCAAAGATTCATGCGCTCCACCCAAACACTGCATTCTTCGGACTTCCACGGGAGGGGGGGACGTTCGTCGAGGACGTGAAGCGTTGGGGACGCATGATTCGGGGGGAGCTTGGGCCGGACCTGATGAACGCCAAGGCGAATGGAACTGCGGAGGATTTCGAGAAGTTACGGCGCCAGGGACTGGAGGGGGTTCCTCTGGCTGTCGACATTGAAACCGGAGCAGCCAATTCAGACGAACCATGGACGGGGCTTGACCCGACCAGAGCGCGGCTGAAGACCATTGCAATTGGCACGACCGAATGGGGCGTCAGCGTGTGCTGGGCTGACGCCCCGGCGACGGTGCAGGAAACCATTCGACGCATCTTGGCGTGCGAGGGCATTCTCAAGGTCTTCCACAACGGCCCCTGGTTCGACCTCCGCGTCTTGCGCCGGTACAAGTTGCCGGTCCGCCGGTGGGAAGACTCGCGAGACTTACGCAGAGCCTTGAGCAGCACGAGCAAGCTGAGCCTTCGTTACTTGGGCTCGTTGTACTGTGACATTTCCAACTGGAAGGATGAAGAGAAGGCTGAGGACGACGCCTCCGCTGATGAAAAGTTTTGGGCGTCGGACGACATGGAAAAGCTCCAGGTTTACAACGCCAAGGACACCATTGTCACCGCTCGCGTGTGGGACAGGTTGCGTACAGACGCAGGGAGCGACGAGCGCGTCAACACCCTGTACCAGACGCACAAGAAGTTGAGTCTCATCGCCGCCAACATGCACACTCGCGGCGTCTATGTGAACAAGCCGTGGCGCAACTTCATGGGTCATTGCGTCACCCAAAGCATCGAAGAGAAGAAGGAAGCGCTTCGGACTCTCGTCGGGCAAGAAGACTTTCCCTGCACCGACCACTCGATGCGTGCGCTTATCTACAAGAGGCACGAGAAGGACGGCATTAAGTGTTTCGGGCTGCCGGACCCTTACGACAAGAAGATGTACACGAACGAGTTCCTCGAGACCATCTCTGTCGACGAAGGCTCGCTTCTTCAGCTCATGGTCGGAGGCGCCTGCCCCCCTGAGTTGATGCCCATCATTGAGGCCTACTGGAACCTACAGGGGGAAAAGAAGCGCCTCGGGTACATTCAGTCAGACCTGATTGACAAGGCCATCGGACCGGACGGCTGCTTGCGCGCGGGGTGGAACAGTTGTGGAACGGACACGGGACGGTTCAGCTGCTTCGTCGGCAGTACGCTGGTGGTTACCCAAACGGGAGAAAAGCGGATTGACACTGTGCAGCCTGGCGATTTGGTATGGACCCATGCACGTCGTTGGCGTCCTGTCACTCAGGTGTTCAGGCAAGGCGTGAAATCAGTTCGTAGCTACAAGTTTAACAATGGGGCGATTGTAACTTGTACAAGCGACCATAAGTTCCTATGCTCAGACGGCCAATGGCGGCCAATTCAGGAGATTGAAAATGAGCGTTTCGAAATCATGGGTTCCAGTTCCCGAAAACCAGCAAGCGGTGTTGGCTTTGTACAAGGACGTGAATCAGATTCTGACCGTCGAGCAAATAGCCAAACGTTTGAACACTGGAGCGCACAATGTGAGCGCGGTGCTTCGAAAATGTTTGCCCCCGGCGGAGAGAAAAGCACTGGCGGCTCTCCGCTATTCCCAATCCAAGAAAGGCCCCAACAGCCCACACTTCGGGAAACGTGGTCCAGAGATGGGGAATTGGAAGGGGGATTGCGACGATGGTCACGGCTACTTGACTCGGATTTGGTCCGGCAAACGGCGCTTTGTACACCACATTGTGATGATGAAACATCTGGGGTTATCGGAGTTACCAGAAGGGATGGCGGTCCATCACATCGACAGCAATCCCAAGAACAACGCATTGAACAACTTGGCGCTGGTTACCCACTCGGGGCACAAAGCGATTCATTACCTGCAAGTCAAAGACAGCATGGCTGTTTCGTTAAAGAAAGCCACGATGCTGGAAGTGCTGAAGTCTTTGACATCGAAGTAGCTGACGACCACAGCTTTGAAGTGGCAGGCGTATGGGCTCACAATTGTTCGCAGCCGAACATCATGAACATCGAGCAAACGCTTCGCCACATGCTTGCTCCAAAGCCTGGTTACGCAATCGTCCACGCGGACAAGCGGCAGCTTGAGATTCGAGTGATGCAGGCGGTCGCAGCTGACATGATGCTGCTCGACGCCATCAACTCGGGCGACCTGTACTCTGCCGAAGCCCGGACCTACTTCAATATACCGGCTGGGGGGAAGGTCAAGAAGGGCGCCCGTCAGTCTGCCAAAATCATCCGCCTCGGAAGGCAGTACGGAGCTGGGGTCAAGACTTGTTACGCCCAGGCACTCCGCATGGACCGAACCTTCACATTGTCGCGGACCCAGCTCTTGGTGGCGGCCTTTGACAAGCGCTACTACCGGACCGTCCAGTACTGGCACGAGGAGATGGAGCGAGTTCGCTCTTGTGGGTACAGCGAGAGCCGGCTGATGGGTCGGCGCCGTACGTACCCCCGTCCGCCCGAGCTTTCTGAGACGGTCAACTATCCCATTCAGGCAACCGCAGCTGACA